>Ga0065711_1027313_pt1:5000-50998 | contig 50998 bp, 40 predicted proteins | sample Hoacrofraction12_FD_59098 | JGI IMG/M metagenome (GOLD analysis project Ga0065711, IMG submission 59098) | Hoatzin crop microbial communities from Cojedes, Venezuela - Epithelial fraction 12 v2 (version 2) | ecosystem: Host-associated > Birds > Digestive system > Esophagus > Crop... | reverse complement strand
GAGAGTGGCTCGAGAGCAGCCCTGAGGACAAGGACTTGGGAGTACCAGTGGATGAGAAGCTCAACATGAGCCGGCAATGTGTGCTTGCAGTCCAGAACGCCAAACATATCCTGGGCTGCATCAAGAGAATTGTGGCCAGCAGGGCGAGGGAGGTGATTGTGCCCCTCTGCTCCACTCTCGTGAGACCCCACCTGGAGTACTGCATCCAGCTCTGGGGCCCCCAACACAGGAAGGACATGGATGTGTTGGTTGGAGTGGGTCCAGAGGAGGGCCACGAGGACGATCAGAGGGCTGGAGTACCTCTCCTACGAGGACAGGCTAAGAGAGTAGGGGCTGTTCAGCCTGGAGAAGAGAAGGCTCCATGGTGACCTTCTAGCAGCCTTCCAGTACCTGAAGTGGGCCTACAGGAAGGATGGAGAGGGACTTTTCACAACGGTGTGTAGTGATAGGACAAGGGGGAACAGCTTTAAACTAAAAGAGGGCAGATTTAGATTAGATATTAGGAAGGAATTCTTTACCATGAGGGTGGTGAAACACTGGAACAGGTTGCCCAGAGAAGCTGTGGATGCCCCCTCCCTGGCAGTGTGCAAGGCCAGGCTGGATGGAGCTCTGAGCAACCTGGTCTAGTGGAAGATGTCCCTGCTCATGGCAGGGGGGTTGGAACCAGATGATCTTTAAGGCCCCTTCCAACCCTTACCATTCTATGATTCTATATAGGCTGTGGATCTTGCTATCAGTACCTGGAGCTGCATACCAAAGCCTCTGCTAGCTTTTTACAGTTCCACAAAGGCCTGACTTTTTCTGCCCTTCACATCCAGTGAAAAAGCACTTCTTGCCCTGAAGAGAAGAGGTGGTTTAATTCTCACTTCTGCAGAACTATACAAGTCACAACATAAGGCAGGTGAAAGCCCTTCACTTTATAAAAATGCCTCTGTATCCTCCAAGAGCTGAAAGAGGCTGAAAGTTAGTAACCATTTTTCTGAAACCCCAGTGACATTCCTTTGCACTAATTTGTCCAAGGGCTCAAAGTCATCTAGACCTATGGCTCCAGGGCAACAGCTTCCTAATTACCTAGGTTACAGCATCATCACTGCCAGATTAACAAATCATTGGGAGGTGACTGAGACCACGTTACAGACTGTGATGGAGAAGAGAGGTGATAACTCACCTAGCATGCCCAGGAAGTCAAGGATACCTGCGAGGCACTAGCAAGCCCACGCCACACGAGGTCCTGCTGCAGCATGCTGAACACACACAGGGCAGAGCAGCTCACTTTGTCATATAAGCCCTCATGCAGCCACAAGGCAGAAAATCACAAAGAGTAATTACAAAGAGAATGGTTTTTAAGGTGAGTAGCAAAGGTTTAGGTTTTTTTGTTGTCGTTCCCTCCTCCTCTCTTTGCAGCAAAGACACTGGGGAGTCAGCCAGGTTCCCCATCCCCAACCTGCCCAGGTAAAAGCCTGCCCTAGTCCTGGAGGGCTCAGGAAAGGCAGGGCAGGCTGGCCCTTGCTTCCTCGCTGCCCAGCAAACCCGGGGAGACAGTGCCCTGCTCACACCCCACTGCTGGTGTTGGTACCTGCACTGCTGCCAGCCCCACCACTGGGACCACAGATGCTGCTCCCATGGCCTTGGCACCCTGTGCTGGTTTCGGCTGGAATAATTTTCTCTCCAAGTAGCTGCTGTGTTTTGGATTTGGTATGAGAAGAATGTTGATAACACTGATGTTTTTAGTTGTTGCTAAGAAATCAAGGATGTTTTCCAGTCTCCCATGTTCAGCTAATAAGCAGGTGTGCAGGAGCTGGGAGGGAGCACAACCAGGCAGCTAGCCCAAGCTGGCCAATGGAAATATTCCATACCATGGGCTCTATGCTGAGTATATAAATCATGGTTGGCTGCAGGGCAGGAATCTCCTCTGTTTTCCATGAATTCAAATCCTCTCTTGTGTAGGAGTTTGAACTTTCCTGGGAGTTCAGTCTTCTTCAGGAGTTCCATGAAATTCATGAAATGCTGTGTTCGGTTCCATGATCGCTGCTTGGGAAGCAGCTGCAGATAGGTCATCAGGCCGTGAGAAAATTGTATTATTTGTTTTGTATATTCATCATTATAATTTCCTTTGTTGTCTTACTAAACTATCTTTGTCTCAACCCACGAGCCTTACCTTTTGTCCATTTGTCCTCCACATCCCACTGCCCCCAGGGGTAGATGAGTGAGCATCTGTCTGGGGCTTAGTTGCCAGCTGCGGTGTTGAACCGTGATGCACTCACGGCTCCCCAGGCAAGGCTGGGGGTGGGTTTGTAAAGGGGCTGGTACCAGTGCCTAGGGCAAGGTCCAGCTCACAGCCAGTCACTGCCATCCTGGAGGAAACAAGGATGCTCCCCTAAGGGGCTAAATTCCCAAAGGCTGGGTTCAGCAGATTTCCCTAGGGAGGATGCTGCTGCAAGATACATCACTCGAAAACCTTTGCAGCTGTGTCTGCTGTGGAGAAAGTACCTGACCTGAGCCTTGCCCAGCTGGCCTGCTGTGGCCATCCCCAGTTAGGGGTCACGGCTCACCCTCCCCCTCATCTGGCTCATCTGACATGTGTGGGAGCTGACCCCTTTTCCAGCCAGTGCCAGCTTTTTCCAGTACTGCTGTGCACACCGACCCATGTGCAAAAGCAACATTAACAGAAATCTGCTTTTGCAAAATCTGAGGGGTTTCCACTGCCACAGCTGCTGCAGAAAACCCTCTGCACCTCACGTGACAGGGCTTCTAGGCACTAGAAATCAGTGATAGCCCACAACAGCAGATGTTTCTGCTCTAAGCACAACATTTCCCTGAATAAACAACCACCCATACTCACCTGGCCACATTGCCACAACTAATATTTGTAAGGGAAGCTGGGAATTTTAGGGGCAATTTCATTCCACTTGCACACCCTCAGAAAGTACTGTAGCGTGCATATCACTCTTCACTTGGGATCGCTCACAGGATGCGTGACCCTAAAGCACTTCAGCAACAGCCTCTGCTGTCCCCACGTGAAGAAATGCCTGTTAATAAATTGCTGCTGCCCTTCAGTAAAATCAAAAAAACACATGGGAACAGGAAGTAAATGCATATATATTAAAGGCCTAAATTAAAGCTTTTCCTGAAAAATGCACAGCTTAGCAGAGCCAAGGACCAGAGAGCCACAGAGGTACACCTCCCAGACCTGGTGGCCAGATCTAGCCCAGCTGTAAGCTTGCTGTGGGTGTCAGGCTATGACGGGTGGCGGCGAGCTGCCCTGCCAGCTCCTGCCCTGCCAGCTCCTAACCTGCCAGCGCTCATCAGCCCAGCCTTCACTGCGAGGAAAAACCACCTCCCCACTTTGCTCCAGTACACCAGCAAAACCCTTCCCTCGGGAAACTTGCAGTTTGTCCATTCAGTGGCCGCTTGTGCTATTTGACAAGCCAGTTTTGGAAGAGCAGAGCCAGGCACCTCGGTGGTTGTGAGGAGGGGCTTGGGGTGAGCATCCCAAAATGCCACATGCCCCAGGACGTAGAGGCAGGATCATCACACAAAAATTCCAGGTGCTTTAACAGCAGCTGTGCAAGGAGGTAGAGCTGTTTCATAAATGTACGCCATTTATACCTGAACTAGCCAGTTTTGTGCCTGACTTTGCCATTCGGGCAGGGTTCCCCCGGAGCTTGTGGAAGCAGAGGGAAGAGAGGCAGCGCCTGCCCCGGCGCCAGGCAGGGCTGGGCATCATTCGACAGGCACGAAACGGTCCCAGCAAAAGGCTTTTTATTCCACTAGATGGTGCCCAGGCCTTGCTCATGGCTGTTGCTTAACGGTGTGGACAAGGACGAGGTCAGGGCTGAGGATGGAGGTGGCTGGCCACCACGCCAGGTTCTTCACGGAACTGCAAGCCCGCCAGTCCCAGCCCTGCCAGGAGCGAGACCCCAAAACCAACCCCCCCGTTTGCCAGGCAACGGCATGAGCTGAGCCCGAGCTCCCTGGAGCATCGCTGCAGTCCATCAGACGTGGGGTGTGACATGCCACGGCAATTCCGGGGGCAAGTCGCCCGGTCCAGGCTGCCACAGCCATGCGACTCCTTTCACTCTGAGCCGGGTGGGCTGCACAGGAGGTCCCTGAGCCTTTGGGGGTACTGTGGATGATGCCCCATGCCTGGGAAACTGCAGGCAAACCACTGCCCCAGGCTGCTTAACTCTCCATGTCCCTGTAGCACTGGCACCAGGCTGCCTGGCACAGCATCGCTGGGAGCACCGGGGCCTGATGCCCTGGTGTGTGGTGTAATGGGCACATGCAATTTTTTATCCTTTCCACCGGAGAGCACAAATTTTGGCAAGGCAGAGCCCTGACAGCTGGTGCTGCTGACACCACCAGTGAGATACACAGTGTAATCCTTGTCCTGCTGGTCCCAGCATCAATCACCCATGCACTGATCCCTAAGAACCAAGTCTACAGCCCAAAAGGGGACCTGCCCCTTCCCTGCCTGTGGCTGTGCAGCGGGAAGGGGAGCAGGCGCTCTGCAGGGACATGGCGGCCGTCACCGCTGCTGTCGCAGCTCAGTGGGCGCAGCGCCAGCGGGGAGTCCCCTCCCACGAGTGCCAGGGCCACACCACTCCCTGCCAGGCTCAACGCCGCTCTCACTGTGCCCTTTACTCCGGCGTGTTGCCAAGTGCAGCCATTTTAGCAGCTTCTCGGACAGAAAAAGGAACCTGCAATTGCATAAACAGTGATTAACTTTGGGCATCATCGGCGGCACGGCTCCAATAGCAGCCCAGCCTGGCTTGTGTGTGGGGGCAAGCGATGGGAATGGCAGTGGCATGGCTGAGGTGTTACAGTGCTGCTGGAAGGGCGATGGGGCCGGCAAGCGCCCCGGCAGCACACTGGATGCCATGGTGGGGATTTCTTGTTATGGGAGATGGATGAACAGAGGGGCAGATGTTCTGTGGGGCTCCCCAGCAAGGACAAACTGCCCGGGTCTGGCCTCGGGCAGGAGCCAGCGGGGTTTTATACCCCAAGGGAAGGATGTGCAGGGCCAGTTGGCCAAATTGCAGCCCCAGAGGTGACAGCTGGGCCAGTGATGCACTCGGGCAAGAAACCCCCCTGAGCCCAGAGACTGGCCACCCCGCAGCACACTGCTCGCTGCAAAGCAGCTGCCTGAAGTCCCACTGCTAACACCAAAATCAGCAGAGCCTTAGGTACAGAAATGCCTTTATTTCTCCGTTGGGCTGGAAGGGAAATCGCGAGGACAGAGGCTTTTTCTCACTGTTTATGTACTCACTTCACATCAGTGCACAAATAACGCTACCGTACGCCATGTAGCACGATTGCTGTTGCATGACTCCAGCACAGCAAATCCGTGCATCGCTGTCGCAGCGCCGGACACAGCCCCCCCCCTCAGATTAACAGCAGGATTGCATGAACCGGTGATTTTTGGCTCCTGGGCTGCGAAGGACCACTCAACACTCAGCAATGGGCAGGGTGCCCCTCACCCAGGCAAGAGCAGCAGCGATGCTGGGGGGGGGGGCCACAACACGTGGGACCCCTCAATTCCACCGCTGGAGCCCACTGGGGCGGACACCGGCAGCCCCTCAGAGGGTCCCCCGGCTCCAGCGGCCATGGGGGTGCCCTGGGGCCCCCCACCCGGAGGGCCGCAGCCCCGTCTGTCGGCTGTCGCTGTGGCTGCCCCGCTCCGCCTCAGAGGACTGGCTGCTGTCGGCACTCCCAAGGGCAGTGTAGGGGCCGTGGGGGCTGCCCCCAGCCCTGCCGAGGGTGTAAAAGGCCCTCTCGCGGACGTGGAGCTCATCGGAGTGCTTCACGTGGTCCACCTGCCTGCTGTGGCCCAGTGCAGCAAATGCCCCCGGCTCCCCGGCCCCCAGCCTCCTGCCATGGCGCCGGGGGAGGCGTCCAACCCCGGCCCCCACCACCGACACGCTGGTCTCGCCACCTCGGCCCTGCTCCCAGCCTTCCCTTGCCGCCGCGCTGCCCCCGGCTCGCCCTGCCTGTGGAAGGAGGCTGCCCCCCACATCGGTGGCGCGCTGCCTGCCCCTGGCATCGCTGCCATGGCCGCCAGCACTGGCTTGGGTCCCGCTCGATGCTCGGCTGCCGGCTTTCCGGCGTGGGGGCACCACTTGGTCTGTGCTGGGTGGCTTGTTCAGACCCGCTCCCCCTGGCTGGACCCTCGCCCCTGCCCCAGGCTGTCCCTCCCCGCGGGGCTGGGGGGTGGCTGGTCCCACCTCCCCACTGCCACCTCTCCCGGCCGTGGTGTGCTGGCTTGCCTTGCGGCCGCCGGCCATCCCCAGGACAGTGGTACAGTCCCCCTTGCTCACGCCGGGGGAGGCCATGGTGGCCCCCAGGCGGACCCTGACCCCCTTGGCTGGGACAGCAGCGGTGGCCTCTTCGTCAGCCTGCTGGTGGGGAGTGGTGACAGCCAGGTGTCCAAGCCTCCCATCGGACCTCTGACTCTCACCTCTCCCCTCACTATCACCATTCCCACGGGTGCCAGCCCCCGCGGGGACAGTAATGTCACCACTAGCAACCCTCCAGGGGCCGGGGGCCACTGGTCCTGCTCCATCACCAGCACTGGTGTGACCATCCTCACCATCTCCTGTGGGATGGCTGTCCCCAGAGCTGCTGGTGACGCTGTCCCCATGGCTTGGGATGGCTGTCGTGACAGGTCCTTCAGGCTGCCCGTGAGCAGGGATGCCATCATTGTCATTGCCATCGTGTGCCACAGTGATGCCCAGCCCAGGCAGGGGGCTGCTTGTTCCCGCCGTGGGAATGTTGCCATCCTTGCTGCCACCACCCTGGCTGGTTTCTTGCTCCCCCACGTGGACCTTAGCCCTACCAATGAAGATGTTGACCTTGTCGTCCTTGTCCGGAGAGATCTGGGTGAAGCTGGTGGCCTTTGCTGTGCTGCCCACCTTCCCGCGGGTAACAGTGATGCTGCCTGAGTCGGGGATGTAAGTATACTCATCCACACCTTTGGTGTCAACTTGGATGTTCTCCATCTTTTCAGTGACAGAGGTGAGAGCAGTGCCTCCCATCCCTGTGCCCTGCATGACACCCTCCTGCCCTTGGCCAGGGACAGTGGCCTCACCACTGCCCTCGTCCACAGCTCCTGTGGTGGTGGGGGCCCTTTCCCTCCCAACTGTCATGGCCCCCTCCACTGGAACCCCCCCGGGGGCACCATCGTTCCTGTCCTCCTCACTCTTGACACCAGATCTGTTCCCCTCCATGGCCTTGCTGGGGTGTCTGCTCTGGGGGACAAGGGAAACACCACCATCGACTTCAACCACCAAATCCAGGTCACCGCTTCCCTCCAAGCTGGCCAGGGTGGGACCTGCGACACCAACACCACCTCGTGCTTGCATGCCGGTGCCCGGGTGAGGGCTGTGAGCATCCCTGCCAACACCTTGGGCACTGTGGTTTTTGGGCTTGAGGCCGGTCTCACTCTCCATCACATTGGTGCTGCCATCGTCACCTCGCTCTGGGGCTGCCCCATTCTCCGATGGCCCCCACCTGGCATTGTCCTCGTCCAGCTGGTGACCAGAGACAGTGCTCTGGCTGTTAGCCTCTTCCTTCTGTGCAGTACACACAAGGAAGAGGTTAGGGCAAGCCTCAGTGCTCACCGGCTGCATGGGGAGACACAGCCAAGCTGGGGTCGGTCCTGTCAAGGTGCCTGGCTGCCTCCTCACCTTTATCTGTGTCTGGTTCCTCCGCGTCGAAAATGAGTAGACATATTTGAAAACGTAGAAGCCATGGTTGGCATTGCAGCCTTTCAGCAGTATCTGGTGGGGAAAGAAGTAACCAAAACCCACAATTTTCTTATTAAACCCAATGGCAGTATCTTCCCTTGCTGCGCCTGGCGTCGCAGCAGGGTCCCACCAACAACCAGTGGGACCTCAGGGCGGGTGGTAGCTCACACTGCCTTGTGGCCACCAGCACGGACAGGGACCTGGGCAGGATGCGTGTGTTCGCCGCCTGGGCTACAGGGTTTGATTTCCCCTTGGGCTCATTTTCTGCCTTTGTTTACTTTCAGGAGCTGTGGGTTTGATTTTTTTCAAGGTAGCTTATGGCTTGAGTAAACAACCTGGTTGATGATCAGAAATGAGTGATGGGGCAACAGCAACCGAAGTGCTGGAAGCACAGCAGCTGCCTTCCAATAGACAAAACCAGGAATTTTCTTCCACACTAATCTGAATTTTGTTATTGATGCATTTTACACTGACGCACCTTGACAAAACCCCATAACAGCTTGGCTTGGGACTTTTACAATGTCACCTGTGGGTACAGCAAGTATTTGTGCTCTGGGGCTGGGCAGAGGCAGAGGAGCAGGCAGCAGGGGGAATCCCTTCCCTCACCTGAGCACATCACACATTTCCCCTCCCCTGTGATTTGTAAGGGCTACTCAGACGCAAGGGGACTGCCCATCTCTTTCCACGCCTCACTGGGGTTCCCTCTAAAAGAGGCTTTTCCTCCCCGTGCCCCTGCTGCAGGGCACCCCTTGGGGTCCAGATAGGGCAGATGGGGACATACCCGGTGCTGTCCTACACAGTTCCCAGCAGCTCTCACGGGCAGCGGCACCTGTGGGCAGGAAAACACAAGCGGGAGTCGAGGTGTGAAACACTGCCCTGGCAGCCAGGCAGCTGCCAACACCCGCTGCCAGCCGGCCGCCCTGCACAGCGTGATGGGCACGCCATGGCATCCGGGGAAGGGTGGGAAAAAAGTGCTGATAAGCCAGTAAATTCCCAGGCACTACCTGGGGTGCTAGCTTAAAGCCAGCAATAAGAAAGGTCAAAAACCCATTTTCAGGGTCTGAAAAGTATTGCAAATTCTGCTACAGCATGCCTGTGTTGCATGGTACTTTTAAGAGGCTAGTGTTGGTCTGCAAATACCCTCTTACTGGATTCCGATGGAGAGTATTTTTATTGCAGAACAGTTTTAATACGTGGCACTGCTGCTCATACCACAATGCTCCAACTGACAGCCTGCTATCTGACTGCAATGGGAGCCTGGAGGTGGCTAACTGGTGGTGGTTCCCAGTGTTTACTGGGCAACAGATCAGTGACATCTGTGCCCTTACAGACAGGTTTCTATACATGCTTGCAAGCTTCTGCCTTCCCCTGATTATCCTGGCATCTTTTGGGATGTATGGGCCACTGTATCTCTCAGCAATGGGGGACCTGGAGGTGGGAGGTACCTGTGAGCCCCACCAAGCCATTTCAGGGCATCCCTTACATGCCAGAGGGGTAGGTGTCCCCATGGAGATAGGGCCCCCTCTGGTCTCAGCAAAATCAGCCACTGAAGCCCCAAATCCAGCTGAAAGGGGCAGAAATGCACCCAAGAGTATTAAATATTCCCAGCTTATTCCAATGTTTGTGAACAATGTCAAAGGCTCAATTACAGCCCCGGTTACACAGCACAGTATTAACTGGCTCTCTTCTGTGCCCCTAGCTGAAAAGCAAATCTGCACTGATTTATTGCCTTTCTCTGTGCTGCCCTGCTTAGAGACCCAGTAGCACAAGCTTGCCCTGGGGGCTAAAGGATACACGGCCCAGGCCCAGCCCTCAGGGCAGAGGTGGTTGTTCTCCTCCTTACCCTGCTGGAAAAGCAAGCCTTCGATAAGAGCAGATTTTCACTCTAGCTGTGTATTTAGTATGCTGGGCAACAGTTATGCAGGACAAAAATGGCTACTATTATATTTACTTCACCTTGCCCTTTGTTTGAGTTGTGTCTGTCCTAATTTCACATTAGGAGAGCTGGAATATAATTGCAGGCGCCCCTCCGACCCCTGTTACCCAAGTGGGTAAGGCGAGCATCCCCTCTGTGCCTCCCTTTCTGTGGCCCTGCTTGGGCCATTCTCAGGCCAAAAGCTCTGGGCAGATCCCAAATCCGCAGAATCAAGGGAAGAGTCACAGCGACCTAGACCAGCCCTTGCGCGATGCCCTAACTGCTAGATTAAAGGGACATGCTCAGGCACCTAAGTGCTAATATGTGGTTTTCCTGCTGAGTTCACCTCTGTGCCAGCACCTCAAAACCCTCCCCAAGCCCCAGAGGTGCTATATGCAAGTACAGCTCCTGTTTTGCTGCTGCTGAAAGCATGCCAGGACGCACTAGGTGGTACACCCTACGCTTTCGGTGGCGCGCTGGGAAGCCGGGGAGAGCCATACTCACGGGTGTCGAGAGGGCCGTGCTGAGCAGGCACAGGCACAGGCACGCAAGGGCTGTCTGCATCTTGGGCAGCTCCTGGGGACACAAAGCAAAGCATCACTGGAGTTTGTCTTCCTGGGACTTGCAGTGCCCAACAGTCCTGGTCAGCAGCAACCAAAAAGCTCCTGCTGTCCCAAAGCCCCCATGGCAGCGGGGTTATCCAGCCAGCCCGGCTTTCCCCAGCCTTTGCGGTGGCCCTCAACATCGCACGGCCAGCAGCACCGAGTGGGAACTCCAACACCGGGCATTAAAGCTTCTTAACTCTCTCTGTCAAAGCAGCTTGGGTGCTTAGTTGCAATAAATGACTACCAAAACCACTGCAGGCTAAGCCATGCATCGTTAAGTCTGAATGAAGAAACTTGCACACTGTTTGCAACAGCACTGATAAATGGCAGGAGATAATAGCTCTGTTGGCAAATAATACTCATTGCACCCATCCACCCTGGCTTGGGCTTGCAGGTCCAGCCTGGAGACTGTTTTCAGCCATGCAAGCATTGCTACAGAAAACATCGGAAGGCAATTCATGCACAAGGATCAGCAGTACAAAGCAACGTAGGCTCAAGAAAGCGCGATGCGGAGACACGCACAGCCGAGACTTGGGTAATCTCCCCATCCCCACTGCAGCTTGCCCAGAGTGAAAGCAGGAGATGCCCTGCTCAGGGAGGACAAAGCTGAATGGCCGGGGAGAGACAGAGCAGGCAAACTAGGTAAGAAGATTACCTTTCGCCGTCGGAGGCAGGTCCCAGTGGCAGACCGTGGAGGCTGTGCCCACTTTGCTGAAATTTAAAGTTGGCCCCAGGCACGTGGAGCCAATCAGCTCCTGCCCAGGGACATTTGTCAGTTCTGGCAGTGCCCGCAGATAACCAGGGGGAGTAATTTCCAGCTAAAAATGTGTTTGTGGTGGAAGACAGCTATCAAATGTTCCACCTGGCTGGATAAACAGAAAGCATGGTTTATAAATATCTGTTCTGAAGGCGAAATTGCTCGATGATTAGCGCAGATCTTAGTGTGGCACACATCCAGGCTGGTTATTGATAAGAGGGGGTGCAGTGGGCTGTAGCGTGCTCACCGTGACTGACATGGGAAAGCTGGCTGGGCTGCGGAAAGGAAAGGGCGATACACTGAGCCTGGCCTGGTCACAGCCACGACCAGCACTGCAAGTCAGCGCTGGCCAAGCTGAGAGCCACCACCACACAGTAGCCTCCAACACTTGCTTCTTGGGTTTCAACCTCAATCCCTGCCCCCAACCTAAGCCCAGTGCAAGTGCAAAATAGCACAGTGGTAAAAAAGAAAAAAAAAAATGATTTTTTTAATGTGCTGCTTACACAGGTCACTTTGAGCCCACATTTGCTGTCGGAAGGTGCTACAAGGAAGTGCCTGACATAGGTACTCTCCTCCTGCCCCCCTCTAGCTTCAGTGGTATTGCTGGTCTCCTACGCATATGCCAAGGGGGGGTTCCCCCTGTTGCGGCCAGCCTAGCTCAGCAGCTTACTGTGGTAATGGTGACAACAGCTCCCACCTCACCCACCACCCTGCCCCTGCTCAAACCCTGGGAGCAGACACCATCTCTGCATTAACGCCAGGAATGCTTAAACCATCATCATCCAACCTCAGGTGGGAGAAAATCTCGGAGCCAGAAGGAATCTTGCACTTTCCCTCTGGCCAGGGAGCTGCAGTCGGATGCTGCCCAGCGGGTACCGGTGCAGCCAGCCGGTGCGCCTTAGCTCAGGGAAGCAGAGCTTTGGCCAGGTGCCCGGAGGGCTGACGCACATGGGGCCAGGCTGGGCGCCCTGTGCTAGTGGGACCCGGCCCACAGCAGTGCCAGGGCCCTTTGTCCATGCTGGTTCCTTGACGTCTTTGGGCACCCCCTGGGGATGTGGACGACAGGGCTCTTGCGTCCCCCCACCAGCTGCAAGCATGTGCAGGGCTCCTCAGTGCTGCGGTAGGGATTTGGCCCCGGAGGTGCCTACCCTGCAGGTAGCACCCCTTGCCACTCTGGTGGCAGCCAGCAGCTTGCTGCTGTGAGAATAGAAACTTCTTCTGCAGTTAGACCTGTATCGGGAGCTGAACACAGGTCTGCTTTCCAAGAGCACGAGGGCAGTGCGGTACCTGCTGTAACCTGTGTGTGAGGGCCATTGCTTTTCCTAAATGGGGGCACCTGCCTGGAACGCCACAAGATTTGGTCCTTCCCCATCCCTGGTGCTGATCCCCAGTTGTCTGGGGCCACACTCGCAACGGGGAGGTGACTCTGGACAGGGATCCTGGGGACCGCAAGCTGGGCATCCCCATCCCTGATGCAGGAGGCAAGTGGGTGCACCGCTGTCACTGTGACAAGCCTACCTTGCCCTGGGGACGAGGCTGAGTGGCGGGGATAGACATGGACCTTTTGGCCTTTTTGGGCTGCAGCACCAGTGCCTGAAACATGTCCGAGGTGCCCAGCCTCAGTGGGACCCCCATGGCTGGCGCAGGGATGCAGAAGTAAGGCTTTCATTACAGGGGTGTGCATCTACAGCTAGCTAGTGATGCATGGAAAGAGAAATCAATGTCTTCACCTTTATGAATATTGCCTGGTGTGTGGTCAGGCCACAGGAGGCGTGCTACCAAGGAGTGGAAGATGTGGCAAAGTTGTCACCCACATATTGCAAATTCACATCAAATCCGCATAGGACATGGCAGTAAGCCCACAGCAGTGACCTTAAAAATGCCCTTCCATTTTTGGATGGGAGTCTACAGACTACTAGCTAGCCTTTCTGTTCCTCCCTCCTTTTGTGTGCATCTGAGCTGGAATAAAGAGATTTAATGTGGAGCAGCATGAGCACCTGTGGCCCCTCAGCCCACCAAGCATCGTGCCGCCCCGTTGACTGCGGCAGCAAACCCTCCATCACCAACATGCTCAGTTCGGTTGCTTTATTTCATTTCGCTTTGTGAGATACAAAAAAAAGGCCTGTGACGGAGCCAGTGTGCACCGCAGGCTGCCTGGCATCCCCTTTGGCTGCGGTGAGCCTTCGGCTGCACGTCCCTGAGCGGGACAGGGCAGGCGGGGGGCCACACCAAGGCTGCCCTGCCACCCACTCACTGGCTGTAGTAGTAATCCTGGCCATACACATCGTAGCCATGCCCCTTGTAGTAGCCGTACTCATCCTCGTAGGCCCGGTAGCTGTCCCCACGGGCGTACTCATCCTGCTCCCCATAGTTGCCATCGGTGGTGCCCTCATCTCCCCGGCCGTGGCCCCCTGCTGTCACCTCATACTCCCACTGCTCCCCAGCTGTGGTGGTGTCCGTGGGTCCTCCATCTTCTGTGGTAGTCGCCTGAGACAGCCCCTCTTCGCTGGTGGTGCTGGCAACAGTGGTAGCTTCGGTTTCTTCCTCCTCCTCTTCCTCCTCTTCTTCTTCTTCTTCTTCTTCTTCTTCTTCCTCCTCCTCTTCCTCCTCCTCCTCAGCTGCACCGGTGCCCTCCTCAGCCACCATGGTGCCATTGCCGTGAGGTCCATCTGCCCCCTCGGTAGTGTTGGTTCTTGTGCCGTTGACGCCATTCTCATTCTCGACTACCTCTTCTTCCTCCTCCTCCTCCTCATTCTCATCGCTGTCTTCATCTTCAGAGTCACCACCCTTGACGACAGCACTGTTCCTGCCTCCCTTCCAGGGCCCTTGGCAGCCCTTGCCCTGGCAGGGGGGAAATAACACAGCATTAGTTGAACATAGGGAAGTTGCAACTTTTCAGTTCTGCATGGCATGGGGCAGGCGTGGGCACAGCTGAGCAACTCCCCGCACCTTGCATGGCAAGGCTGCCTTTTTGGGGGTGCCCCTTCTGACCCTCCCGCTGGGTTAATTCTTGGCCCAGCCATGGGCATCTTGCACAGCAGACTCGCAAGCAGAAACAGGGTGCAGGGCATCCCATGGATGCAAGTGAGCATGCAGTGGACACAGCCCCCGCCCATGGGTGCTCCCCTCCAGCCCCCCTGAGCCACACCTGCTGGGAAGACGTGAGGTCTCCTCCCGGCCCAGCCTGGCTGTCCCCGGGAGCTGCTCCAGCGGGGTGGCCAGCTGCCTTGGTGCCTGCATGGGATGACTCCTGCAGGGACAGGGAGAGAAGGTGGTCAGCAGTGGGAGTGGAGCACAGCCCTCCCAGCAGCGAGAAGGACATGCAGCATCCCCACGCATGGCGTCTGGGTGCTGCTCCGGGTCTCCTGCTTTCCCACGGGCCTCGCCCCAGGCTGAAATCAAGAAGCTGTAGCAGGGCAGCCTGAGCCATGCAATTAAGTGGTGGTGGCTGGAGCTGGGTGTTCCCATTCTGGCTACACATTTTGCTTTGCAAAGCATCTAAAGGTTTGCTTTTGAAGTTTCCTCTCCCAGTTTCCGATAAAAAAAGAAAGCCACAGGCATGCTGCATGCGGACACAGTACACACCGGGTGTAGACAGCTGGTGAGAGCAAGACAGCTCTAAGCCAGGCGCAAGCCCAAACCCCACCAACAATAAGTTGTCAGCACTGCTCGGCCTCAGAGACCATGCAGCAGAGCAGTTCTCTCAGCGGTGTGCATGGCAGTCTGTGCCACTAAAAAAGGCAATGAATAACTGAAATGCAAGCAGAGCCTGGATCAACCACTAAGTAACTGGTGGGGGAATCTCACCCTGTCCCCAGACCGGGAGGAGGAGCACCTTGCTGCCGGCAAATGAACCCAGCCATGGCAGGGAGATGTGGGGTCACTGCCATCCCTGCCCCAGACAATCCCCACTGCTAGCATGCCAAGACCAAGGATGCTCACTTTGGCATTCTGAGCCAAATCAAACACTTAAAATATGGGTGCATCTGATGCCAGAGAAAACCCAGGCTGTTTTCCTCTCCGCTGGAGGAGCCACCAGATTGCATGCTGCAGCTGGCTGTGCTGATGGGAGCAATGCTCCCCATCTAGCAGCTGTTATAGCGATGCTCTTTACATACTTAAACCTGACCTTGGCACCTTTCACCATGATTTATCTTGCTGACCATCCCCTGCCAGTGAAGGCACGCAGCATCCCTGCCTGGGAACGGCCACTGCTCTGGTGCCCTTGCAGTGAAAGGAACGGCCCCAAACAGCAGCTGCATTCCTGCGCTTAATTTTGTCCTCAGGAACAAAGTTCCCCCTTTAGCTGTCTCGTCCCACGACTCAAAGTTATCCCTAGAGATTGCAGTGCTGGCAGAAAGGGGCAAATTGCAGGGAGGTGCCGGGGCTGGCAGAGGCACCGGGGGCAGAGGGGCCACCCCGTGCTGCACCTCAGCCCCAGGCAGGCCTTCAAAGAGGGTTTTAAGACCCAAAGGCCAGGCTTACGCTGCTGTTAAAAAGACCCCTGCATTCAAATCATTAAATTAAAAAAAAAAAAAAGAATACAATGAGACCAAACACATAGGTTTCCAAGCATGCCGGATCCCTCTCTCAAAGCACCTGTGTGCCTGAGACCACGGGATTATTTTGGAGCATTTGCAGGCTGCTGAGGCACAAGAGACCTTTGTAACCCCTGGCATTTAATTTTGGACCTGGGTGACTCGCACCAAGGCAGTGGTGCCTGAGCTCATACTGTCCAAGGAGACAGGAACAGCGTTACCGGCTGGGCTGGTACAAACGTGCGTTTCCCGATCCAGCATCAGTTTGTGTCCCTCCACACGCACGTGTGCAGAGCATAACTGTATTTTCCATAATAGTTTTATCAGTGCTATGGGGGCAATGTACTCAGAAAACAGAAGGTATGAGGAGTCTCTAACAGCGCCTTTTGCCTCTCAGGTGAGCCTCCCTGCTTCTACCTGTCCTGCTCCTTTCCGAGACACTGAAAATGGAAACCGGGAAAGTTTCTCTCAGGGTTGTTTGGTGCATACCCCACACATCCTCTTTAAAAAAAGAAGAAAAAGGAAAAAAATGCACGAAAAATAATAAAATAAAGCCCAGAGTAGAAAATCCAGTTGCATCCAGAGTGCAAGGCTGTGGGCGGTCAGCAGCCACAAACACTGATGAGCAGAGACTACAAAAACCAAAGACAGTTCCCAAATTCCCATATTTGTTTTGCAGTCTGCTGGTTTGCCGTACTCACCCCACCTTCGTCCTCCTTCTCCTCCTCTGAGCCGTCCCCCTCTTCCTCCGATGAGTCACTTCCCTAAGGAGAGGGAAAATCGAGCAGTAGCCAGGCTGGCGGGTCTCCATTGGTGCCACGAGTGCAACGGTCTCAGCCCAGCCCTGCAGACCAGTGGCAGATGGGGCACAGACCACGCCCCTGTCTCATTTGGGCTGATATCTCTGCATGTGGTGGGCAGTGAAGCATCAGCAACCCCTCTGAGGCACCCACCTGGTACCGTCGCTGCGGGGGATACACGTAGGTGTATCTGTACAGGTAATATCGGTGCCTGTTCTTGAACACCTACCAGGAGAAGAAAGGGATAAATGCCGTCACTATGGGGGCTTGGGTACAGGAGTGACTGAAACATCCTATTCCTCGAGGCCAGCACCGCATGGCGCCAGGCACACAGGGCAAGGGGAAGAACCTACCGCGTTTTCTTCTGAGTCGTCTGACTTGGCTTGCCGCAGCCAGCTCTTGACCTGGGGGAAAGATTGGGTTGGCATGTGCCCCATAGCTGCACCAGTGAGGCCAGGGGGTCTCCCCCCTGCCTGGCACTCACCGAGAAGGCGCAGGCCATCCCCACCAGGCAGGCGAAGACCAGGGCCGTCCTCATGGCTGCCTTCTCTAGGAACAGCGAAACACGACAAGGACTTGCTTTTCGGCTAGAAAGCACCATCACTACCCCAAACGGTACAGGTGTTTGTGTCCACACGGGTGAGAAGGGAGCAGAGAGGTGGACCTCCAGCCACATCTTGATAGGATCACCCAACCCCTCCAGAGACCCAAGGCTTTTTTATTTTTTTTGACAGATCTGCCTCAATTTCCCTGAATACGTTTCGGTTTTGCAGGAAGCCATGAAATACCAGAAGAGTGAGTTTCACTCTCATTGCTTTCCCTTGAGCAGAACTACTGCCCTGCAACCTGCTCAGGCTCTGCCCAGGGAGCAGCGCCTCCGGGAATTACACCACAGAGTTTAACCTCATTGAGGAAAAAGAAATAAGCAAACAAATAAATGAACATCATCCGCTTCTACAGTCTGCTATAGACAAAAATAGCAGCGGCAAGGCACCAGTTCAAGGAGCCCCCCGTAGGCATATCCAGGGGTAAAGCTTGGCTCTGGACAGGTCCAAGCTGCACCCCCTAAGCACTAAAACCCAGCCTGCCTTCCTCCATGCCAGCCCCAGCAAGGAGCATGCCTGACCCTTCCCGCAGCCCCCCAGCCTCCCCCCAGGGAGGGGTGCTCCCAGCAGCCCCCCCGGCTCAGTCAGAAACACCAACCTTCCTTTTCCCTACCCTTCCTCTGGCTGAACTCACCATCAGCTGTGCTGAGGTTTGAGGGGAATTGTTACCATATTTACCTGCACTTGAAGTTTCCCCATCTTCATTTAAGCCAGGCTAGAAAAGAGCTGGCCACAAGCTAGCTTCCCTGGCCATGCAGTGAGGCTCATCCCCTCATCCTGATTCCTCCGTGAAACGACAGACCCAGGAAAGGGGAACACCAGCCACATCAGCAAGCTGAGCCCCCTCATACCCCCACAAAAAGCAGACGGCAATGCCAACCGGGCTGGGAAAAGCAGCAGCAAGCTTACCCCGCCACAGCACGGACAGCTGCCCGCGAAGTCGACCAGCACAGATTTCCTCCTGCTGCTGCCCTGCCGGGATATAAGCTCTATTTTTGCCCCCCCCAAGCCAGTCGCCGCCCTGCCCGGAGTGACGCCAGCCCACCAGTGTGCGCCAGAAAACCCCCAAACTTCAACGCCAGCAGATTTGGTGCACAAACATAGCGCCCCGCGCCGCTGCCAAACCTGGGGAGGTTTGCACTGTGCCTCTTAATTGATGGTCTGGCCTTAGAGGAACGGCCGGGAGGCCAGAGGGTATAATAACACTTTGGGTTTAAATTAAAATAAATATTGGGAAATCTGTTCTCAGGGGGTGTCTGCCTTCTTTTTGGGAAATTCTGTCACTGTTTTTTCAAGAAGACAAAAAAGACCAACCTCAAAGGCCTGGCTCCACAGTTACTTGGGCATAGCTGTTAGCCAAAAAAAGGCTAAATCCAAACAAATCCCTCTCCAGGCTGCTTGCAGAGGTGAAACAGGCCTTGGGAAAGGCAGGGAAAGAAAAGGGGACCCGGATACAGGTGTCACCAACGCCCCCTTTGAGAGCCACAGAATCACTGCCACAGAGATTCTACAAAATGCACGTCTGCTTTGTTGCTTTGTGCCCCTGAACCACACAGACCCACGCAGGGGCCAGCCCAGCCTCCCACTCTCTAAGGTCAGGTATTCCCCAGCTGAAATCTGGTGGCTCTGCGCACATCCCCAGCAAAGCAGAACAACTGCCTGGAGCAAAAAAGTAATGCAAAAGACCCACCTTCATGGCCACCTAAAGCTCAGCAGGAACCTTAGTGGCAGGAACCCACCCCTCCTGCCCTTCCCCTGATGGCAGGGGATGGGGGCACGTGGGTACTGCAGCTGCCCCCCTGCACCCACCTCTGCAGGGACATCCTTTCTCCTTTCCCTGTATTTATCATTCCCTGCTGGGATTTCAGTCACCCAGCTCTCTAGTGCACCTCTGCTCCTTCTTTCCCAGATTTTTCTTGCATCGACTAGCAAAGGCCCCTTGCTGCTCCTGCAGGCACCAGGGCTGCAGCAGCTCAAGGGGACGACTCCTCGCTGAATGTGGCTTTGCTTTCCACAGTGGCAATGAGAATCGCAAATCCCAGCTGATGCCATCAGCCTTACAACCCTCAGAGATGGAACAGCGGGGCTGGAAAATGCATGCCTTCATGCAGGTCGGCGATGCGCAGGTTAGCCAGCGATAGAACTATAGTTATTTAGGGCAGAAAAACCTACTTTGCAGTGGAAGACCTGAATGCTCATGTTTCTGCTCAAAACTGGGGGCTGCACTCACCAAAAGCCTCACCCCCATCCAGGGGAGCTCAGTTTGAATCTGAATTTGTTTGGGAAGCAAAAGATTTCCAGTTAACCAAATTTCCAGGTTAGGACCAGAAAAACAAAGCTTCTTATTATTTTTTATTTTTATTTTGCCTCCTTGCTCATTGCCACATCAACAGGTAGGTTGTGGGGAGTTGCTAACTGCTGATGAAATGCCATGCACATCACCTGCTTTTGGGGAGGCAGAGGTCCCCTGCAGCCCCCCGGGGGTCCGGCAGCAAGCCAGGCGGCGTGCCCAGCGTGCAAAGCCCGGGGGCACAGGGCGCAGCTCTGCCTGCCCCGTGGGCTTCAAAGGCCGTTGTGTCACTGCGAGGAGCCGTAATTACAAGGGAGGCCTGGAGCTGGCCGTGGCTTTCAGCTGGCAACTCGCACCAGGAAAACCCACGCACACACACACAAAAAAAAAAAGAAAATAAAAAAGGAAAAGAAGCCAACGCAGTTTTCCGATGCCAACGCAGCAGCCTCCGGTAACAAGAGACACCAGCACTGAGAGGGACCCAGGCACCGCCAGCTGCCCCATGCTGCCACAGGCTGCCCTGTGCGGGAGAGCTGCGAGCACACGCCGAGCTTTGAGCTTGAATTTCGTCAGGGCTGGTGAACAGAGAGTGCTGGTGGGGGGCATTTTTTGGTGTAATTAAAGGGCTGGTACTCCAGGCTGCTTAAAAAAAGAAAACTGACTATAAAAACACGTATTTCACCCAAGATCCCTAAAAAGCACCAGGATAATTAACATGTACCGAAGTGCCTCGTGCGGCCAGCACCTATGTTTAACTCCTCGGACAGGGAGTGGGTGCTGCCTGGACAGGCCACCGGCAGCGGCAACCTCACAGCGCCATGCAGGGATACCAGCAGGGAAGTCGGCTAAACACATCCAAAATGCTTCCATTTAAAATAATAATTAAAAAAATAAATTTTAAAAAGCATCACATCTCAGGGTTGGAGCATTAGTCTCTTCATGCTTTTGCAAGAGCTGCGGCTCTGCAAGGCAGCAGGGCTTGGAGAGGTCATTCCTTTGCCCAGAAGCAGCATTTGGTTTCTGTTATTAAAAGTGATAGGATCTGAAAACTTCATGAAAATAATCTCCCCTTTGTAGATGAACAACTGGAAACAAGACACAGAACAGCTCGCCTGCCTCTGGGGGATGTGTCAAGAGGTGACAGGAGCAAAAACCCATATTTTGGGAGCACATTGAGACGATGAGGCAAGCGTGCAGCCTGCAGCCCACATGTGCAAATGCAATGGTTTCCCTTCTGCGCTCCCGTCAGTTTTTTAACACGCACAAGTACACTGCCATGTTGCTCATCACAGGCTCTGGTGAGTGAGCTGGGGGTTAGGCAGGCAGCCTGCTCCCCAAGCCCTGCCTGGGCACATCACTACCCTCGCACCGCAGATGATGACAAACCCCCAGGCAGCTGCTGCTGCTCCCAAGCCCCGCCGTCGGTTCCGTGACCCTGCGCTGATGGGGTTTGCACAAGCTGCTGGCACCTGCTTTGTGCTGCAACTGGGTGGGCTTGCACCTGGCATGGCCTGGCAAGGGCACTACGTTCGGTCTTGGTGTAACTGCCCGAGCCCATGGAGACCTCATGGTCAGAGCGTCCCTGACTGGTGCAGGCTGACATGGCTCCTATGTCCGAATTTAATTATTATTTTTGCAGTGCGGTAAATGAGCAGAGCAGCGTGCTCCGGTCCTGCTCGGGTCCACCACGGGGCTGAGGCTGCACTGTCCTATTTCCACTCCCTGGAGCTATTCTGGAAGGAAACCTCAGGGCCGAAAATAAGTAAAGAAAACAAAACCAGAAGGACACTTTAAGCATGGTGGGGAGAGGCCAAGGTGCTGCTGCAGCCAGAGAAAAGAGCACCCTTGCCATGCAGTACAGTGGCCAGGGCACCTGCGAAATGTGCGTGAGGGGCACTGGAGGCAGAGGTTACCCCGGCTCCCACCTCTCCCCACGTGCTGCCAGGGACAGGCGCGTGTGTGCCACGGCGATGAACTGGGGAGTGAAGTGATGAGCATGGAGAGAGTGCACCAGCAACAGCATAAGAATAATGGATCCCTCTCTCATCCCCCTTACCTCTCATGGCACAAACCCAAATGCAAACCAATATCAGCTGGGCATGTGGCTTGTTATATTTTTGCAAGCAATCAATTTTAGAATAAAAGCAGGACCGGAGAATACCTAAAATGTACCACATATCAATCTCAGTTATCAGTACATAACCTTTATATATTGGCCCTCTCAACTAAACATTTCATACGATTTTACTTTTTTTTCTGAGGCAGGAAACCAGATACAGGAAATTAATTCTATTCACATGCCTGAAAAATATCGGGGTGCAAATAGCTCTGTAAAGTGAGCACTTTGAGGCAGCCTGAGCTCTGGCGAACAGCAACGCAACAAATCACTGAGGCAAGGCCACAGCATTATCACAAAACTTAGCACTCGCCACCACCCTGGTGCTCACGAGTTTGAGCAGTTTCTGTATATCATGTTTCCTCTGCTTTTTTGGCTTGTTTAATTTTTTTTTTTCAGGAGGAAGAAACTGCGCACCAGCTAGAAAAAGTTATCAGGACTGGTCCTACCACCAGTCTGCTGCCTCCCTCCACGTGTGAGAGCCCTCAAACACAGCCATATGACAGAAACAGCAGTGAAAAAACAAACCAACCCCAAAAAAGGCCTGATATTTGGCAGGAGAGGAGGCAGAGAGCCCAGGTTCATCGCAGTGGTACCCACCGACAAACTGTACACTCAGCTCAGGATCTGGGCTCTCTACCAAAGTCAAATCAGTATCCCTGGACATCTGACAAAGATGTCACACATCTGGATGGCGTAGAGGTTCATTGCTCCCCACGCTGTGCTGGTGCTGGCTGCCTACCTCCCCGCCACTGCAGGCCCTGTCAAACCTGCAAAAAACCCTGTGCTGGAGCTTAAAAAGTTGCCATTTGCAGCAAAGGCAGTGCTGCATGTGTCAGCAGGGAACTGCTGCGCTTGGACTGGGTGTTATCGTGTACATACACGAGTTGCACAACATGTGTATATGTATCCATATATACACAAACACGTCTGTTGCAATAAGCATTTAATACTCAGGCACTCATTTTCTTTTCAAAAAAGAAGGTTTTGAAAGTTTTCATGCTATAATGAACCTACTTTTTTTCTCTGTATGTGAAACAGCATCAGGTCTGGGAAGGGAAAGGGCAGGTGCTGCCTCTGCTCCCCAGTTGCAGGTTCAGCTCCTCTTTTCAGAAACCTGATGCCCTCTGCTAAAACAAAACACCAGCTCTTTGCAGCTTTGCATTTCAGGGTGCAAAAACAGAGAAACCTGAATTGCAAACCACTTGCTCACTCTGCAGCTTTCAGGTCCCCATAGGGAGTTCAGGGGATGCAGTACAGGTGGATGTCTGCACTTTACGTGCCATCTTGTGGTGCCCGATTCCTTGGGGCAGTGCTGGGGGGAACCACAAAACTCCCAGGACACGGCTGAGCTGGAAGGGGGAAAGTTACTTGTCGCTGAAGTGTATAGCAGTAAAGGGAGTTGCAGGAAAAATATCCTTAGCGCATTTGAAAGGTTTGTAATATTCTGGGGTTTCACTGAGGTCAGAGGCTGTTTTCCCACGGCTGAGACATTTCTTTTGTTCAGATTGACGGCAGCGGTGATTCTGTCAGAGGTTTTTCCTCCAGGTTGAAAAGGGCAGAGAAACGCAATCAAACTCTCCCAGCCTCACCGCACGCTTAGCAAGGAGTGGTTCCTATCACAGAAATCCATCACAGGGGGCACAGAAGAGACAATCCCATGTGATTGTTTCTTCCACAGATATTCCCATTTTGCTAAAGACATACAGGGGCCAAGGGGAAGCCCTGCAGCCAGCTGCAGTGCTCAGCCTGCCATGGGAAGCCCAGGGCGCTTGGCTGCGCTGCCAAAAAGGCCGCTGCTGGATGGAGAGATGCTCTGCTGGTCATGAGGGTCTCTCCATTTCTCCAGCCAAAGCCAGAAAAATAAGGGGGTTGAATAAATACATCTTGTGTGCTGTTGCCACCCCAAATCCAGCTGTTGCAGCTGGGCTTGCTGCTGCTGCCTCCCACCACTTTGGCCACACCAGCTACTTATTAAAAAATAGATTTTTTTCTTCTTGGAAAGGACAAAAAAACAAACAAGCAGAAACCTTTCTTTTAAGATGATGCAGACTCATGTTTTCACAAACCTGAATGTGACCAAAAATATCTGCTTTAAACCCCAGTGCTGATTCCTGGGTAAATCACTGCATTCAGCTCTAGAGGCCACCCCCAACACACCAAAAATGCCATGTGGATGCATAAGAAAAGTACATACATTGATGTGGGCATTTTTTTTATCCTTGGCTAACCCACTGGGCAAGCTGATCAGTACAACTTCATCGCACCCGAAGCGGGATGCAGGAACACCTCCAGTGACGGCAGATCCTGCAGCCAACCTTCCCAGCCTGCTTCTCCTGCCTGCCCAACAGCAGAGAGCAGGAGCACTCCCCTCAGATGCTGACCACGCACAGGCACATGCCGCAAAAACCAAACACATGGGCTGCTGCCAAAAATGCCTTAAAATCCTCAAAGCAAGCATCTTTTGGCCACTCTATCTCTGGCCATCCAAAACTTCACCCCACGAAGTGTTGCCTGCCACCAAGGCCCTCCAGATGGCAAGTGGGATGGCCCCACTCGCACACGGATGAACAGCATTTGATGGGGACAGCCCAGTGTTACCAGCGTCTCCAAAACACTGCCTGTCCTCGCAGACAGGTGTTGAGCACGTCCCTGCGCAGGGCCACCACGAGCAGCTCCCTCCCTGCAGCCAGGTGGGAGGGTTCCCCAGAAAAGGGTTGATTTTCGCCCCTGCCACGATGCCCGGGAGGGATGGTCCTGTGGGAAGCCATCCCAGCAGGCAGCAGCCAGCTCTGGCACCGGCTCCCTGGCCTTTGGGGAGCAGGCAGCCAGCGGGAGGCAAATTTTGGGTGTTGCTGGCGGGGACACACGTGCAACTGCAGCAAATCCCTGAGAAGGCACGTGAAGGGGACTCACGTGCGGGGGGAGCGCAGCTGGCTACCCCTCCAGCACAGGGTGCAGCAGCATGCCACATGCCCTGTTTGCAAGGCACACGCCCTCCCTGCTCAAACAAAAGCCAAATCAAACCAGTTTTTCTCTCTGCGCATGGAACAAGAGGAGGACAACTGCTCGCCATCCCCTTTGCAGGGGGGTGAAGGTGAGCAGCCCCCTCCCCAGCTGTTCCGTGCTGCCGCTCATCCCAACACCGCTTGCACAAGGACACTCTCTTTCCTGGAGCGAGTCGAAAAAAACCTCCCGGTCCCCATCCCCACCAGCTGTCCCCACACAAACACCGCTGCTGATATCCCCGGGGATGCGACCCAGCCCCGTGGCAGAGCCAGCACCCGAAACGTCCCTGCTGCCAGAGCAGCAGCACCACTTGCCGGACACGGGAGAGCTCACAGCAGGGCCCGACCCTGCGCCCCCACGCAGAGGAGCCAGCAAACACATCATTACTACAATTTTAAACCAAAGCAACGGCAGTCATCCAGTCCTTTTTGTACCTCTGGGCTGCAGCCAAACCCATGCCTGCTGTCTTTCTGCCCAGCGATGGGGCTGTACACCAGCATTTAGTACCAGTGACCCTGACAGGCATCATCATCGTCACAGCATTATCAACTCCTTACGCAGCTAATGCAAGGCATCCAAAAAATAAGGGGCAAGTCGCAGCCAAGGTATCCACTGAGAAGTGGGGATCAGTGGGTCAGAGAAGGCAGGGCCAGGAGAAAGGCTCGTTCCAGGGCAGCAGCCCGGGGAAGCTGCACATTTCAGAACTAATCTCATACAGAAGCAAAAAAAGCTTACACAGGGTGGAAATTAAATATAAATGCCACTAAAACCAGCAGCTGTTCAGCTCCTAGCTTTTTGTAGTGGCAGAAAAAGTCAACAAATTCAGTGCAGTTTTGCTATGAGTCATAAAAAATTATTTCATTTCTCTATTGGTTCCTGAACTCAGTGTCACAATGCCCAGCAACGACACTGCTGACCCAAGGCAGCTGAAAAGGCATGCACCCACTCATGCTGACCCCTTGGAGACTGTCCCCTGCAGAGCCACAACTCCATGCTGCAGAACTGTGCAGCCATGCAACAGCCCACGGCTTCCTCCATCAGCATTGATATCCGTGCTGTACAGCTCGTCATACACACGTGAACAAGTAAGAAGGGCCAGGATGTGCTTTTAAACAAATAACGCGTGGTTTACGTGCTTGCTGGTGTAAGAAAATAAAAAAAAAAAAAGCACACTGAGTAAAAGAGGCTTTCACCATGATCTACCAGCCCACAAGAACCTCCTTTCCCTTGCTCATCTGCGTCTGCTGCAGGGGACCTGGCAACAGGGGCCACCATGGGCACCCAGAGTCACTGGTCCAGGAGAGACCCCATACCCTGGGTCATCTCCTTCCCAGCACCTCAGGAAGAGCAGAACAACCCTTACTCACGCTGCAGTAAGTTATGGCCGTTATATAGCAAAGCCCCAGGCCCAGCTCATTGGGGTCATTGGCCAACTCTTCCACCGCACTGCTGGGTCACCTAGGGGCAGGGCTGGCCCTTGCCATGCCTGAAAATAGGAGGGTGGGAACACCCCTCAGCCTCTGCTTTCCCCCTTATCCCCACATGCTGCGGCTACCTGTGCAAGCAGCCTGCTCTTTGCTCCCTGCTTCCTCCAGTCCAACCCCAAATTGCAGCACCCGACTCCCCCAGGAGAGAAAAACAGCAGCACTTCAAACCGCACCACTGTGGAGTTTGATGGTTTTAATGTTTATTAAAGAAATTAACAGGGTACATTTCAGCTTTGAAATAGAAGTTCAAAAAGGATACAATATAATGTTTTCTGTACATTTCTTACAAAATATTACATACATCCCTTCCTGAAGTGGTACTTCACGCTCCACTGAGCCCACGCACCGCGTGTGCACACCAGCTGTAGCTTTTCTTCCTTATGTGCAGGACGTGGAACTTAGCAGAAAGCTCCCGCTGGAGTCTGGGCAGGTGCTTTAAGGGCAGTGGTAGGTAAATACAAGGGGTGAACGCAGGGACCTTTCTACCCACCGTGCCCAGGCACAGCTCCCGGAGTGCCGAGCCGCCACTGTGTCCTCAAGGCAAGCAGGCAGCATCACCCTGCTGGCACTCGCAGCGCTCAGCTGCTCTCTGGTTTGGTGTAGGAAATGGCTTTTCTCACTGCGGTTTGGTGTGTTCCCTGTGTCTAGCATCACCTCCCACTTCGCCCAGGTCAAGCCCCGGCGAACCCACCTCCATTTACCCACAGCATCTTCCCAGGAAGATGTCAACCAGCCTATGTCGCAAATAAATTAAACCCCTCCTCCCCCCGCACCCCCCCAGCACTGACGAGGCTGTGGGGCATGTGTCAGTACCCGTCCTGGCAGTCGTTGTCATCATAGTCGGCAGCAGGCTTCTTGTGGTAGGCACCCAGCCGTCGTCTGCGACTCCCACTCTCCAGGCTCTGTGGCGAGCTGTCATCTCCACGGCTGCTGGACTCACGTGTGGCATCCTCCTGGGAGTGGCTCTCCTCATCATCATTGTCATCATCCTCCTGGGACTCGCTGTTGCTCTCTGTGGACCTGCTGTCCTCATCTGCATTGTCCTCTTGGCTGCCATCTTCCTCCGGGGATGCACTCTGGCTCTCAGCTGATGTGCTCAGCATGTCTCTATCAGGGCCGGAGTCATTCTTGTCCTCCTTTGACTCCTCCACAGTGTCCTCTGTGGACTGGATCTGGTCGCCATCATCTTCCCTGGACTTGCTCTGGTCACCCATGTCTTCCCAGGACTCACTGTCAGGTGTGGATGGCACACTCCTGTCCTCAGCAGACTCCCGGTCTTCCTGCCCTTCCTGGGACCATCTGCTGCTGCGCTCACTTGACGTGCCTACTGCCTCCTGGGAGATATCCTCCGGCGACTCCCCCAGATCTTCGTCCAACCGGTCAGCAGTCTCCTCTCTGGACTTGCTGCCCTCACCCTCCATGGAGGGGCTGTCCTCCCCATCCCTGTCCTCCCCGGAGCGGCTGGCGCTGTTTTCTTCTGACTGGCTGGTGACAGGCTCTTCCAACTGACTGTTTTCCTCCGTGGATGGGCTGTCTTCTCCCACGTCAGCATCCTCCACCTCCGGGGACCTGCTGTCACCCTCCTCCCAGGGGTGGGAGCCAGCCCCCCAGCCACTATCTCGGCTGCTCCCCGGAGTGCGGGGGCCAGCGCGGCGCCCCTTGTAGCTGCTGCCTGGGCCATCGAAGACGGAGGGATCGTCACCCTGCATGGCTTCATCCTTGAAGTCGTAGCTCTCCTCCTCCTCCTCCTCCTCCTCCTCCTCCTGGCTGCTGCTGCTGCCCCCTCCCCACCTGTAGGTCCGCTCATACCGGCTGCCAAGGTAGTTCCTGTACCGGCGGTGGTCTGCCCCAACGCTCTCACTGCTGCTACTGCTGCTGCTGTCGCCGTGCCCTCCAACAGCCCCTGCGTCCCCACGGCCAGCGTCGTGGCCACGTTTGCCTGCCCCATTGGCACCAGCCACATAAGTAGGACCTTCGCCCCCCTCCTCTTCCCCATTCTCGTCAAAAGTGTCATCCCCACTGTCATCCTCCTCATCCAGTAGCCCACCAGTGCGGGAGGGAAGCCCTATGTCTCCAGTGCCGTAGTGCTCTCCATTGTCACCATCATCAGCATCGCGTGCATCCTCCTCCTATGGAGGTGACAAACGGAGATGAATGCAAAGGCTTGCAGGTCACAGGCGCTATCGGCACTGCTTGCTGGGCAGGCCAAGCGCTATTCTGAACACCAGATTTAGGGCTAAGTGTGCTTTCCTGGCAGAGAAAAACACCCCTCTCCGCACACTCACCAGGAAACCAAGGCCATTTCCATCCCAGGCACTCGTGTCCTCGTGGTCCACCCGGTTCAGGTGCTGAGCCTGCCCAACTCTGCCTCCCTTGTCTTCACCACCACGCTCAGCCAGCTCCTCGCCCACGGCGTTCCCACCCTGCAGGTCCCCGGCAAGTGTATTGTCCCCCCTCTCTGCACTGGCAGAAGGATGTCTGCCATCTCCACCACCCAGGAGGTTGCCCAGCTTGTTGATGTAATCTTCACTTGCTGTACCCTGGAGGCAAAACATGACACAGTGCTTTGGTTTATTAAACACCACTGCACATTTAGTGCTACTGCTACTGCTGCAGGATGATATATTGCTCCTAAGCCACGCAAGTGCTTAAGCCTTTTTCATCGCTCACACCTCAGCCCTTCAGCTGTTTCTTCTGATGCAAAAAAAAGTGTAGCCACCAACAAAAAGGCAACCCAGAAAGCGCAAACTGTGATGGTTCATAGCACAGCAACTCCTTTTCAGGACCAACACAGCAGAGCACATTAGGTGAATTTGGAATGTGCACAGGGAGGCAAGGCAAAGCTCAGGTGAGGTGATACCAACCCATCTTGAAAAGAATGGATAGACAGACAAACGTCAAAGACCCACAGAAGTGGCAGCTCTTCCCCCATGGTGCCTGCCCAGGGCTGGCTCCTCATCCCAGACTTGCTCTGCAAGCGGCTGCCACCCGCAGGACTGGGGCACCCCCCGGCTTACCTTCTGCTGGGTGCTGCGGCGGGGGCGGGCGAGCTCGCGGCCAGGCACCTAAACACATCCAGGAGACATCTGATCAGTGATCGGCGTGCCTCAGCTGGGTGAGACCGCCGGGGTTTGGGGCTGAGTACCTGTCCAGTGGGTACTTACGGGGTGAGCGCAGGCTACGGCCCAGAGGAGCAGCACCAGGAATGCAGTCCTCATGGCAGCTGTGGTCCCTGCGGCTGCAATAGGGAGCAAAGTATTTGCACACTAGAGCAAAGCATTTGCACGTGCCCCTGACTGTAACCTGGCCCCAGAAAGTGCTTCCAACGGATACAGCCTTGCCATCCCAGCATGTGGTGCTCAGCCTGGCATGTCATCAAACAAGCCAAGAATTTGTCCTTGTGCCACCTCCTCGCACCTCCTGTGCAGGAACTTCCCTTTAGTTTGGGATGTGAGATACCTGGCCGTGTCTAAGCATCATTAAAGAGCAGGAAAGCTCCTGTTCCTGTGAACAGGAATTCCCTGTTCCCACGGTAAGGTCACTTGCCACCCCGCTGAGCTCGGTGGCCGTGACAGGTGCCGGCACCGCTGATGGGCAGCACCATGAGACTGTGGGCTGCAGAGCTGCACTTCCCACCCGGCGTGGTCCCCACAGCCCCATAAAACCCCCTACTGCCCCAAAGCAGGGCACTCTGGTAAGATAGCCCCGCAGAGAGCTGCCTCTCTGGCGGCCGCTGGGTCGGTCCAGCATCCCAGCAGCACTGCTGCCTGTGCAGGCGGGTAAAGCAGCGGGGGGATTTCCCCCAGCTCTGCTCTCATTTTCCTAGTCCCTTAAGAAGCCCAGCACCGCACCCCCACGAGGAATGCTAACTGCACTGCACATCACCCTGCACCCAAAACGTGCTGGACCAAAGAGCCACGCTCCTGATTTCTTCCCTTACAAAGCAACACCTACGTCCCACCTAAGTCTCTCCCGCTTTCTACCAAAACTTGCAAGGAAATCTACAACCCCCATCCCCAAACACTGCCATTTTCACTCCAGGCAATACCAAAGCAACCCAAAGAAACCAAAATCTTTACCCTGAGGTATGGCTCAAGCTGGTGTCTCCTCTGGTGCTTGGGATGAGGCAAGCTGGCTGCCCGTGCTGGGATGCCCTGGGCTGATGCACCAGCGTGGGCATTTAACCAGTGTCCGGCGCCGGGGCAGCCAATGGCATCCGCAGACAGCACTGCCGCGCACAGAGCTGCCGCCGGGAATTGGCCTCCCACACTTCCTCCAGCCTCCGCCGGGACGCCGGCCCTAAAAAAGCTCCTTGTGGTTGCAGGATGACGAGATGGGCTGGCAGTTAATGACCGACTGTGCCGGCCCTATGTTTTGACTGCTAAATTTATTCCGTTCACACACTTCCCGCCGTGACACGCACAAACAACTACAGCGTCGCCCACGCCACGCACCGGACCCCATCCCAGGGACAGCTTCCTCCTAACGCGTGCACTTGGGAGCAGCATTTGCCCGGTGCCACGGGCCAGGGTGCTGAAACCCACATGGGACCATTCTCCTGCCAGGACTCAGCCTTCCCCTGTGCTTCAGGGCAGCAGGACAAAACGCCATGCTAGAGGGAGAGGACATGCCTTGTTTTCATGCCCACACGTGCACTCGTGCAAGAGAGAAAGGAACTGCTAAATGGAGGTGATCAGGGAGGCTCCCACCCCCTGCACAGAGGGAGTGTAGCACCCCCAGCGCTTCTTCCATCTGCTAGTCAGGGGATGAAACCTCTGCTCTGGAAAACACGGGCAACAACACCTGCACACGCGTATGGACATGCATGTGCAAGCTACGAGAATACACAGACACACACCGCATATACCCCAGGGTTTCTTGCTGCAGCAGGGGTTATCCACTCCAGACAACACAGTAAGCCAGCAGCGCAGACAGCCCCTACTTGCTCATGGGTAATATGAGACAGAGAGTTTGCAAACCTCCATGTGTGCACACATGCACACACCCTGACACGGTGCAACTGCACCTCTCTGCCTGCGCGGTTTAGGACAGGACCAGCACACCCGAGCCATACGCCCGGCTTTTCCCTCTGCCCCAGCCTGGGTGGAAGGCAGGCAACTTCCTTGACTGTATTTGGCCATTGCTAAATCCTCCATGCCTGCAACACCCCCTCTCTGTTAATAAAACACAAGAGCAACACTGCCACAAGTGCAAATAGGTCGCTTTGAAGCAGGCAGTGTGTCTCTGCTCTGCAAGCTGGGTTCTCCCCACAGCCAAGCCACGGACAACGGGCATGGCCATGGGGTGAGGGGGCCAGCGAGAAGGTGCCTACGGGTGTTTTATTGCAGGGGAAGGAAATGACAGCATTAATGCTCTGTGAGGAGTGTTTGCATGTCCTCCCCAGGTGGAAGGAGGTGTTTCTGCTGCCCTGGGTAGAAAAAAGAGGCCTTCAGAGTGCAGAGCCCTGTTCCGGGGTGCTGCCGTGCCAGGGGAAGCCTGTGAAACACAGTTCTCCTTCAGCGGCAAACAGCTTCCGGCCTGCCCTGCTGTAACGCCCTGGCAAACCACAGCCACCCGCAATGGCCCCTCGGTGCAGGGATCCAAAGCCCCAGAGGTGGAGGCACAGCCCAGAGGATATGGCGAGGGCTGCAGGCTCACAGGGATTCACAGGAAATGCTGGTGCTGCAAAATAAGCGACTTAAGGGAACTTGAGCAGGGTCAGTACTGAGCCAGGGCTCTGTAAACTGCAGATCATCTGAATTTGCCCAGGATGTATCATCTGCAGACAACAGCATCCAGAAAGCATCTCCCATGCTGTGACACCACCGCCGCTTGACAGCATCTTGTGAAACCAGACATGTCAGTCTGCTGTTGTGGATGCCTGTTTAATTTCATCCTCCCCAATCTCCTGCCTCTTCCTCCCATCATTACCAGTCAGGGGACCACACATGTCTGCCCCGTGAGGACTGTACCGTGTGCCAAGTGCGACGAGCTTCTTTTTTTTCCGTCCTCCTGCCCGCCAAGCAGAGAGGCCTTGGCGCTGCCCCGGTCCCGCTGCTCTCCCCACAGCCCCTCAGCCTCGAGAACGGCATCGTAAAGCCGCTCACTCTCACGCACGCTCACACCTTCAGCACATGTTTTCCCTCTTCTTCCCTACCCGACCCCTGCCACAGATACCGTGGGATGTATTTTGCTCTTGACCTCTGACAAAATTATACCCCTATTCCTGGCCAGGTATTTGCCAACCTTTTTTAGACACCTACAACAATTACCGTGTTTTTGTCGGGTTTGTTTTGGTTTGTTTTGTTTTTACATCAAACCTGCATTTAACTCAGCCCCCAAAGACCTGGTGCTGCCTTGCGTCCAAGTGCCGCTGTCCAAGAAGGAGACAAACACCAAGCTGCGCGTACCCGGCTTTTTCATAACACAGGTCACTCGCTGCCCCACCAGCCACCCATCTCAAGGTCACTTGCTCGCCTCCAGTGTCCCCAAAATGCCCATGGCACCAGCACACCCAACAGCGCTTGCTGCCAGCACCCTGATCTGACCCCAAGTCCCTGTGACCTCCAATAGCCCTGGGTCAAAAGTCCCCCAGATCCCTTCCAGTGAGCATCCCACAGCATCAGCCAGACTGTCCAACATCTCTCCCTTTGCTTTGCTAGGAAAGGAAACCCCAGCCCACACATTGTAACCTTACAATAAGCTGTTAAAAAAACAGTCACACCAATAATACTTGTTGTTACAGCAGAGGTGAGAAATGGACTGAGGGTGGGGGAAGTGGCTATCTGATCGGTGTTTTAAATGCTACTGTGCATTTCCCCAAGTCCTACTGTCCCGAGATGCTTGGTCCCTGGAGATGGGGGTATGGGAAGCAGCAGGCCAAGGAAGGTGGGGGAAACCTGGCCAGGCTAAAGCTGTCGCCCTCAGGCTACCAAGGAGGAGGTGGCTGAGTCAGAGATGAGAGGACTGGCAGGGCTGGTAAAAAGATGCAGGACTATCACTTTTTTCTTTCTCAAGTTGGACTGTGCAGTGTTCACGAGGACAGGGAAAAGATATGAGCACAGACAGCAGGAGGGATTAGAGATGCCAAAACAAAGACAGAAGCTGGCACTGCAGAGAGCAAGCTGACAGTGGAGGCACATAACAGCTGCTCTCCTCTGCCATCTGAGGCATCCTGGGAAACTCAAGAAATCAATATTATTCCAAAAAAATAACTGTTCCCTCTCTTTTTTTTAGTCCAAGGTATTTTTGTAGTATTTGTGTTGCTGGATCACTTTTCTCCTGATTATATCTATGAGTTTTGACATCAGCATCAAAAGGAAAAGGATCAATGAACAAACTGGAGCAGGAGAGACCAGGATGAGAGCAGGACTCCAGGCACATGTCCTCGGCCCTTTCCCAAACAACACCAGCTCCTGTCTTATGCTCAGGTCCAGATCCAAATCCAAATCCATTTCCCGAGTGTTTACTGGTGGCAAGTGCTACAGTGCAGTGCTGCATTTTCAGTCGGGAGCAGGCAGGAAAAACCTTGCCTCCTGAACATTAATTTCCCTCATACATGGCACTTTAGCACCAGGAATTACCCAGCGCCCAGTTCCAACGGATTCATTCCCACACTGCTCCTCTAACAAACAGATGCTCAGCTCTGCAAACCAGCCAGGTTCCCAAGTCACTCCCTGCTTTGCAGGTGGACAGACCACAGCAGGCAGCTGCGGGTGCAAGGGCGTGAAGCAGCCTGGCTTTGGCTCCTCTGCACACACACGGGGTGCAAGCAAAGGTGTTGTACCTGTTCCCTGAAATCTGAGTAAATATTACCAAATACAGGTAACATTAATTCATAGCATTAATGTGACACATAATGCAGTAGGTTAATGATAACATTTTAGCTGTTTGAAGAACAGCATTGATACTTCAACTCCTCCTGGCAGCAAGCCTCAAAGTTACAAATGCTGTGATATACGGCAGATGGAAGTTACCGTCACGTTTTTCACAGTGCGGAGGCGTGCACAAGTTTGGTTTATGCTAAGCCTTTAAAATTTGCTACTTTTCCTCACTGGAAAAAAACACATCATAGGAGCCTGAGTCCCAGAACCCTGAATAATGGACACACAAGCCCACCCCCAACACTACAGACCCCTGCACAAGACCAACAGCCCTCTCCCCGTGCCCCCCAACAGCCCAGGGTAGGATCGTTAACCGACCCTTAGGTGTCTACCATGGAATTTCCTTTACAGCCAGAGAAAACAAGCACTTTTAAGGCACCAATCATTTGCCCTATTTCAGGATGAAATACATTGCAGACTGTTTGAAGTCTCCATAACACTGCCAAAGGAATTCAACCAGCATGCTAATCTTGTCCTACCAACAAGATGTACCATGCTCTTTCCCAACACACATGCAACGCAAGTTCCTGAAAGCCCTCTCTCCCCACCTCGCATGCCACACTCCCTTCACTTCGATTTCTAGCATTTTTATACTACCCTCCTCTGAGCATTGGGCTCCAGGCTCTTCGTGAAATGTTTTTCCCCTCAGAAGAAAATGCCACGCAGAGATGCTTGTCAGAACTAGACCTGTGTGGTAACCCCGTCTCTCCTGGAGGCTGTAGGCAGATGGGCTGGACAGTAAGGACCCCGCCTGGCAGACTGGGCTCCCTGCAGAGATAAGCAATTAACTTTTGAAGTTAGAAACAACTATAACAGTAATGACGTGATTACTTTTTCCAGATGCAAGAAGTGCTTGCCTACAGGTGCCAGCTCCATTTCTTTTATGGGAGCCAAAAGTACTACTTGTGAACAATTGGGTATGGTCTATTGCCACTGCTTTTTTTTGAGCACACTCAACCATAACATGCAAAAGCCCCTTCCCAAATGCCTGCAGCAGCTGGGAGGTACAAGTGGAGGCTGCTCAGCCCCTTGGACCTACGTTTCTGGGGACAGGACAAGGCTGGTCCCTCCACAGCCCCCATCCCTCCTCTCCACCATCTCCACGCACACGGCTCCAGCCTCTTCTGGGCAAGGGAGCCACAAAGCCAGCACATTGCCCTGATGGTCCATTTGGATGAAGGCTCACAGATGTTGTATCTGTTCTGTTGCTACTTTGCAGCTTGCGCTTCTACCTGTTGCCTAAGCAAAACGCATGGAGCAATAGTTGGTATTTGCATTGTGCCCACTGCAACTGGAAATCATGACTCGGCAGGTGCCTTGTGCCATTTCTACCAGATATATGTGACCAGATTCTCAGGGACTATAAATCCACATTCATCAGCCAGCTTGGCTGAATTCGTTAATTTAAGGCCACGATTTCATCAGCTGTGGACCAGGTGCCTACTTTCTCTCTGGTTACTGTCAGCTCTAACATGTCTTCCTGCACACAGGCACCACCACAGCTTTCTGCCCTCGGTCAAAATAAGGGCAGGGACAGATGCCTGGCTCTGCCCCGCAGCAGGGACCCGTATTGACACTGCTGGCACCGGCACCAGGCAGCCCCGTGCGGCTGGACTGTCAATAGCTCAGCACTTACAGCAGTAATCATAGCGACAGCAATGGGTAATTACAGCTCCTAAAACTTCATTCAGAGTACATCATCTTCTGCAATCATTCTCTGCTCAGAAGTCAGTCCCTTGGGAGGTGGGAGCAGTAAGTATTTGCCAACCTCAAGCTGGAAATGGAATGATAACAGAGCCTTGACAGGAAAGCCCCTCTCCAGCCATCTCCCTGCACTCACCCCCACTCCAACTGGAATTGCAGAGATCTGTGTCAGACACCAGCAAAGCAGTGCAATGTCAGTGCTCTCAGGAAATAAAATACAGCAAAGAGCTGGGGCTGGCTTTGCCCTCGCATCAACTGGCAGCTTGGGGTGACCTGCTCCAAGTTGCAGGTTTGAAATACGGCCAGCTGTGTTGTGCGTGCCTATCAGATGTCTATACACGTTTCACAGTACTCTCACTTCTTGTTGGAGGGAAAAAAAATACCATCAGAAGGAAGTGACTGATTGAAACGTTTGTGTGTAATAGGGACTGCATGAGTGCAAACAGGTGATGCGGAGGCACAGGCTGCCCAGAGTACGCAGAGAAGTCAGGGCAAGGTTAGCAGCTCAAGCGATGAAGACATCTGTACTGAGAACCAGATCCTGCTCCTGAAGGGTGGTCAGCACTCATCTGGTTCCTGCACTGTCATTACGGCTCACTTAGTCGAAATTTATTGCTGCTCAATGTAGCTGGACAGGAAGAAATACCACAGTCCCCTGGGAGCCTGGAAAAGCTGTATAGACACTGCCAATGGAATCCTGAGGAGGAGACCAGCAGCAATTTGGCTCATACCTCCAAAGGACAGAAGACCGCTTGCAGCGTTTTCTCCACTACAAACTTCATCCCGTGAAGATGTTGAGCAGCTGTGAGCTGGGGCAGCCCAGCCTTCGGTCAGCTTTCTGGGTGCACAGAGCACACACCTCCTTCAGAGAACAACAGAGAAAGATGGTCCCCATCACTGACTAACCCTGTGAGTGGAAAGCCTGCCCCATCATCAAAGCATCATCTGTCATGACAAGGTCTGCACACTCCTTGCAGGTGTGTCCTGCCCCAGGTCCCACTGTAAAGAGGGTTACCAGACCCTTGGTCTGGCTTGGGATGATAAATCCAAGTTTTTCCAGCTTGCAATGAGCTAAATCCCCAAAATGCTTGAGCTGAGATGCTCTCCCCTAGTGCTAAAAACATGCTTTTCCTTGGCCTTAGTCATCTTTCTTTTAATCTTCAAAATTATAATAACTTTAAAAAAGAAAAAACACAACAAAAAAAACCCAAAATAAAACACTACCAAAACTCAAACAACCCAGAAAACCCCCCAAAACAGAGAAGTCTCAACCAATACAACCATAGAAAATAAAAGCAAGACAGAAGATATTAAATCTCTGGGACAACAGAAGCGCTTTCCAACAGTCAAGAACACCTATTTGAGGGGAGACCTTATCGCTCCCTACAACTACCTGAAAGGAGGTTGTAGTAAGGTGGGTGTCAGTCTACCGATAAGACAAGAGGCAATGGCCTCAAGTTGCATCGGTGAGGTTTAGATTGGATATTAGGAAAAATTTCTTTACTGAAAGAGTTGTGAAGCATTGGAACAGGCTGCCCAGGGAAATGGTGAAGTCACCATTCCTGAAGGTGTTCAAAAACCGTGTAGATGTGGGACATCAGGACATGGTTTAGCGGGCATGGTGGTGATGCCATGGACTTCATGATCTTAGAGGTCTTTTCCAACCTTAATCATTCTATAATTCCTTTATATGCAAATTTTCTCCCATGCATACAAAGTAATTAAACATTCATTGTTCAAAACCCAACCCAAGCCCAAATGTGGGACCACATCACCCACCGGGTGAGTTTCCCTTTGATCTGATCTTGTTCAGCACAGCACCCATGCCGTGCACAGCCAAATTGCTCATCCCATGACAGAGAAGGGAGTCAGACCTTCTGGGAAATGATGCTCAGGGCAGAAGAGGCAGCAGAATAGAAAGTCCGAAGTTGCCTGCTTCCTTGGAGTATGAAGGATGGAGGAGGAAGGAGGAATCCAGATGTGTCCTTGCTTACCCATCAACTCTGTAGGCAGACATGACGCCTACAGCTTTGCAGTAGCAGAGGAGCCCCATCGCTGCCCTTCTGCCCTCACCAGCCAGAAAGGCACAGTGTTTCTCCGATTCATCAGGAACTGCCTCATTCCCAATGCCAAATGCTTAGCAAACCCTAAAGGCATTTCACAGGTCTTTCGGCAAATCCTATTCACTTTGATGATAATCTAACTCTATTATTACATGAGTCCTATAGCCACATCTTTCATGACATTCTATATTGTATAAGGGTCTGTATAATAAAAATACCATAGAAGTTATTCTACATTATATAGGAATCTATATGCTTACATTAAACCACTTTCAGTAAGAAATAAGTATTAAATCAAATTAGATGTTTCTTGGTTTTCCTTAGTTCCTAAAAGAATGTATAAATACTGGGGGGTGTGGTGAAACTGTTTTGAATGTCAGAGGAACAAAGAAAAACATGGAATGATTAAATGGAAATACTTCTCCTGAAAACAACATGTGGGGCTGTACGTGACAAACCTGTAGAAGCACTCGACTCACAGCCAAAGCGCTGGTGTGCATTTCCCAGGGAGGCACAGTGCACCGGCAGCATACTAAAAGGCAACTCAGGAACATCACCCCAGCACTTGACAGCAGCCACCCCCAATCCTGAGACAAGAATCTGCGTTTCTGCTCCGCATTCACAGGGACTGCAATAGGAATTGAATCTTACTGCTTTTAACACCTAGATTTATAAGATCTCCTATTTATTCACCAGTTTACCTGATTCTGATACCAGTTATATGGCTGGATCAACTGTTCTCTCTCAGCAACATGGTGACTTTAACACTCTTCGCTGTTTGATCTATTCATGCACAAAGCTTACCCCCTCCAGTTGTTCTTTGTAACTCTTTATCAATCAAATTAAATGAGCGTACTGTAAATGACAGACTGAAATCTTACACAACAGACTAATTCTGCTGGACAAGTCTACTCACACTCTGTTAAACTTCCAGCTGAATACAATGGTACATCTCAAAGAGTTACATACGTAACCCCTCTTGTCACACAACGCTTTTTTTCTGCATGCTGAACCCACAGAAGAATATTGCACAGGAGACAATGCAAGCAGAAATATTAAAAAAATGCTTGTAGGAAATGAATTCTGGGTAAGCAATTACCTTCATGCACAGAATTCACACTTTTGCATAACCAGTCACAAACAAAAAGATGTGAAGATATGTTTAATAACCAAGCAGGGAAGACTGACGCAAATGCAGGCAAGGTGCTGGCTGGGGAAGCAGGGTCAAGAACTGCTGCCTGTTCCCAACCTGTGCAGTCCCACAGCTGGAGCAGGTACACAACACTCCCCTGCAATTTTTTTTTTTTAGTAACTTCAGGGCTTCTCATTGACAAATCTTTCCTGAGGGTTTCTAGTATTTGCGCCTCTTGAAATGTCTGCAAGCTCCGGCACTGCCCTGCCTTCTCAAGTCACGTATGCCAACTGCAAGGTGCCTGTGCTGCCGGAGCAGCCCTGCTCTGCCCAGAGGTAATTACACAGTATAGTGGGTGGCTTTCTATAAGGAAGCGGCATCGCCACCTCTGTCTTCCGCCAGGCACCCCTCCAGAAGCAGCTCAACTGGGAATGCAGAGCCATGAAAGGACTTCCTCCATCCGCCCAGCTGCACGGAGCAGGAGCAGGAGGATCCCTGGAAGCATCACCCCAGCTTACACACCAGGGCATCCTCTGCCTTCAGCAGCAGCTAGGCACTCCCCAATGAAGAAGTTGGTCCAGAATCACAAAACCTGATCCATCTCACCCGTACTTCTCTCAGCATTGTGGGCTTAAGCACTTCACTACCCAGCCCACAAATTTTGCCCATGCCCACAGCCATCATCTCTTCATATGACTAATGTGCTCCAGCAGGTAAGTTCAAATCTTTCCGTTCCCTCCAACTCCTAGTCACACAACTGAAAAATAAATGGAATAAAGGGAGGTTTCATTTTGATCCTTCTCCCATTTTTTTTCCTTTTAATGAAACCAAAACCCAAAATAAAGCTAATGAAAGCTGGCTGAGCATGAACGCAAACATGCTCAAACAGGCCTCATCAAAAAACACCTACTTTTGTGACCTTTTCAAGAAAAGCCCTTTCCCAGCATAGATCCATCAGCAAAAACCAGCCCATGCCGGCTGTGTGCTGCACCAGGGCAGCCCCACAGCACGGCATCGCTGTTGCTCGTGGCAGTCGTAAGCTCTCTGCGGAGCTGGTGCAGACTGGGGACTGATGCCAGCCAGACTCGCTCTGTCTGAGCTTTCCCTGACCTGCCTGCAGCATGCGTTTTACCAGGTTTGGCTGCAATGGCCGTTTCTGTAGCTGACCAGGTGCTTACAGCCATGACTCCAGCGCAGCGTAGGGAAATGCTGCCGTGATGGAGATGCGGGATGCAGCACGGAGGGGCACAGGTATTGGGGGCAAGACATGGGCACATGCTGGGCACTGCAGACCCCTCAACTACACACAGCTCACCAATGCTTGGGCCTGGTGCTTCTGGCTTTAGGGGTAACAAAGAAACTAGCAAATGTATAGTATTACTGAGAATTTTACATGTAGGAACATTCTATAAATATATATATAAAAATATATAAACAAATTATTATGCATTCTTTCTCTCCTTTTGTGCAACGGCCGTGGAGTTCTTGCTCTACAATGTGTGGTGCTGCTGACAAGCTGGTTTTTTTCTGTCTGTGGACCTCAGGAGCTGAATTTCTGGGGGAAGGCAGGCAACAGTCACAGCTCCCTGCAAAGTGGTGCCTCTGCACAGTGCTCTATTTGCTCCCAGTTTGGGTCCTGCTTCCCTCTGAGCACTGGGAGACAGGCACCCGGTGCCCACGCAGGGAGAAGGTGCAGAATCCTTCCCACCACCTCATCCCATGGCAAAACTATAATTTGATTCCTCTCCCCACAGCTATTTTTGGCTTTTCAGCACTGAAATTAGTATAACTCGTTCAAGACAGGAAGTCATTGCTGCAGCACTAGAGAAGGGTACTTGGAAATGAATACCAGTCTTTCATTAAAACACAGATGTCTAAAACCCTTTTAATAAAATGTACTGAAACAGACATATAAATAGAGGCCCGTCAAAAGAATGCTCTTCTCCCTTATCTTTACTTCATTTAGGGAAAAGGCAATGGAAACACTTCTAACAGTACTGTATAATTTACCAAGGAGTTTCTCCAACGACAAGGAAATGATCGAACAAAGCTCTTTAAATAAAAGTAAATAACAAGAAAATTAAATAAATAAAAATCAAAGTTGTACTATGTGGGACACATTTTGAATGTCTAGAGTAAACACAACCATCTGGAGTCATCCACAGAGCCTTCACTCAAGAAATAACTTAGAACCCATATAAAAGAGGTGAGATGGATTTGTGTAAAAATCCAAGGCAGGACCAGTCAGACGCACCTCCTAAACCAGCTCAACTACATCGAGCCTTCACTAACCACAAACCTTTGCCTAAAGGGGAAACAGCCCATGTAGATGCCTTCTGCGTTTCTGGTGCTGGGGGAGCTAGAGATGATGGACATCTTGATGCAAGATTGTTTCTCTCCTCGCCAGAAGGTCCCTGTCACCCTGTGAAAAGCAATCTGCCTGCCCATTCCCCTCCCAGCTCACCCCATCTTATTGCCCCTTTGATCCCCTCTCCTCAGCACAAATCCAGTGACCCGAACTACCCCAAAGAGGCATTGAGACTGCAATGAAAAACATCAACCACTCTAACACTGATGCTGCCCGAGTCTGCAAGGTATTTATCTCCTCTCAGCAGCCCATTCCTTCATGTTTAGTTAATTTCATTTTGAAATAAACATCTGTTCAAATGCCTTTCCCACCAGAGAAATAAAATATGCCGGGCACGGACTGCCTTCTAAAACTGCTCCCATCAGGTAATTCACAAGTGGTATTTTTGAACCCATCGCTTGCTGAACAACAGACATTACACCCACCCACAGACACTTCTTTGTCTTTCGAGAGGCTGTAACCAGCAAGACATCTCACACACAGATGGCAGATTTGATAGGAGCCTGACCTTCACGCTTTCATGAAAAACACACACTCCTCGGTATTTATTTGTATTTGAGGAAGAGGCAATTGCACAAAGCTGAGGGTGCATGCAGCAAAGGAAAAACCTGAGGGAAGAGGGAACAGTCATCCAGGGCGGAATCTGAGGGCACAATGCCATGGGGGATATTAAAACACTCCTGTGCCCTGCAAATCCCTGAGAGCAGCTGCCCGCTCCAGCGCAATGTCTAGCTGCCCTCAGCCAAGTGAAAAAAACCCAAGAGCTCCCAACCCAGAGCTCCCAGCAGCAAGGGAATCTCCGTGAAATGCTGCCTTGGAGGCAGGCTAAGGGGGGCCCAGGAGCACGGCAGGGTTTGTGTGGCTATGCAAAACCATACTTGTTTTTTGTGATACCTGAGCAAGAGGGAGCCAGCATTAGAGCTGAAATAAGCCACTTACAGGCTATATGGAGTATTAGCAGCAGAACCAGGACCATGACAGGAGATGTCGATACTCCAGGCTAAAGCCATGCTGTTCCTGAATCAACGAGGAACAGATTAAGTGCAATGGGGTACAATTTTTATGTCTCCTTACAGAGAAAGGCTTTGCTGCTTGTCTTCACCAAAGATCCCAGTACTTATTAAATAAACAGTCTTGACAAACTCTTTTGTGAGTCTTGACATGCATTCTACATCAACTTCCCCATCACAAGCAGATATGGCTTGTTTCTCCACTTACATTTGTTTCATGGTTTTCCCAAAAAGCTGCAGAGCAGCTTCACATGGCAGTTGGGTCCAATACTGAACGAAATGGCATCCATCTGTAATATGAAACACGTTTGACTCCCCACCCCAAGACTTAAATCCATCTACACAAACAGTCTTAAGGCAAGTACTCAGGGAAACATCAGGAACAAGGTAGACGAGGCACAACAACATCTGACACGATTTGGACAGCAGTCTCTGCTGCATAACTGCCTGCTTTGCGTTAGGCTTTTCCGAAAGCCTATAGCTGCACTGTGTCCCCAAAATGACGAAGTGAAATAACTGCCATCTCCTGAGCTGCACTTCGAGATCGCATGACTTGTGCAACATGAGTACTTTCAGGAGAATTGCCCTTAAAATACCCACACTGACCTCTGTCTCTGTGTCTCATTATTAAAGCAAATGCCCACTTGAACAATAAGGCGAGACAAAGCACATCTCTGCAGCCTCAAACTACAGAAGGGTTCAGGTACAGATAAGATCTTTGCAGCTTAGAGCCATGTCTACCTCTTGCTTGTTTAAAGACTTTTCCTGTTCTTTTTTCCTTATTATTTTTAAGAATTTGGTCAACAAAACATTTTGAACAATATAGACTATTAGCTGAGTCTGCCTGGCTGAAAGGCAAAAATAGCCATCCCTCAGTCTGAGCTTTAAAATAGCTCCTCCCCAACGGGAGTCAAATGTTCCCCAGCTGGGAATGATGTTTATTTCTCTCTCTCTTTTTAAACATTTAATTTCAGCTTATGTAGGCAATGTGGTCAAACATGACACTGTCCAGCACAGCAGCTCACAGGAGACAGGATGAGAGTCTTTAATACATGAACTGCATCACACATCGAAAGACAAAAGCCTGATTTAGCAGCAGCACATGAGCAGCCTCATCAGAGCCGTGGCCCATTTTGGAGTCAGCTCCCACACACTGTAAGTGCGACTCATGTCCATACATTCAGGCGACAAAGAGTCCTGGCTGGCACTCATTCTTTTCTCAGGCTTCATGAAAATCATACACTAATATGTTCAGTACAGCATTTAATAAAGATAGGTCAAAAAATAAAGAGCTGCAATATTTTGAAAAACCAATATATGGTTTTGACAAATCAAGATTGCTGAAGGACTGGGAAACGCCATGCAATAAAATAAAGGAATTATGAAGTGCAAGTAGACAGAATTCCTTCTATGTGAGATAAAACATTGATGATGGGGACTGTGGACTAGTGTATAAGATAAACTGTGAAACCATGTAGTCTGTATGGCTCTTGAACTTGTTTTTAGACGCAGAGCTGACCAAGCAACAGGCTAAAAAGAACACATAGAAGGACTTTTAACTTAGTCTTTCTGTGATTTTTTAAATGTTTTTAACGATATGCTACACTTTGTTGTGATTTTTCACTGAAAAACCTCTTAGGAGATAGCTCAGTTTCAAAATATTCATCATTAGCTCATATGTATTTATTATTATGCTCCATCTTAAGAGATGCTTGTTAATCTTTAAAGGATTCTGGACATTGCTGATCTCTAACTGAGAAGGGCAGCTTTAAAGTCAAAAGAGCTGTGCTGAAATTTAATTTTTCAGAGTATAAAAATTTCAGTCCAAATTCAGTACAAGGAGCCTTCAGAAGGCAGTCAAGTTTTCTTTCTTTTGAGGCAAAATAGAAGGAAGAAGTAATGCACTAGTATTACTCAGTCCAGAGCATGTAATATATATGCGCATACACACATACATATTATATAAACACGATAACTTATCAGCAATATTTTTTCAATAAGTAAATTAGTTTAGAAAGCAACACATTTAAAAATACTTGGGCTAACTTCCCTATCAGAATATCTATCGTAAGATACCTAAACAGCCACCACTGGCCATACACTGAAATATTTAGATATTCTCCTGTCTCCTCAAGAATAAGGCACAGGAAACCTCTCATGGTATTCCTTTGGTTGCAGCACAACTGAACTGAGGTTGAACAGAGCTCAGAGGCACCAGATGCCTCCTTTCCCCAGCACTGTCTCCAGTCGGTTTTTCTGCCTGGCTAACTCTCCATAAAGCTAAACTCTCCATGAAATGCCTCTGTGGTCCACACCAACCCAAGCAATTATTTCCAATAGGAAAGGACAAGCAGTACTTGCCAACATTTCCAATGAGAGCAGCTACAGGCTGTGGTCTTTTGATAATCTAAACTATTTATATAGGTATCCTAAATGAAGGCCATTTCTCAGGCTCACGAAAGGCTTCACGTGCACCTCTTTGTAAGAAAGTTACACAGAGACTTCCCTTAATTTCCTGATCAGTTGTTAGTTAATAACTAACAGGCAACCAGAGATAGGTTTAGAGCTCTGTCAACAGCACCTCTGCAACAACCTGGGAAGCCACGGCGCATACAGAGCAGCACTGCACGATCAGCCCTGGCTACAATCAGACCGAAACTGTTTCATGTTTGTCTGTCGTTTTGTGATTCTTGTTTCTTCCCCTCCAGTAAAAAGAGAAAAAGCAGGGACACATAAGCTAGGTACAATATCATGGATACTATAGCCAGTGTATGTGCAGTTTCTTTATCTACTGTAAAAACCCCGCTTGAATTTAATTTGCTTACATTTTCTCATTTCAGAGGAAAAAATATTTGGTGAAAAAGTCAAACTTTAATTGTGCATCAGAACTAGCACAGAGGTTAAAATATGCTTTACATTCAAAAAAAAGGTAAATTGAACCTTCGTCTCTGGCATGGAAGCAGATGGCTCAACAGCACTCTCTTGTGGGCAGAGATCTACAGCCCATAGCTGTACCAAGAATGCAGATGTGCAGACAGCTCCAATAGAAACAAATGTGTTTTCAGTCTGACTCCTTCTCCCCTACAGTCAGTCATAGCCACAGACCTTTTCTGCCAGGGAATATAATGCAAGTTTATTAATAAATTTGACACAAACTTCTCTGAGCTTTTCCTCTTCTTCCTTTGTTTCAAGTGTCTGTTTAGCAGCTGTCACAGTGAGACACGGATAAATCAAAGTTTTTCACCTCCCTGTACTCATTTGTGTTCTTTCTTCTGTGTTTAATCCTTCTTTATCATTCGCTGCACATTAACCCTTTCACTTTTCTCTACATGTAGGGTTTTTTCCTTCCAACAGCCATAATCCTCCTTGTTGCAGGTCAGATTTACTGAAGACCAGGATGTAATATTCACTAGTAAGCACTCATTTTGCCTGAAAATACTCTTAAGCAGAACCCCACATGTCCAGTTTTCCCACCCTCCTGCTGGATAATGCACAACTTCACCATTACAGCGTAGGCTGCAATTAAAGAGCCAAAGTCTAAAATGAAACCAGGCATTTCATGTGAGGTGCATCAATAATTGTGCAGTACAGCAGACAGCCAAAACGGGACCCACTGATGCTCTAACCACAGTGATACATGAACGCTTCTCAAGCACTTGTTGATGGAAGCTGTCATGTTTTCTGCTGCCTAATGGCCATGCACACATCAGGCAATTTGGGGAACATCTGGTCTTAACTAATTAAATGGGGGTTTAGTCCAAAGTCTACTGAAATGAGAAAGCGTGTCTCTGCCGACAGGACTGCTGAGATGTGTCCCACATTTTTGTACCCAGCACAGCACTGAAGCACAAATGGAAACCAAAGCCAAGATCAAGCCAGGATATCAGGACCTCTGGCATAATACTGGTACTAAATGAATTCATGCCCTTCTGTTGTTGAACCAGAACTGACGCAGCCATATATTTCACCAA
>Ga0065711_1000964_pt1 | contig 51013 bp, 28 predicted proteins | sample Hoacrofraction12_FD_59098 | JGI IMG/M metagenome (GOLD analysis project Ga0065711, IMG submission 59098) | Hoatzin crop microbial communities from Cojedes, Venezuela - Epithelial fraction 12 v2 (version 2) | ecosystem: Host-associated > Birds > Digestive system > Esophagus > Crop | place... | reverse complement strand
GGGTGGAGAGGAACTAAAGGGGCTTAAGGGGATGGGAAGCAGCTGAAGCTTGACTTTGGGAGGCTGGAGGGTGTTTTAAATTACATGTAGAGATAAAGAAGGGAAGCAGGTGATGGGGGCCGATTTGTTTGTGTTTACAGAGCAGTGGGGCTTTCCAGTCAAGGCCTGCTCTCTCCCCAGCCATGCTTACTTACGTGATCACTGGAGATCAGGGGTGACCATGCTGTGGCCCCAAAGGCCAGAAGTGTCTCACAGATTTCTCCCAGGTGCCACATCAGCCCTGCTGTGCAGCCGTCGGCCAAGTCTGAGGCTGTCCAGGAGTGATGCTTCCCGTGTGCAGGGTGCCCCAGCCCAGAGGTGGGATGTGCAGCTCACCCCAGGGGTGAGAGGGGCTGGTGACATCTTCAGGCAAACCAGCTCTGGGGTCTCCAGCCCACAGAACAGGTGGGCAGTAGAGATCTTACTCCTGCCTTACACCAATCCCCAGCAACTGCCATTGCACAGTGCCCGTGCTCACCTGGTTGAGCTGAGGCTTTTCTCAGAGTTCAATCAGTATTAACCCCTTCACCCTCAAACCCATCTAGGGAACAGACGTGTCTTGGGAGTGTAAAGGTAAAGGCAATACTGAACTCAGTGCCTGAAGAGAGATTAATTTACTGTGGCTTGGAGCAGATGGATGAGGGGAGAGAAGGAACTGGAAAGAGAGGTGTATGGGAAAGGGATCAGTCAGGGTCTTAGCAGAAACATTAGTCAAGGGAAAAGGAGACCAAGAGCTGGGGATCTGCCTAAGATAGCAAGTTCCTTGAGGAGGGGGACACACTTGGAGTTCTAGTACTGGGGCAGAGTCCTACCAAAGTGTTTAAGAAAGGGACTGTACTGTACTGATGTGCTCCCATGGGGTATCACCTCCTCACAGCAAATGCAAGCAGGGATCTCGGAAACGTCAGTCTGAATGACTGAAGTCCAAACTTCTTGCTAAGATGGCAGAGAAGTCATATTTGCCTGGACACTGCTGCCTGCTGCACTGGATGCAAGCAGAGGTCCCCTTCCTTTCTCGGTATCCATTGGGGTGTTCTTCCCGGCTCTTTCATGTGGCTGAGCTCTAGCAGAGTACAAGTGGTTATTTTCTCTGCGTGGAGCGTGTAAAAATATTTCCACAAGGTTATGAACTGCTGCCTTATGGGCAGACTTCACACAATCAACACACTGCGAATGTGGCAGCTCGTTTAACCTGCTCACTCAGGAAGCCTGAACTTCCCCGGCTGGGAATGACAGTGTGCACAAGTGCAACAGTCCCCAGCGGCGGAGAGGAGGACAAAGCGTCGCTGGACGGATATTCTAGGGAAGTTTTATGCCACTGCTAAGGCCATAAGTCATAAACCATTTTTATACAACTTGGAAAAGAGGCTTATTACGATCAGTTAGAAATGTAGTCACTGCATAGTCACTGAAACAAAAATGACAAGTATTTAAGAGATGGCTGTTTTAACTGCCAACTAATATCTTTGTCAGGGACACTCAGTAGTTAAACTGCTTCAGGGAACAAATCACATGGACCTTTCAGTTTTGCTATGAATTTACATCATTCCTACATCATCTCCAGCTCATCTTGCACCCCAGTGCACCATACACATGTGTGCACTGTTTAGTCTGTGTCTGTTCTTTGCGAGCTTTCATAACTCCCATCTGCACTGCAGCATGCTTTCTGATCCCGACCTTGTGTTATGCTGTGTTTTCAGTTCCCAAAGACTTCAGCAGGAGGTACTCAGCATCTTGCAAGAGCACATGCTCGTCCCTACTTGAACGCAGTCAGAGCATCAGAAAGTCCCTCAGTTCCTTCCTGGCCCTAGCCTGCTAAATCTTGGCTGGGGTGAAGCATCTTCACAAGCAATCACCCATTCAAATGTGGAGGTTTCATAAACTGTACCTGCCTTGAGAGGATGACATTAGAGAAAAATGTGCTCTTTGGCCCTCATTAAAATAAAACAATCTTACTCTGTTTCATTGAGAAGTCCTAGGACTCCAAGCTTGGAACAGGACTTGGAAAATGATTTGAAACGGGAGCCAGTCCTTACTGGATATGTGCCTTTTTCTGTTCTTGTGAGAAACCACATAGTTTTGGCTATGTGATAAGCCTCTGGAAAAAAAAAAATCCCAGTTTGCACATGTTCTCAGGAGGGCAGCTAAAAGCTCCAGAGACTCTGTCTGCAGTGAGCACTGAAGTGCAGGAGGAAGGCAGGGCTTCCCCCACGCTTGAATCCCTGCTCTATGGACCAGCGCAGCACTCGGCACAGAACCGCTTCCCTGCTGTACCCAGGATGATCCTGCCCTGGCACGAAGGCGGTACGGAAAAGGATGCAGTCTGACTCAAAGCAGTCAGGGGGCGAGTGCCAGATGGGAAATAGAGCATGGGACTGTTAGGCAAGGGGACTGGAAATAGAAGCTACGGTCAGACCAGAGGAGCAGTCCAGGTGAGTGTCTGGGAATAACCAAGTAAGAAAGAAAACAAAGAATCTCCATGGAACAAAGAGCAGAGGAAAAAACAAAGAGAAGGCTGGGAATGGGATGAGACTGGTCCTGGGACAAAGCCATAGCAGGGAGCTGTGAAGCAGGAGTCAGCATCAGGTGGGACACAGGTGACGTACTCTGGGCCCAACGGCTGATGCCAGGGGCAGGACCAGTAAAGCCAACAGTAACTAGAGCCTTCTCCACCCCAGCACCAGGACTGGATCTCAGGGCTGCTGATGCCCATGGGCATCCACGAAACTGCCTGGCACCGATTCACACTGATGTGACGGGTAAAGCCACGAGTAGGTACAGACTCTGGTATACATGGACCATCCCACATCCAGCCCCACTTAAGGAAGATGATCCACTACCATCAGTTCCCATCAGCTGGAGCAGCAGAAGCTGTACAATGGCGTTCAAGTTTCTGACACTGCTAATGATCCATGCAAGGGCCAGCATTATCCTGTATAACAAAACTGTTTTTTTTTCAGTGGATTGAACCCTTCCTCCCAACATTTACAAAGAAAACGTCAAGGCTAAAATGTCAAGTCTCTAGTAGCTAGCAAAAGCCACATGTAAAATGCAGCTTTAGCACTTAAGCTGGCCAGTCCAAATGAATGGGCAGATGATCAGAATCTCCCTGTCTTTCAGGTCTCTGTAAAATAGGAGGAAAAACCAACCATGTTCATACTGAGGGGGTGAAAATGACGTTGTTAACACTTGTGAAGCATTAAGATGACAAACGTTGCAGAAAGGCCACAGAAAAGCAGGATCTTGTCTCTTGCATAGTGTACAGCAATCAAGGTTTCAGACACAAACTGAAAAAAGACAGGCAAATGAGGAATACGGAAAACCCCCGCATTCAGCAACCACTAATCATTCTGGGTGTTGACTGTGTCAGAGCACCAAGGAAAATAAAAGTGGTGGCTTAAAAACTGCACAGGAACAAGCCCAGTGAAGTCTTAGTCTACAGCCTGGTCATGGAGATAATGCTACTACGAAGTACGGACCAGCGTATCAAGCTAACATTAGATCAGCATCCTGGCTGCTGGTGTTTCATTCCCCTTTCTGAACACACGCTTTGTGGCAACTGACTCAAGCTGTCCCCAAACGACGTTCGCTCTTTAATATCCAATGCACATAAAACATCTCTCACCCAGCGACATCAGAGATGAATGCAAGGGATAAGGTGGTGAGTTTTACGTCAGTTTTGCTAGTTCTACCCTATGTGTGTGTCTTTACCATCTCTGTTCTTGGTGTTGCTTTGAAGAAAGGTTAGGCCACTTGACTGTGTATGCCTCTTCCCGGCTAACCTATACCAGCGCTATAGCATACTCCCTGCTGAATCTAGCCTAGAGACTCCTTAGGGAACTGCACTCACTGACTCTAGGGCACATCTGACTCTTCGGCACATCTGACTCTTCATCTGGCCCATCATCAGCATTCCCTCTCTCTAGTCCTACTTCAGTGAGTATCTGCTAATTTGAGCTCTTTAAAAAATGGTTCATAAAAAAGGCTGGAGCGTGATCCTAATTGTCGTCGAAACAATGATTGAATGCTGTGTGCAATCAAGTTCTTTCAGAACTGCTGCCTACCATTTCCTATCCCTTTAATAATTACCTCCTTTTTCTTAGGTACCAACACATTTTTCAAACTGCTACCTGCGTGAGGTAGCTTTCACAAAGCCCATCTGTTAATGCTCTGCTAGCAAATTCTTTAAAGTCTCAAAGAGGAAGGAAAGTGGATGCTTCCTAAGCATGGTAATAAAAGCAGTAGGAGGAGAATAGTATGGCTCTCAGGAGGCATGGCTTGCAAATCCAGAAGTTTAATAAAACTCCATACCTTGACTTTAACAGAGGCACTTCAAAGTACCATCTCTGGCCAGTGCTGTGACAGGACCGAAGTCAATGCAGGACTGGCATGTCATTGCTGACAGTTACCTGGCCCTCCCGTGTCTCTAACTTTCTTTCCAGTTTGAAAGTACTAGGCTGCATCTGATCTACCCCAATCACCAGTGTTGGAGTCTTCCCTCTATTTAGGTGTCCAGAGTTTTGCCAAGCCCATTATTAAGTGATGAGGTCTCCCACCATGTCCCCAGGGAGATTATCCCACAGCCTACCAGACCACATCGTTAAGAAAACGTTCCAGATAGCCAACCTAAATTGTGTTTAGTTCAATCCCATTACTCCCAGCTGTACCATTTGGACCACCCTAAATATGCCCATATTCTTCCACAGAAGGAAAAGGATGAGAGCTGGTTTGAGTTACGTTTGCCTGTCATTTGTGGTAGCTGTTCTCCTGCCATCCTCCTTGCATGGGACTGGAGTTCGTTTTATGAAAGAAGGTCAGTGCACCACTGGCTCAAAGAGCTCTTGTACCCTGAGCTGCTTGGGAAGTGTGGCCAGGACTTATACGGCAGTGCAGGAAGCACACAGCCAGTTCTGCAGCAAAGTCAACTGTGGGATTTGCGTGGGGTTGTGTAGGACGATGCAGGGATATTTCTACCTTTGATGAATCCTGGCTGATGCTTTGGAATAAGGGACTGCTGTATTTTTTTTTTAGTATTTCTGGGAAGGTGTATACAGCTTTACTGAGGAGGTTTCTAGCATGTAACTCCCAGACTAGGGTCAACAGCCAGCTGCTACCGCTTACGTCTGCTGAAGTGTGATCAGCTTGCAACAAAAGGTGGCTCCAACCCAAGAGAACTAGTTTTTTTCTAACCTGGCCATAGCGGCTTGAGTTTGAAAAAGGAAAAGTTACCAAACAGAACGACACAGCCAAAGTCTTGATGAAAAGTGGAATATGGAAACAGACTTACAGGGCCACACCAAAAGCTTGGCACAAGATACAGGAAGTCTTGGGTAGGGGAAAGGAAGTCATGGCATGCTTTCACAGCAAAAAAGAGAGAGCCCAGTTTACTGTGGGACTAGCCAAGGTCAGAAGAGACATGCTGGGCTAGAAAGACTCCACAGTTCAGGAAATAAGTCATGAACTTCGCAGACAGATCCCAGACCACCGACGAGAACCTGACCCCCAGCCCAAAAAAATTCCAGAATGGTTAGGAAACTGAGGCAGGGAAATGAACTGAGGCTGTGTTATTTTTTCTTGCTCAGCATAATGGGGTATTCATAATCTACCTGAATGTGTCTTTGCTAACGTCAATCATATGTTTCTGAACAGTTTAACTAGAGGGCCCACAGACTCATTAAGAAGTGGGTTTAAGCTTTGGAGAGGTAAGCAGTAGACTCTGCAAGAATAGGCAAATGAACCACGGGTTACAGCTCTTGTTACTCTCCCAGCACATACATCTACAGACCCTGAAAAATATTCAGACAAGGCTGACACGGACAATCAAGAAGAAAGAACGTTTTCCATACTCAAATCAACCAGACTAGGTTCTGCAGCCTGGAACAGACTACTGAAGCAGATGTGGGCGAGGTCAAAGGGTAGATATTTCTGTTTGATATAATACTACTAAAGAAATAAAACAATATTCCTATTTCCTAAAATATTAGCTAAATCTACACCCTGTCTCCTCATAGTTCATGCTGCAGGTTAAGAACGCAACGCGACCGGATTCAGCTCTCCTAGTGATTCATGGCAGATGTGTAGATGTGGCACTTAGGGACATGGTTTAGTGGTGGACTTGCTAGTGTTTATGGCCGGATTCGATGATCTTAAAGGTCTTTTCCAACTTAAATGATTCTATGCTCAGGGGAGGACACAGATGGAGCACCATAAATACTGCAAATCTCCAGTGATTTGGGGGCAATGAAGCCCGCAAGGGCCACGCTGATGTGATGGGCAAAGCCACGAGTAGGCACAGACTCTGGTATACAGGGACCAAGGCCACAGTGCACAGAACACTCACTGGGTGTTTCCTGCAGTACCCCAGACTTGCGACTGCAAGATCAATACTTTGTTTTCATGTGTGTTTTTTCCTTTCAGTTTCAATTTAAAGGAAAATTTGTCATATCCAATACTGACAATAGGTTACGCTGTACCACATGAAGTGCGAAGCCTGCTCTGCGTCAGGACACTTAGAATTGACAATCCACCCATAAAGACAAAGCGAGCAAACAAATCCTGATCTGACTAAACAACTTCACATGGAGCCTGCAAAGGAACTCACTTTTGTCCTCAGTCCACACCCTAGAGCAGGGATCTGCCAAACCCCAACCATAAATATTCATTAAAAAGCCCTCTGCTTGGGATGCAGTCACCGAGACAGCCATTTCCTGCCCATTATCTCTTAGGGCAGGAAATCAACAGTTCCACTCCAGCGGTTACCAGCCAGCCCTCGCCATGCACACTTCCACTGGATGGCCTAACTCTGCCCAAACAAGGGCCACGTAGTTGCAACCTCTCTGAAGCCCCAAAATAGCATTTCACTGCAGTAAGGCAGATCTGAACGTAGCTGCCTTTGTATTTAGTACTGAGGACAGCAGCTCCTAGCCTGATATTCCACCTCGGGCTTCTGCTTGGAGCAAGGTGAATGGGAGCACGCTGGCACCGTGGGTTGGCAGCATGTACAAAGAGAAGGATGTCTGTGTGATCAATAATTTGACTGCATCGCCCCTGACACTGACAAAGATTACTAGTCAAACTAACAGCTCCTTCTGCTGAGGATGACTTCAGGCTGATCTAATTGTGGTCTCTGGGAAAAGACTGTCTCAGCACCCAATCTTGTTCTTTATTACAACAACAACAGAGCTTTTCTGCCAACTTCAGAGGAGCAAGTCCTGAACTATTCTTATGCCAAGACACTGTACTTTCCATGAAAAACAAATCCTAGTATTATAGGACACCACACTGTAGAATTGCCACTGTTTACTGGCACTTCATGAAGAAGCAGGAGTAAAATCTCAAGAAAGAAATTCTGAAAAGTATTACAAATGCATTGTAAATACAATTCCTCTACTCACCTTTGGCTTCCAGCCTCTGATCGCTTCCAATCAAACAGTCTTTGATGTCTGCACCCTTCTCTATCACAGCGTTATGACAAATAACACTGCCCTGAAGACAGCACCTACAACATAAACACAAAGTAAAGCAAGAAAATAATTTAAAATGACAAGTACAAAACAAAGGCATCCACCGGAATATCTAATGAGCCTGTGACATGATCCTGTAAGTAGCTTCAGTTCTGCTCTTTTCTCAAAAACTCCGCTATTCTTTTCCTGATCCTCACACTCAGTTGCTGGAAAAGCTGAAATGCCAGCTGTCAGAATGGGTTTGCAAAGAAAAGAGTTTCCAGTTTTACCTCCTGTTAGAACAGCTTTCCTCTACATTTCCTTAACACAATAAATACTGCCAGAGGATTTCATAGACAGGACGCTGGCCTGGGACTTGGGACCTGGATCAAGTCTCGTATTTTCCACAGACGGTCTGCGTAGTGGCTTCTCTGCTCAGCTCCCCAATTAAAAAAGAGGAGCAGCAGCCCAGTCCTTCCCTGTGAATTTGCTGAGAAGTTTCATACATTCCAGCTTGTCAGGCACTAGGAAAGGGTGGTGAGAAGAGGCAGATCAATACCTCAGCTGGTTCGCTTTTTTCATGTTACATTCAAGCACCTAAACACGATTACTCTGCAGTACTAAACTAGTGAAACCCACACTAGAACTGCTCTACCTGCTTTGGACATCTTCACGCTCACGCAGCCTTTGACACCACATAGTCTGAAATGCAAGTCACCTTCTTCCAGAATGTATCTGAATCTGTGATAACCAGCTTTCAAATCTGCTGATCTAACTGTCCAGATAGGAAGGAAGTTCAGAGTCCAAGTGCTGGCTTTGTAACTCCTCTGCTGAGAGATGCTGAGTGAGTTACTGCATTGGTCTGAGCCCCTCCATGCAGTAAAATGGCAGCTGTGAATCTTTACTAGTATCCGTGATGTGTCCTGAAACACTGTTCACTCAGCATCATGAGTAGTGTTAAACGGTATTAAATGTAATTTCTTTCAAAGCTACGGAGGAAAAAAATACCCACAATGCAAATTATTAGTTTCCTTATTTTCACGTGTGCAAAGACAGGCAGAAGTCACCGAAGGACAGAAAATTTGAAGGCACCCAGCTAAGAAGTGTCTAAAAATACTAAATCTAACACACATCAAAACCAGCTGATTGGGAGGAAGGTATAAGTGAGATCTATAACCCCAGAGAGATGCAGGTAATCTGCTCCCCCATATTAATCCTACTGTGAAACATGGCATTTCATATCTTCTTCCCAGTGTTTCTGCTAATATTAATTACAACAACTGTGGAAATTCCTCAGTCAAACAGCTGATCTCTTTCTGAAGTTTTTGCCTTCAGTGATTTTCTGCATGGCGAGTTCTGGAGTTTAATGACGTGCAGCCATTCCCCACCTCGGTCACAGGCGTCACCGCTACTCACTGCAGTAGTGAAACACAGCTGCACCGCACCATCGGGCTGGCCCGTGGACAGAATTGTCTCCCTGGACTCTGAACTAACAACACAGAGGGGCTTTGGTATCAGGTCAGAGCTCCGAGCCTCAGTTCGGTATTGCATGGAGCTAGCCGGCTGTGGTCCTCAGGAGGAGAAAGAAACATCAATCCTCACTCCAGACCACCAGCCCTAAAATGAATCCCTAGTATCTTCCTGCTCACACATTGCTATTATCTAGTATACAGAATTTGCCATTAAACATATTACAATTCTGTTGCTTGTGTGAGTAAGAGCACAAACCATTTGCCCCACAAAACCGGCATTAATTCTGCAGGAGTAAAAGCAATAAAACCAGACCTCAGCTGCAGTGGTTAGCAGTTACGACCCCCCTTGAAGAGACTGTCCCCTCTGAACAATTATTCTTTTAATTCGCTTAAGCCCCCTCTCCTCTGACCTGTAAGGAGGCAATATGGGCAATTATGCTGCAAGGAACCAGCTCAGGTTGCCTTGGCAAGGTTTTTACTAACAAGTTAATAAGATAAAAAGCGGCAAAGATACACAGCAGACCCCTGCCTGCCTTTGCTCTCGCACTGTCATGATCGGCTTCCTTTCCAATAGCTTTGTGTGCCCGCGCAGCAGCTCAGGCCATCGTCTTGCGCAACAGCGGTCGCCGAGAGCGAGAGCAGCTCCGCAGTTGCAGCCGGGCTGGGGAATGAATCGATGGAGGGGGGACTGCCATCCTGACTTGGCTTTCACCAGGACTAGCAAAGGCAATGGAAGAGGTTGCTCATTTCCCACTGAAGTGGCTCCCATCCAAAACGCATACTCCAAATTACCTCCTCCTCCATTGCCTCGAGCCAGGCAGATGAGAGCTTTCCCCTGCAAACTTTTAGGTTCCCACCATCTATCACTTCTCCTGAGCACGAGAGCAGCCGTGATGCACTACACCTCTTGGCTTTATCCTCACACGGGGGGATATTCGCAACAGAGAGGATTTAAGCTGTCGGTCTGGAGTTCAGGCTGGAGAATACTGGATGTGTTTTCAGAGCCTACTTGGGGATAGTTTTACAGCTCCTGGAGAAATAATAGCATTGTAACCAAGAAACTGCTGATGACATTAACATCAAAGATAAGGGGGGTTGCTGCCAAACCATTTGTTGGGAGGGACAGGCCAGGGAACCAAGCTGAACTTGTCTGTGCCAGGTGCTCACAAACCAACCCTTCCCCGGTGCCAGGGTAAAACGAAACCCAAGAACTCCGCCACCCCAGGAGTTTCTTAAAACTTATAAACCCAACCAACTGCAGAAGTTTTAAAGCCATACTCAATGCTCAGATTACCCCAATCACACAAACCAGCAGCGAATCCGTCTTTTATTGCTCAAGTGGAACAAAACTTCCAAGAGATAAAAACACAATTTGTGGGTGTTCCCTTCACCCGCTGACAGATGTAACACAGCCATTTTGAAACCACTTGTAAATGCCTTTTTTTTTAAAAAAAAAAAGTATGTTATAAAGCCTGCCAAGAGAAGTATTTTGTGTGTTTACTTAATTTTTACTATTTTTTTCATGTTGAAGAGTAAGGAATAAACTTCAATTCTCTTACAGGGTAAATATCACATCTGAGGGCACTCTGCTGTATTCTCCCTGGCTAAAGAGCCACAGCAGTTCCTGCCTTGCTTAACAACTAGGTGCTATTAGTCCTCAAAGGTGCTTTGATGGCATCCAGCTTCATCCACACTGTTGTGTGTGCGCATACGTGCACATTTGATGTACTGCTTTATAATACAAACCACATTTATTTTTTTTCCCCGAAAATGTAGTATATTTTTAAACTTTTCAGCACGGTGAAAACAGATATCTTCTGACCTTAAAATCCAAAGAGCATGTTCAAACCCACAAGAGGAACTAATTTGGGGCATTTGATTTATGGCTGAAATTTCAATTTGAATTTGTTTTAAGTGTAATCACAAATTGAAAGTCTGGCAGCTGGGTGTTTTTCAGAAAATAAATAAAAATATTCAGTGTGTGTCTGCATTCTGGAGAGAGCAATTTACAAGCCCAGTCCTGTAGTAGGAACAGATGTAGCTAAGACAATTATTTGCTATACAGGTACAACGTGCGAATGGAAGCACATGAGAGAGAATGTGTGTGTACGTCTGTGTCTGTGCACGCGTGCATGCTACGCGCCTGTATGGGAGAGACAGAGAGGCTGACTTTGGGGTGGTTTTTTTTGAAAGTGAGAGAACAAGAGCAAAAGGAGTAGTGGCCAAGGAGGCATGGGGGGATTACAAGGATTTAGGTCTTTAAACTGCAGACCACCTAACAAGATCACTCTGAAATGCCACTAATTTCAGTTAAGGCCACAGACCTCCCTTCCTCTGCCCTCCCTCTCTCCCCCATTGTAAACAACTAATCCCAGCAGAAAACAACAGAGAGCAAAATGTACACACATTCTGCAACATTCCAGGTCCTTCTTTATCTTTTATTTATTTTTCTAAAAGGTCAGCGTATGTATGGAGGGAGGGGGGAGGGGAAGAAAGCCAAAAAACCTCAAGTCCATCTCTTGTGTGGGCTTGAAGGAAGCTGGGAGAAAGCAAAGTCCAAGAGCATACAATATGGAGCTTTTATAGCGCAGCAATTCCTGGACTAGGCTTACTTTCCCCTCCCTCTGTTTGTGGCAAAGTCACATAGCTCTAAACCAAAGGACAGGGTGGTCGATTACATCTGAAAGAAATGTAAAGAATTGAGAAAGCATTCCATCTCCTGTCGAAATTATAAATAAGGAAGTATTAGTCCCAGAGACAGGCTGATTTACGCAGCCTTGGAACTGCTGACTTTCAGCCTGAGTATCAGTCTATAAATCAAACTCTTAAATCAAGTGTGTCAATCGCTGCAGCACTGCGATACTTAGGAAAAGCACGGCACCTACCACTGAAAGCAGGAAGATTGCCAGGGGACGAGGTGCCGTACCCTTCTTAATTTTCTACAGTGTAAATCTGAGATCAAACATCCTTTGGGGGAATGGGAAATCAAAATACGCAGCGCTCAGCACACCAGGAGCAGGCTGCAGGAGTCCAAGACACAACCCCCTAATTACAGGCTACCCACTGATTATTTAGGACTCTGTGATTAAAGTGATGAACGCTCCTGGGAGAAAGGGGCTTAAGTAACTGAGGTCAAGACCTCAACTGCAGCTCTCGCCCCAGTTGTGCAAGCTTAGGAAGGTATGAATGTCACAGGTTTGCCTTACAGCAAATCTCCTGAAATGCCAATGGAAGTTATCCAGGTCTGCTAGTTTAATCCAATTGTGCCAAAACCCCGACATAATCTCTGTTGGGCAGCAAAGCAAATGAGGTGTCTAAAATGCAACGCTTAAAACTATACACTCACAAGGAAGAAAGAGCCTGGAGCACAAGCTTAGGACAGCCTATTGGTACTGCTCCACCACGCCAAGAAGTCAGGTCTCTTGCTCCTCCAGATGAGCTACAAAACGGAGAGACTGATTCAGGAGTTAAAAGCAAAGGGTGACGTGCCTCGGCAGATACTTTGCTGACTGAGGGGTAACAGCTGTGGATTCCCCTGGGAGCAACATCCCATTCTGTCCTGACACAACAGCCACAACATGCACCTTGACAACACTGAATGGTGGCAAGGAGGCAGGTAGAGCTGTAAAACCTAGCAGCAACCCCTCAGGGAATCCCCCGTTAGCCAGTGAGTCGGTGCCTGGGACACATGGTCATAGGGGGAGGCACACAGACCATGGGAAAACAGGGAAGAGGCAAAAACACTGCTAGGAAACTTGAGAACCCAAAATGTTGCCTTCACCAACAGGCTTTACACACCAATACACTTTTACACCAACATGCTTTTACACACTAACAAGCAAACTCAGGGCACTGTGAATCTCACATTATACACTCAAGTAAATACCAAAGACTGCAATAGATGCCAGCAGTACATGCTATAATTTATAGATACATTTCAAAGCAAGCATTCTTAAGTGAATTCGGGCTTTGATCTCCTGTTTTTCCCCTTGGGGGTAACAAAAACATTCTACCACCCCCCCTAAATTCTTCACCCGTCTCTGAGGGTGTTTTTGCTGAGGAACTTGTTTCATGTCTCTTTTCTAGCCAAGCTCATCACTGTGGTATGGCTCCTTTACACTTCTTCCCCACACCCTAAACATTTTGCATTACATATTGCATATACTTGCCAGCACTCATATTTTCCAGTGAAAGTTCAACTGACCTTAAAGGATTGCTTCAAACCTACCTTGATGTGTTTTATTAAGTGAAACTTAGGCTGCTGGGGAAGGTCGCCTGGAAGGTTGTGCCTCACCTCTGAAACTTCAGTTAAATCCAGCTGAGCTTGGAACAAACAAGTTGGTGGCCTTTTATGTAGCTGCAAGCTCAGTTTTGCACACTCCAGCAAAAGTAGGCTGCGAGGAGTTTTACATCAGGAAACCCCACAGGCAGGAGAACTGATGTCCCTTTGGATTCTCTTGTGCAGAGTGGAAAGGACATGTCCTGCACGATTTTACAGACACTCAGCTGGTGCCCGGGAAAAGCTATCGATGTGAAGGTACCAAAGCAGAAAAAGTACATGTTCACTTCCATCTCTGGGTTTGCTTTACTTTCTCACTAGCTGGCACAGTCAGACTGAGCTGGGTAACTGGCACACACAGTAGAAAGACACTTGCTCTGGGGTTTTTCAAGGGCAATTCTGGGTTGAAAGCTGTAGCTCTCCATAGGACATTACTGGTTAAACCAGCTTCCGTATCATAGGGGCTAGGTTAACAACTAAGAGGATTTTTAAATGTCACCCTTACAAACTGAGCCTTGGTTCTTAGATCCAAGCTGAACTTGTTCAAGCCCGCAGTCCGCTTAGGAACTCACAGGCATGATTCTGGCACAATGTGATAATTTCTTCCTTTTCCATACCCAAGTTGGAGAAGACTTTCAAGAGCACCAGAGACACTCACACCCAGACTCCCACCAAAGCCCAAAAAGCACTCAGTTGTTTGTGAAAAATCTCCATACTCTTTGATTAGACCCATGTGGCTAGAAGGAGGCAGAAGTTTATTTATAGCTCTGAAGTCAGACGTAACCCTGGCCACCTGAAGAAGCAGATCAGCAGAATGAGAGGAGATGTTTTAAAATGCCACTTTTCAGAGCTGATCTGTGCTTTAAGTTCAACATGTGATATACAAGATGTTTGGAAAATTGGGAAGAGCTCCCTGTACTGTCAGGGAAACATCTGCACCTGAGATAAAAGAACAGGTGTTTTATTTCAGACAGACTGATGTACCAGGAAGTCAGCCAGAAGAAAACTTTTTTTCTGAGGAGCTGCTAGTAATAATGGTTCAGACATTCACAAGGTAACTGGTACTATATGAGAAATATCCGAAATACATTAGCTACAGTAGAATTTTACTTCAGTTGAAAGTAACTGAAAACTAGCCCCGCAAGTAGCTCAGCTGCTTCCTGCTCATCGGTTTCCAGGTTTGCCCTCTCTTCTTCAATTTATCTTCCTGAAAGCAAACTCTGCCAGCCAGAGTCTTCTCTATTCAGTATCTTATACAGCATGTGCATTGAATTAAATAGCAGAATGCACATTTTGGTTGCTGATCAAAAGCATTTCCAGTTTAAAACCACAAAGTGTGACAGAAAGGACAGAACATAATCGCTACATAATCAAGAGAAGTAAGAGCCCTTTTTCCAGGCAAGGACTACACCTAGCTTTCTTCATACATTCATGTTTTTCCATATCTATGTTATACTTTATCCGTATATACACTTTATCCATATATTTAAGCTAAGCATGTGCTTCTTGTGAATGAAGTTCTCACTTTTCATGTGCTTTCTGCGATATCTCTTCTGAACTCATTTTTCCTTCTAGGGCTAACACAGGGCAGGGGGACAATTGGTGCTGTGAGACAAAGTGCCCAGAAGACAACAGCCATCTTAAAAAATGGTTCAAGACACAAAATGTTTGGGAATCCCAGCATGAGCAAATCTTTTTTGTCCAGCTTTGCAAGCTATGGTGCTGGAAGCAACTCCATCTCCTTATTCTTTCTCATGAGGGAATATGCTGTAAAATATATTTTACAATTTCAACAAATGTTGCCTTGGCAATAGGATCATTCCTTTGTACTGCCATTATCCAAGGGGAAAAAGACTACTTATGTGCTGAACCCCTATAAATGCCCAATTCCATCCTGGTTTTAATTAGGACTTTCTTCAAACCACTGCCTGTTTCTACATCAGGTGCTGATTTGGCACTATTGAGGAAACAACCAATAAACTTCACAATCAATCTGCAGTTAGTAGTCAATCCAGCTCGGCTTGCTTGTTGTTTTCTTCTTTTGTACATTTTCTCATAGAAAGCAGCAATAAATTGGAGACATGTGGTAAACTAGAGTAGCCTTTAACCAGTCACACGTGGTCTCTCTCCAGTCCTTCACCTCGTAACGTCACAGTATCTGTGCCACCTACTTTCACACAGGTAGCCAGAACACCTTTAAAAGAACTCAACACACAACTTACTGTCTTCATATGACTGAACAAGGAAGATGCTAGTTTTGGCCAACATAACACTTGCAGTGCCAGTCCTTCCTCCAGAAATCTGGGTACTTCGGTCCTTCACACAAATTTTTAATCCAGCCCATTCTTTCTGCCCAGGCATCACAACTCCCCAAGGTTTACCACTTCTCCCCGCGCGACTCACCTAACTTTCCTACTGTCCTCAATACTCACGTCACCTCCCTGCAATTTTCGTAACCCACGGTGCTCGGTGCCACCTCCCCTGCATTCCAAGTTCCCTGATGCAGCAACACTCTGCAGTTTGCCGCCATCATGTGCAGCCTGACCCGAAACGTATCTGTGTGTCTTTTTAACCCCTTCCCTTTCCAAAAGGTAACCTTAGTAGTGTGTCATATGGGGAATTTCAGCAGTTCTTTTTGGGTAGTATGTTTTTATGTAGTTCCAACAACATGCTACAAGCTTTACGAACACAACAAGGAGATGAGGCTGTTGTTCAATAGTTCCTGCCCTGCATGCACACACATGATAACCTCAGTCACATCTGCAATCCCAGTCTTACAGTTTCTGAACTGAGACTGCCCACTGCATCAGGCTATCTGGCAACTGTCTGCTGCAAACTCCTTTCTGGAAGGAACCCTCTTCTTCTCCCACTGCTATTCCCAGTTTGGGGTACAGCTTGCGGAGCTCAATGGCGAGGAATCTTTCAAGGCATCACATCAAAGTATATCCACATGACGGACACCAGGACAAAGACACTGTTGTACAGTTGAAGGGGGAACCTTGCAGAGTTCCAGCCAGAGAACTGTTAAATGTCAGCAATGCAAATACCACAGGAAGGCAGTACCTGCCCATCAGAGCTTCCGGTTCCACGTCCCACAAACTGCACCTGTGGTGGCAAGCCCCTGCTCCACACAGAGCATCTTTGACCACAGACTGTAAACACTCAGGAACAGCGATGTGTCTCGATATGTTACAAATGGAAATAGGGAAACTAAAATGAACATTGCAACAGCTTCCCAAGGGGGTCAATAGACCTTGGATTGTTTCTGACTTTCAAATGCAGACCACCATCTGCTGAACTCGGCAGCTGCTGAGTTCAGCTCGGCAGGTACTGCCTAAAACTCTGTGTCCAGTGCCACGCAGATGACCAGACATTTCAATTATCTTTTCAATAGCCCAAAAGCGATCATCCCCAATGAGCAGTTTTTCTGATAAAATAATAGGTGATTTTAGAAGCAGGTTGAGCCTCCTTGGTTACTCTGTGAATATCTGGTACCAAGAATATCTTGGTTACTCTGTGAATATCCGGTACTTCCTAGCTGTGCAGGTGAAATCTTGATGCAAATCTTAAGCCGTTTGCATCTTGCTGTCACCCCCTCTGATACTCACAGCAGCCTATTTATGATTTCCATTAAAACATCATCTGAAGCATACTGCTTTCCTATATTTCCTTGAAAAAAGAAAAGTAGCAAAGTACTTCATTTCAGAGACCAAATCTACCACAAAGCCCCTACGGTACTGACTACTGGCACGTCAACAAGACCATTTCAAAGCACGGCTGACTGTGGACTCGATATTTATCCAAGCTTTTCATGCTTGCCTCCTCAACAAACCTTTAAGCAGCCCAAAGATCAGAGTATTTTTTCCCTACTGCAGTCCCATCTATTGAATCTTTCCCAGGGAGATGTTCATCTTCCACAACCAAGGAATAATGATCTATTGCACACATGACAAAATGGCCAAGCTCTTTTCAGTAAGTGTATACACTGAGACAGTTTTACTAACAAACAACAGATTTTGAAATCTTTATCTGCAGGGATGGAATAAAGGATTCAACATGCTTTTCCTGTTAATATTATTTGTAATGCTCAGACCACTTCAGCATAAGGTCCTGTATGACCAGAGCAATTAGACGTTCCTGCTGCCAGAAGCTAACAAACTAAGTAAAACTACAAGGCTGGTAGCTAATAAACAATTGGCTTAATAAAGCCAACATCTGAAAAAAAACCAAATCCCAACCAACAAACCAAACACCAAAATAAAAGCCAAAACAGGAACCTGAAGCTCAATTCCTCCATCCATATCTAGGTCTCATTTCAAGGAAGCTAGACGTGCCTCAATATACCAAATGAAACAAAGTTAGCGTGCTCAGGTCAGCATAATTCATTGCAAGATTGTCTCCAAGCCCCAGCAGCAGTAAGTTCTGTTCTATGAAGAGATCAGGGTGGAGTTAATTTACCAAAGACATCACTTTTCATTTGCAAGTGGCACAGTCTCCCTACATAACCAGCTTCAGTCAGTCTGCCAGTGCTACAGATTGCTCCTTTGCAAGCGAGCTATAATGAGGGGACTCCTGCACCAACGAACCCAGAGATGCTGCTACGCTGCACTGCCCCTAATGCAAACAGAACAGAAGGGGCAGCCCCAAGCTACTACAGAGACTGAGGACACGTCCAGCTACTGCAGGAGCATTCAGATACACACAGTTTTCAAGTGACCTATAATTTCAGCTCGATTAGTAGTTTTTCTCCAACTATGTAACTCAGTGCAGTCATCTGTCACTGAGCTCTGGGGAGCCGTCCAGAGGGAAATAAGAACTGTCTCCCTGCTGCAGCCTGTCACCTGGGCAGTCAGCATCTCTCAGCACTTGTGCTGTTGTAGAAATTACGTCCCTCCCAGCTTGGTCAAGTATGTCCATCATTCAGCACATATGTAATCTTTGCTATTTTATTGTCTCATTGATGGAAGAATTAGCTGCACAGCGGGAAACACAGTAAGAAAAGACTACCAATTATTTTGCCTGTGTTACTAATTTTTTAATCCTCTGTAATCTCTTCTAAGGGGGGGATTCCTATCTACTCAAATCACTTCATAGGAGACATATATAACGTAACAGAAGCCCTACACACCAGGGAAAACAAAGAATCCGGCTACTGGTCCTCCAGAGTATCAAACGCACCAGCCATTGCTGGAGAACAGATCATAATTTGCAAACAGTATGCAATGGCACTGCCCAAGCAAACCCCCGTTCCTCGATCCATTCAGTTGGGAAGGTCATCATCATCTAGGTCATAACCTCTGTTTCTCCAATACTGAGCCAACCACAGCCTAACAACAGGAACCTAGTTTTGTCCTAAGCACCTTGTGGTGTTCCCATGTGCCCAGAAAGAATCTATTTACCCATTCCAGAAGCTGGTATCAAATGTGGTGAGGCTATTCAAAAATTTTTTCTGGTTTGGAGATACAATTTGTGGAACGTGAAGCCGCAGGAAATGTGGCACAGGATCCTCAAATCACATTACAGGAAAACTGTCAAGAGAGAAAACGTTTTAATCTGGTTTTTTTTGTTGTTGTTGTTTGGTTGTTTTTTGTTTGTTTTGTCTTGTTTTCCTATATTGACATGGTGAACTGAAGCTGCTGATCTCTTTTGCAGGTGAGATGGGACAAAAAAAAAAAAAGGTAAGATTCACCCAGAGAAGCTAGAGATGATGTAAGGGCTAACAGAATAACCAAGGCAGTGCCAATTGTAATCATAGCTCTTGATAAATGAACTTAGAATGCAGAGCAATTTTTGCATTTGGTTGTTCCCAGTCTCCCAACTTTCAGAAATGATTTACTCAATCTTTCTTTCTTCTCTGGGTAATCTAAATAGCTTTGTCTTTTCCATAATGTATGTCCTACTGCAGTCTTCTCAACCTACTGCTTCAAGTTGGTATTCTTGCAATAGACACTGCTGGGACTAGCGTTCAGTTACCACTCATGTTTGACTAGGACATTAAGATATTAGTCCATTAGTTTGGTGGAGCTGCTCATGTCAGCATTAAAATGTATATTCTTTAAATGACACAGTTTTTATCCACTTCTCTGTGCTATTCCAGAAGTTTCTAATATACGATGCCTTACACGGTGTTAAAATTGGTTTACTTTTTGGACATATGCTATGCAACAAAAAACGAATTAGGTACGTTAAGGCACTTTATTACACTCATTTTGACCCATATCAGACAACATATGCGGACTTTCCAGTTAAAGTCCAAGATATTTTCTGTAGTTGGTGATTAGATAAAGCGTGAGTTATTTTTAGAGATACTTGGGAGAACAGATGTTTGTAAAGAGAAGTTGTCCACTGTGGGCAGCTGAAAGCAAAACCACATATAATTTACCCACCTGCTGCAAACAGATCCATCAACACGTGCAAGAATCATTAGCATTTTAACAAAAATCTATCGGATTTAATCAAAGTCATGGAAAAGGGTCAAATTACATACAAATTCTTCACTAAGTACAAGCAGGACTTCTTTCAATAAAACTCACCTCCTAGAATATTTCTGTATTTTGCTACCTGTGTGTGCATGACTTCATACCCCTCATCTCAAGACTTACGATGAGGCAATATGAAATACTTCATCAGCTCAGTATCTGTGCAGATCTATATAATATGAATTACAGTATGCTTTGAAATAAAGCTCCACAATCTATAAACTTATTCTGGTTGGAGAATAATAATTATAAATTTGACTCCAGTGCATCAGTGTGCAGTAATCATAGAGCAGCTAAAGAGGGTAAACCCCTGGGACTATGAGGTTTTTCACTCCATGGTGGCTACATTGTTCTCACTGACAGTGACTTGGGATTACATTGTTTTCCAGAAATTCACAAAAAATGTTACACTAAAAGTTACTTTTTCCCTCTTTAAACAACAACAAAAAAATCATAATCTTTATGATGCTTCTGGCATTTTTGTACAATGCTGAAGATAACAACTCTGAGCTTAATTTAGAAGAGAAAAACACTATATGCCAGTCCAGACAAACACAAGCTGATTTGGGACTATTTGTAAAAATAGCACTATTTGTACTCTTAGCTGCCTCCGTCATTTAACAGTAGAGCTGCTCACCTCGTATGCAAAACCATACCATTACAACTGTGGCATCAATTCATTAATCAAAATGACAGAACGTCTCATGATCAAACGAGAGAGGTTCTGGTACTTCTTATGACAGCAGTGCTTGTGATACAGCCATTCTGGATCCATTTGCAACTGAACTGGAAACCAGCTATTTTCTATACTCAACAGAATTCTGATTTATGATGTGCTTGAAATTACTGTGGATTTCCATTAAAGACAAACACTTGGCAGTAAGGTACCATACTTACCTGTAATTTAGTTATGTAACAGTAGTATCCTCCATAGACCCCACATCCTTTGGGGTTTTTTGTTTTTCAGATATGCGACTTTCAGAGCCAACTTGGCATTTTTTAAGAGTTTGGCCTTTTTCCTGAGGCCCTAAGCAAACCTCAAGCCATGAAGGAGCAGGGAATTTATACAGGCCTGCACAGACTCAATCAGCAGTTTCCTTTCCACTGACATCCACAGGAAGCCAGCATGTATGGAAAGATGGGGGCATGCAGACATCAACAATTACAGACAGGCCACTTTTCCCACATTTGGAAATGAACAGCTCAAGGCTACCTATTTAGTCAGTGTCTTTAATGCGTGGGAAACCTCTGCTAGCTGGCAGGTTTTCTCTTTGAAAAGTTTATTCATTTATTCTATTACTCAGCGTATGCAATGGTAAAGCAAAGCTGCAAGATGACAAAAAAAGGCCAAAGAAAACGACACTTTCGGTGAAGCTGTAATGTTCAAAGGTGATAACACTTCTAGCTGGTAAGTGTAGCACTTTAAAATGGGCTTTGTGCCTCAAATACTTTAGGTATACTCATAGACCCAGCCACCAAAATAAAGCTTGGAAGGATGACACACAAGCTCATACAGACTCATACATCCACTTAACTTACTTACACATTCTGAAGATATTATCTCCGCTAAAAAGAAGAAATTTATGTTCCAAGACTTCACCCCTCTCACTAATTCATTTCACTTGTGCATTTATAGCCTGTTTATAGACACTTATTTCTGACTCAGTCTTTAGAAACACATCCCCTGGTATCGACTGTTCCGGCTAAGGACTGCTTACAGGACAAAAATTACTGACTCAGAATCTATCTAGAAAAAGAAATTGCAAATTTAGGGGACCAAGATACAAAGAGGTGACATACCCTTCCTCAATTGTAACAGAATTCATGATGATGCAGTTAGTTATCTTAACTTTGTCTTTGATGGTACACATGCTGCCGATGATGGAGTGTTTAATGGATGTCTTCTCCCCCACTTGTGTGGATGACCCAATAATGCTGTCTGATCCAACCTAGGGAAAAAAAGAATAGAAATTGGCAAAAGTACCTAGAGCTCTCTGATATTTTTCTCTGTACATGTGTTCCAAACAGTACATCTCATGCACTCATCAACAAAGTGTACCCTGCTCTACTCTTAGGGGTCCTTTGCAGAACAAAGACCTAAAATGGACCTTGCAATTTTCTCAAGGTCCATTAGCTCGGTGAAACTACATTAGCTGCTCTGTCTCTGTAGGCCTTACACAGCAAGGTAAGCACAGTAAGGACAGTCCTGCTGGTACTCAGTAGTTTCACTAAGGTTTGCCCAGTGAGACCTGTGAAAAGGAGTTCTGAAGCTGGTATTCAACCAAAATGCTTTAGCAAGAAGCAGAGCTAAAATACTGATCCCTTCTAAGTTTGGTGCCCTTTGGGAGGCAAACTAGGGAACAAGAGACTGCAGTGTCTGACTTGGGTGTAAGACAGAATTTTTACCAAACATTTTAAAAGACAGAGTCTGAAGGGCAGGAACCCATGAGTGAGCCTACGAGGAGACTCTGGGCTGTACCATTCACATTGTAGTTCTGTACTTCAGAACTCAGCTTCACTTCCAACACTGGGACTGAATTTTAGGAAAGCAAACTGCATGCAGACTGTATTGAAGGAGCTGAGATGGGGAAAGGGAACACTCACCATGCCTCGGTCAGTGATCTGTGCAGACCCATGAACCAGTGGCTCTTCCAGACCCAGATTAAGCAATAGCTTGGGAACCTGGGTGGAAAAACCCACATCACCAATTAACACGACAGCACTATACACACGTTACATAAACAGTTCAAAGACGGCTTTGGTTTCCATCGCAGCTATGCATCTACCATAAACATTTTAAGTTATAGCAGCTTCCCCTTTGTAAAGGAGACAGGTACATTCCACTGCAGTGCACTGCATGTCTCCTCTCAACGTCCCACCTGCAGAGAAGCACTGGATCATCATCAGCAAGCAGGCTGGCTCCAGCTGGACACAGTGGCACCCTGTACATTACTACAAAGTCCAGCATCTCCCATTTCAAATGCAGCTCAACTTGTTTTACACCATTCAGTAATGCAAGAGAGAGAAGCAAGTAATCTAAAATATAAACCAGTAAACTGCAATAAAAGATGCCTATGTTCAGCCCACTCAGTAAGGCAGCATGCTAAGGTACAGGCAACAAAAAAGTATTTCAGAAGTTTAAGGAGAAAGAAACTAAAGCTGATCAAGTGGCTATTCCAGACAGTAGAATGCTGCAGAAGAAAAGGTTCTTGACAGAGAGAAGGCAGGTGCTAGATAAGCAGACAAAACAGCGATGGTAATAGAGAGAGACACAGCCCACGAGGTAGCCAAGAACAAATCCATGGAGAGCAATTCTGAACTGGCTCCTGAAAAGAAAGAGGAGCCAGCATTGCAGGAGGATGGGATATCACTCCATCAGTCCTCCTTTTCTGGGTGAAAGGGCAGCCTGGGGCATTCTACATCTCCTGGCGTCCGGCTGGGGCCAAGGTCACACATCACAGAAGAGGCGACGACAGCACAGAAGGGGATTTCAAGGGAGGTGGGAGTCCCGCAGCAATGCACAGACACAGTGCTGTGCAGAGTTACTTGCAGCGGTGATGCAATGTATGATGCGCCTTGGTAGGACAGAGATGGCGGTCAAAGAAACACAGGAGATAAAGAAATACAGGAGATACAGAAGGTGGCAAACTGACGGGTGAGTGCCAAGAGGTCTGTGTCATGGCAGACCGTGTGCCTGAGTGAGGGGCAGCGCGGGCCAGGGCTGGTGTGGAGCTCTGCACAGGCTGTCTGGCCAGCCCGGATGCCTGCACTGCCTGTCCATCTGGGAGGGAGGTCAAATGGAGTCTCAGCACAGTGATGGTGTAACTGGGTTTGCCTGAGGGGAGGAAGCGGCACTCATTAAGTCTCTCTTTTCTCTACCCAGGCACCTATTTTTACAAAACTCTTAGGAATGTTTACCTTCGAGATCTCTGTTGCTAAATTTGGCTGAGAGTTGCCAGCAATTTCCAAAGCTGCTATGAAGGGGCTGCCACACAGTACAATTGTGTAAAACGATTTCCTTAGAAAGCTGGGTAAGAAGAGCTGATGGCTAGGGAGTGAACCTCAAGAAGCAGATCCCACAGATCTGAAGAAGTTGGGATCAGATCAGAAAAAAAATAAATCTCAAGATCTCAAATGAGATGATACTTGCAGGAAATTGTTTGTCATATGACCAGCACGTTTTCCTTCCAGCATGCAAGGATGGATAAAATGTGCTGTTTTGCATACGGTAAGAATTTTCTCAGTTGATGCTTCACTCAGATGAATGAGATGAGCTCAGACGAGTTAACACCTCTGAGTTATCATTTCAGGATGCCAGCTGTCCCCAGCAGACATTTCCACACCTGTAGCTCTTTACATCTTGAAGATGGTCCTTTTCCACTAGACTTGTGTTTTCTTCATTTTTTAAAAGCAAGAATAGGTTAGATCCTTCAGTTCAAGTTGCAGGCACTACAGAAAACCACCAGCTTACCAAAACACCACAGACTAGGACAGTCTGCCTGGATGATGGCAGCTTGGTGAAGGGACGTCGTCCTCACCTGACACACAGCTGGGCAGCCACAACAGATACAGATCGAAGAGAGGAATACACACCAAAGCATACCTACAGCATAGGTTGGAAAGATTCCTACTATCCAGTGTTGCTCTGTGGGAAGGGAAAGAAATGACGAAAGGCTCTTGCCCTCCTCAGTGGAAAGCTGGTGTTGGGAAATAAATAAAGGATTTTACTGGCCAGAGCAAAACCCTTATTAGAATCAGTCAATGGTAGTGCAGCCTAAGAGGTGACCCAAGAAAGCTACCAGCTCCAGCATTTTGCTCTGAAAAGGAAGGTTAGATAGGGGGCAGGAGTCAGAGGGAGTGCCTGGGTCAAGGGAAGGTTTAAGATGTGTTTGGATTTAATTCATCTTACAAAGAAACTATTTCCTGCTATTGAAGATAACTCCCTCCTGAACCCACCTGCCCACACACAGGCTGCAGGCATCCAGAAACCCAGCTGGAAGTGAAATGATGTGAGTAAAGTGTTTCCTCACCAGAAGGGCAATGGGTTAGGATGCCATTCCTTTCCAGGGCTACTGGATGGGACTGCTACTGCTCCATCAGTCTGCCCTCCTGGACAGCAAAGTTACACATCCTGGCTTTGCAGCCAGGGAATCAGAATCTGGTCTGTGAAGACCCACATACGAGCAAACAAGAAATCAAAAGTCTTCCTTAGAGACCAAGAAAACAGGTAAAAAAAGGCTGATAAAATTACATGTGTATCTTTTATGAGGATTAGCAAGAGAAACAAAATGCAGTGGTACTGAAAAAAGGAACTCCTTTCTCACAACCTCTCATTAAGCTCCATTTATGTTTTACCTCCACATAGTTTCCTTAGAAATTTTACCATTCTGGAAAAGTTAAAAATTCAAAGAAAATCCTTTCCAATGTTGAAGGCCCCAATGTGATTTCAAAACACTAATTCTATGTACCACCCGGGAGCAAACACATTTCCTGAACTGACCAAAATGTAGAATATGTAGGTTAAAAAAAAAAACAAAAAACAAAAACAACAAAAAAACCCAACACAAAAAAACCCACATGGAGTCTGACTGGCTCAACTCAATAACTTTTTACTGAAGTGTCTGCTGCCAAATGTACACATACACTTCCCCTAGCATGCGGTGTTCTCCTTTAACCCTTTGGGCACCCTTGTTCCTGATATTCTTGGGGTAAGTTTTCCCATTCTGACAGCAGCGTTGCCTTCCTCCTCTCTTCCTCATGTCCCGAACTGCAAAAAAAAATCACTTCATTGCTGTGCTCCTCTACAAGCACCAAGGAGAAAGAGCTCCAGTGTGTGAACTCACTCTGCCATGCTGCAATTTTAATTTGCATAAATTCATCCATTCATTTTAGCTAAAAGAAATCAACTCAATCTGAGAGCAAAGGCAAGCAGTGAGCACTTCCAGGATTCCCAATATAACTTCACCGCTCTCCCAGCCCCACTTCCAGAAATCTTGAGTCTTTCCCCACTGCATGCCCTATCAGTCTTTCAAAACTAGAGGAAATTGTCCACTTCTGATAGCACGAAGTTCATCACTAGCAGTGACATGAGAACTTGTACATTGCATCAGAAAAAAAAAAACAACAAAAAGAAAAAAGACACCCCCCCATATTAAAAGCTTTTAATCATCAACTCATTAACTAGTACAGGAGTCCTCTAATCCTCCCCTGTGATCTTTTATTTTATGAACTCTCAGTAGTGTGAAAGTGAAAGCTGCAACAGATCAACATTTCACCTCTGTGTTTGCCTGAGTGCCACTATAGTGAAATCTGTTCGTAAAATAATTCTTTCATAATGGAAAGCATTAGGCAATCTGAATGTATGGGTAGTGTAAGTCTTTCTGCAAAACATTAATAACCTTTGTCATTATCACTCAGATAAACATCTGTTAGGAAGAGTCTGATCTTGCCTTTAGGACATGGAGGACATTGATCAGACGACCTATCAAAGCTTCTTTCAGCCTTATTTTCCACACCTTTTGGCTCTTTGGCTGCAGGTCTTGCCAGGCCCAAAAGCCCAGAAGAGTGTGTGGGGTGGGGGTTTTCTTAGCTAAATCAAAGCTATGGAGTAAATTAGGGACAGAAATGCTTCCTGGCCTCATGTCCCTACCCAGCAACCAGTAGGGTGATGTGCCTAGATAACATGGCACTGGTTCAATTCCCACACTCCTCAGCTGTGTCGCTGGGAGCCACTCCTGGAGGCTAAAATGTCCCATAAACTACTGCTGTATTCCCACATGGCAGTTCTGTATTTTTCTCACCTGTCGGTTAGCTTCAATATACAATCCAAGAGTATTTACTCGGTAGCACAGTCCCTCTTTCATTAAATGGACGTAGCAGCGCACTTTTCCTTCATGAAGAGTTTCATTCATATCTCCTCTGTGATCATTCCAACAAGAGTTATCTGGAGCAGGTTTCAGCAAGCTATTATCTTCCTTTATGAAACTATAAATGTCTGGAGAACACACACATGCATGAAGTTAGACAGGATTTAATGAAATACTTTCTGAAGAGGAATACTATTAAAATACTGTTGCTGAAAGGAAATGTTTGCCTCACATCATCTGAATGGCTAGATACTTAGTAATCTTTAACAGATTTTATCACATGTAGTGAGCAAGGGCTTATTTTTATTCTGCAGGTGGGAATCAAGGGATCAGGACAGATGCAATGTTTTGCCCAAGGTCACACAAGGAGACACTGGAAATGCTAAAAATAACTTCCAAGATCTAAGATCTTGTCCAGTTCCCACTGCAAGGAGGTTAAGGCGTAGTCTGTTGCCCTATGCAGTCTTAGGAACTCCCTGTGAAAATTACATTTGTAAAAGTGCATTTACCTATATTGTATTCCAGAAGAAAAAAATACAGAGCACCTAGCTGATTTGCTCTTGATTTACACCAAAATAAGGGAGGACAAAACTATTTATATAATGCACAATAGTGTTTGAAAAAGAAATCTACTAGAATCTTTGCTATCATGAACTATAAGAGGCAAAAAAAAAATTCCCAAACTAGTATTGCGGCTAATTCTGTACTCTACCCAATAATTCAGCTGTAGCATGTGGGCTTTAAAACCTTCATCAAATCTTCTGATACTTGTACTTACCTGGGGATGCTTGTTCTTTTTTCTTTTGGTCCTCTTCTTTGTTGTCTAGTCCTTGCTGCACCGATGGAGGAGAGAACTGTTTCCTGACCAGATGTGGAATCAGTTCACTCCGGAGAGATGTGATTGTCCTGGGGAAGAAGAAGCACACATGAAGTCCGTGACACGAAAACTTAGATGTCTTCACTTTCTTTGCATAACATCATCAGTCATTTTAAACATTTTTCATGAGAACGAACCAAAATGCCAGGTACGCAACATATCTGGCACTAAGAAAATGTCCACTAGTCGCATGCTTCCTTAATGCATTAAAATATAAGGAAGATTTGAAATAAGGAAAAAGCTTCATCTTCAGAAGTAATTCCCTATATTTTAACAGAGATGCCTATAAATTGATATGGCATTACCCTGCAATTTGTGCTTGTGTGCAGCTGGAATGCAGAAAAGTACCAACATCCTAATGACAACAACTGAAATCCACTTTATATGGCTTAAAAAATAGCATCAATTGACAGGAAAAGACAGAATAAAGTGCCTACAGAGCAAAAACCAAAGCAGCTCCTTTTCTTTGTGACAAAAAATGGAAATGCTCAAGGTTATCTGAAATATCTGATCCACAAATGAAAATACTTATGACACACATTAATGATGTCCTCCTCCTCCTATGAAACATCAACACTTTAAAGACTCAGTTCTTTAACCAAGAGAAATCAACACATTTTAACAAGTTTACATGAGTTTCATGCTCTTTAGGTGCCCCAATCCAAAACACATCAGCCAACAGAAAGTTTCCAAAGGCTTCATCTGGCAATACACCCATCTTCCCTGCATACAGATTTCAACTTTCATCATATTAATTTTGACACCCCAATAATAGGAGGCAGAGAAATCACGAGGGGTTTGTGGTAAAGCAGGGACTTGACCCAAAGCCACCTATGCCTTCAACAAGGACCCTGATCACTAGATTATCTTTCCTCTTGCATTGATTTACACATAACAATGAATAAAAAAAACCCCACTCCCCAACAGACAAGTATCAGTGTAGAAAGTCTACTGTATAATGGCACTGTAACCCTGGTAATTTAATTTTGACTATTAAAAGATAATTTTCTTTTTCAATTAAGTACTTGAAAAAAAAACCAACCAAATAAATAGTTTTTAAAGTTGGAGTGCATGAGATGCAGTCTTAAAAGAGCTTTATTGTTGTTTCATTATTTTAACAATCTGCATTTAGTTACTGAACTGTGGATTATTTAAAATAGTGCTTGGGAAAATCATGCGGAAAATGAACTCAAACTTGGCCTGTAAAAGAGGAAGTGCTAAACTTCAGAGGAAGGATTGGGAGAACTTACACAGAGAACTTGGCTAAAGGAACTCAACAAATGATAGCCCGCAAAGAAAGAGGAGTTATTTAGAATGGAAGACAGCAAAACTAGGAACTAACTACAGGTTAAATTAAAGAAGGAAAGTATTAGAATGAGTCTCCTGATTTTGTTTGGCAAAATCTCCAGCAGAGCCGGATCTTAAACAGTGCAAACTTCAAGAAACATACAGCTCATAACCCGCCCAGGTGCCTGTTCAGGTCAATGACAGTGAAACAGAAAAAGGACCAAAACAGTCTTTCCTGTCTCTAACTTTGATGGGAGGATGTAGATGTGATCACCAGTTCAGATCTATGAACAAATAGTGTTTCCTCTTTCTTGACAAACTTTTCCTTCAGTCCTCAATGGTAGGTTGTGTCACATCCTCTGTCCTGCAGTGGGATGATCTAATCCATCCCGGAATCGAAATTTTGCTTTTATTTTTTATTACAGACAAGGAAAAGCTCTAGTCTTCAGCCACTCCTCCTTCCTGAAAATAAGATTATAATCACCTTCAGATAGCTGTATTTCAGGAACTAATGAAGCAAAACACTTCATTCTTTAATCACCAAATTTCTCCCTGCTAACCACTTACAGGCGCGCTCTGCCACAGCCGCCCTGGCCCCGCGCTCCGACACACGTGTGGCTGTGCAGATGGGCAGTTTACTAGCTTACAATGTTTGCCTGCAGCTGTGCCATTCAGCAATGATTTCCTGCTTGGGTTTTATACTCCATCCAAAAACGACAATCCTGTGTTTCCCTCAGAGGCTGGCCATGGCATTTATAAGATATATTACCTATAAAATATCCAAGTATTTGGCAGTCTTAAATAGTCTGATGCAGAGGACAACACAACACGGTAGGAAATGAAAGCACTGGAAGGGGGGAAAGACAAAGTTTTGCCTGGTTTTTGACGGTTTACTCTTTCTTGGCCAAACTCCTGAAGCTTTCCTGCAATTCTCTGAAGTGCTAGCCACATTACTTCAGCAAAGATGGGAGTAAATTCCTGGGTCATCCATAAGATGTGGCTGAGAAACCCACCCTTCTTACTGGAAAAGGAAAAACAGGAAGGTTTGCCTTTGCTTGCTGTTTAAGCAGAATTCATATGTGACATTAAAGGAATTTGCCTTTGGAATGTATCAAAAAATAAACAGTAAGGCACTCAGTGACAAAAATTTGAGAATTTTTTGTGACAGATCTTGCAAATGTGGATATATGAAGTGATAGCGTGAGAATATTATCTGACTGTCAACAGCAGGGGAAACCAAACATCTGGCTGGGACTAGGAAAGGAATTTAAATCAAAGGAGGGATAGGACTGAAGACCCTTCATCAAGAGAGAAAAAAATTCGCAGGAGATCGGAAGAACCAACTAACTTGTAACCTAGATTCAGAAAACAAACCAAAAAGGTTTCTGGTGTAGTGTGTTAAAAATTCTTGAATGATCAAGTCTTGAACTACACATGCCTACACTAAGAAGAAATTAGTGTAAGACTGTGTATGCTGAAGACAGCAGGCTTTTTTATTCTCTTCAGGTTTTAAAACTTGGAATCACCCTGGTTTCTAAGCTTGCTATTTTCTTTAGCACCAAGAAGTAAGAATGAAATACCCACCGAGATCAACATAAGGAAAAACCTACTATGACCAGGAGAAAGAAAGTGGGAAGGTGGGCAGAAGGAGAGGAGGGCACACAAAATTTTGGCAGAAATCCAGTTCTAAGTCAAATCAGAGTAACCATGCTCTGACACCTCACAGGAAAATCCAGAAGGCAGAGAAGATAAAAAGGAACTTGCTTTTGAGCAATATTTGCCAAAATAAACATCCTTTCATAAATTCCAGCTCAAGTGAGGAGCCTTTTCTGTGATCTTTCATTCCCCAGAATTTGAAGTGATATCTGTCTGTTTTCACCTCGACAGAAAGTAGTAGGTTTTCAATTAAACAGCCGAAGATTGAGAGTGCCATTAAATTGCTGCTTGGAAAGGAATGGGGGACTAATCCCTGGAGCACCTTACATGGCTTCAGTCTGACGAGAACAATGGCAGATGGCAGCAATTTTGAAAGGCATCAATTCTGATCACATTTTAAGCATACAAAAATCAGAATTGTATCTGGCATGGAATCCTCCATTCACACAGCGGTCACAACAAAGGGGGATGTTGGCAAGAGACAGTGCATACATGGGGGAAATTGAGACAAGAGGGCAAGTGAAATTCATGGTGCATGTACAAGAAACAGATGGGAATTCAAAAGAAGACAAAATTTTTTTAAAAAAGGAACCCTCTAGAAAAGTCTGTATTAAATGTGCTCAGAGCACACTTCAGTTGCTAGCCGTCAGCTCCGCTGACTGTAGACTCAGACCTAGGCACTACAAACCTAGGATATTCAGGGTTAATTTTATTTAAAACCTAAAACATTAAGGTACAAAAATGAATACTTGGTTAAACTACTGTAACTTTACCAAGTACTATCACCATCAGAGAGAAACCAGTACCATGTCTGTAGAATCCCTTTATCCTCGGACCCTGTACACTATGATGTCTTCACAGTGTTCCTGAGATTTTTGCATGACAGCAAGCACACAGATAAGGTTTGTGCTGAATTAAAAATTTTTACCCATGAAGAACATTTGGTGAAAATACCCTGGATCTTTAAGTTTCATATTTAAACACAGTTATGCAGAAGTTTTTGGTGAGTTTTAACCACAAATGAAATTAGAACACTCTGTGATATGGCAGAATTAAGTTCATATCTATGTATATTATATTATATTGTATTATATTACATTACATACATTACAGCCCAGAGATGGCCAACTTTTACTTCTTGCTGAAATGCAACTGCCTCTGGGACAAAATGAAGTTTACTGAAACTTTAGTAAGAAATGAAGAACAATGGAGCCAACTGAAACACAAGAAAAGTTTTGCGGAAAAAACCCAAAAGTTGACCACCTAAACTTAAAAAAGAAAAAAAATTCACACTTATGCTTCATTGGGCTCTTAGACATATGTATTGCTGGAGACCGTGTCTTTCGTATGACACAGAAAATAACGGTTCTGACCAATGCTGGTAAAGAAAATCATCAAATATTTTATAATAATAGAAGAGTCTATTTAAGTCTAAGTTTAGGTGGCCTTGCAAAAGTCTCGGTATCAGGAGGTGCTGTTTGGCTTGACCCATAGCAGGAGCGGGAGCATCCACAGCTTTTATTTCCTGCAGCTAGTTCTCACCAGCTTCAGACACCCTGAACACAACTGTCAGTTCCATTTACCGGCTGTCATTCATTTTCATTTTCCAAGTTTAATGTTAAACACCATAAAACAGTATTAATGAGTATTAGCATTTTAATATCCTCCCTGTTTTATTAATCTGTGATGAAGCATGAAATCTACCATTGCTGTCAGCACCCACCTGTGAAATCTGCTGTTACTCTCCATGGGCTAGTTGCAGGGGGTCTCCCTTGCTATCATTATTAGCACAATCACCTACATCTACAGGTGCAGTGTTTGTGATTCTCCACTACAAACAAGCAGATTATTAGCCCTTTTATACCTACTTTTGCCTTTTTTTTTTTTTAAAACAGCTTAATGTTAGCTCTTGTACAACAATGCAAGCATATAGTGGGTTGGGTTCTGATCTTAGCTCCATGGCCTTCAACAGAGATTCTTCAGATCACATCAAAAGGAGAACATGAGGCTGCATTTCAGACTGGTGCTCATAATTAACATTAGAAATGTATACATAAATACAACTAAACAAATCCTAAGGCACTTCTAGTTTTGGCCAAAAAGAAGTTGCATGTTTATGCAGAACAATAAAGATGTAAGAAACAGGGAGGGAAGGAAAAAAAAAAAAGAAGAGGGTGTGTTAGAAGAAAGAGAAAAGTTAATTCTGAACCCTGTAGGTACATAGTTCATGGTTCTCATCGCTTAAAGGATAAAGCCAAATAACATTTAAAAATTCCATGTAAGCTGGGAGTTCTCTTGTTGAATCTCAACGTTATTTTCTCCTGATCCTTTGATGGAGATTAAAAATTTCCATGTGAATACAAAGAAAGAAACAACAGTTACTCTCAGATTTTTTTCCCCAAGCATTTAATGCTCCAAACTAGAGCAGCCAGCTACCATTCCCATCTCCTCCCCCCTCCTTAAAGAAAAAAAGTCAACTCACTTTGAAGAAAAGACAAAACAGGGTCAGGGCAAGGGGGATTAGGGAAATGATATTTATATCATGGACCAAATTAAAATGTCAATGCAAGAGGCAGGCAAACAGCCCTTGCCACATATATACACCAGGCATGTTTCCTCAAGGAAACAGGAAAGAGATTTGAAAAGAGTTAATGCAGTCCTGAGTTAATACCACCTGCCTCAGACTCAACACCACTTAAAAGACAGTGTTTGGGTCCATTTCCCACAATGCGGTTTTAACAAGCACAATGGAAAAAGCAATTACAGGCCTTTTCCCCTTCTTCTCACCGATTCACTACTAAAAATGCTGGAATTTCTGAGACATGCTAAGAATGTGGAGAAAGCAGACAAGGACTACTTACAAAAGGAAAAAGTATCAAATGATAAATTTATAGGGTGTGCTGGGTGTGCTGCATCCCAGTAGAAGGCTCATTCTACCTTTATGTCTTGCAATAATCTTTTCATCTTTGTTTGGTGTACCCAAGACTAATTATAATACAGGAAAACTCCAAAGTACCCAGACAAGCCAATAAACTACCAGGCAATTACTCATGCCTAATTCAGTAAGCCCCAACCCTAATCACAGCATCAAACAGATGTTATTTCTTGCTGTGTTCTATTTGCCCTCTTCTACTCTCAAAATTTCTAGCACGAAAAGAGTAAAAATATTTCTCGTCCCCCCCAGTTTCATATTAATTACTTATTTGTCAGTGTCTCTTCTTATTTTTGGAGCTAAAAGCCTACAGAGAAGGCAAGGAAACCTTGAGAAATGTTCTACTCAAAGGTAATTCCACATGACTGCATTTGTGCTTCATTTGTCTTTCCATACTATTTTCTAACTGAAACCTTGAAGTCTGACAGCAACCTACTCCTGACATTCATAAGAGCGTGCGTGACAGTAGTTCAAAAGCCACTGCAGAACAAGACGGTATAACTGCACAGCTTTGCTTTACAGGCTCAAGTTTATGAATGACTTCCTAAAACTGCAGAATCACCACTGAAATCGCCGCAACCTGGATGATGGAAAGAAAGCAGAAGAAGATATGCAAATGACAGTCATAGACACCACAATGCAGAGAGGATCCAGATCAAAGTATGGAAGGGATAGTATGGACGCAAACCACATAAAAAGCTGTTCTCAAGTTCCACCAAGTCTGGATGCACTTAAAGGAGCAGGGATCTAACTTCCACTTCTGCCAAAAAACCCTCTGGGAAACAAGGCAGCTTTCTGAAAAACTGACCACAGAAATTAAAACTCCTCAATTACATACTCAAATCCTTTGAAAGCGTGCACGCACTCAGCTCAGGTCACTTAAGTAACTTTTACTGTGCCCACTCGCCAAACAGCCAGGAACACCCTGCAGCTCCCGACTAATGCAGCTTTTGCACGGGAATGCCAGCAAGTTTAGACATTTTTAGAACTTCTCTCTGACCAACAGTCTCCGAGGCCGTCGGAGGCCACCCAGGGTGTTTGGCAGGTTGTACACACTGCTGAGGAATGGATCTCATTCATTCCCAGACAGCATCCCATTCTTCTAAAACAAGCGCACCTGCACCAAACGTGATTCCTTGCCAGAACTCATCTTTCCCCATTCTCTCCCACCTCCGCCTTTGCAGCCATCTGTGTCTGAGTTACCAACTCTTTTATAAATGCCTTTGAAATTAGGCTCCTTTTCTGAAAAGTGCATCAAACAGGAGCATTCTGATAATACGCCTAGACACATGCATATGATGCGTTTGATAAAGTTAGACATGTATCCATAAAACTGACAAACTATGTAAACTTTAGGGTGCATAAGTACATATTTAGACAGATAGATTCAAACGCTTCAGACCTGTCTGTATAAAATAAGTGTCAAAAACCGTAGACATGGCTGCAGCTTCACACGGGGAAGCTCCTTCACCCCACTCCACTGAGGCTGCATTAAAGGCACCGCAGATGTGTGCATCACTTTGCTCCGTTTCTCCACGCAGACACTGTGTTTGGTGGTCTGCAATCAAATGGACCCATTCTTGGTTAGACTTGGCAACATGGTCATTCTTTCAGCAGTCTGGGAGATAAACTGGAAGCTCTGGTGTGTAACTCAGTCCCGCTCCACCTGTACAAGTCCTATTTCTACACCCTTCTCCACTGTAATCATTGCACCTTAACTAATTCCTATCCTCACTATTGATTAGTAATCCTTGCTCCACCCCTCCCTGTAGGAACTCCTCTGTTCTCTTTACTGTGGCATTTGCAACATGATCTTCTGTCCTGTGATAAGATTAGCTTTTTTTTTTTTTGTCATTTTACCCTTTCCTGAAGAACTCTAGGATGAAGTTTTGTGGTGAATGAATCCCATCTCCTCTTCTTCACAAGCCTACTTCTAATCATGATGGTCTTTCCAGGTAGTATTCATCCAGAAAAGTCTGGTGTAAAATGCTGTGTGTGCTCCAGTTCATCTGTGTGTCTTTGATTTAGGAAAATGTCACTCCTCCTCCACATTCAGGCCTCTGACTTTCTTCAAAAACAGTAACTTCACTAGACAGCACTCAGCATTTCCCATAGACTGTCCCATGGCTGTTTAAAATGTTATACTCCATTTTTTTATTTTTTTCACTTTAAGTGAAGAAAGTTGTAGCTACTGATTCAAGACTGTGTTCTAAGGTCAGCCCTTACCTCATACTCTAGCTACTTACCATGTTTAAAATGGAACTTGTATCTATTGATGATTCACTGACTTAATGAAGATACCTCTTAGCTACTCTATTCAGGCATCTGTTCCCTGTCATTGTTAGTAGCATTTACTCTCCCTTCTATATGCAGGACGCTAAAAGTCTCCCATCATGATAATTTCATGCAATAATAAAGTCGGTAACAGTACTACAGACATCTTTATTATTGTTCATGTTTCACTGGACTGGCTAAAGCACGTTGAAATTTGACATTGAACTAATGTCTACAGTACAAAAACTATGAGAAGTGGAATAGTAGGGAAACTATAATTATTTTCTCTCTATCCCAGAAATACAAATTGCGAGTAAAAGAGGACTCTCAGCATTTCAAAAGGATCAGGCAGTGACTGAAGTGGTGTGGAAGAGATGTAGAAGCAAATCAGAGAGGGGAAGAAAGAAAAATATTATCTTGAAAAATTTCACAGTCTTGGGGAGAAGTTCAGATTATCTGAACAACAGAGAATATAGCAGAATTGTGTTTTTCACTGCAAGAGAAATATACCATTATATCACATACAAGGACTATATCCTCACAGGAAAATATCCAGCAAGGTAAGATAATCATTTCACCCGAAGTATTCTTACATGAGAGTAGTGCTCATGTAGAGCTGTGTAGTGCTCATGTTCATTTTAATGAAGATAATGTACTGCACTGATGAAAGAATGTCTAGGATGATACTGTCCAAGTGGCAATGATTTCAGGGGGAAAAAAAAAAAGAAAAAATCACACATAGATGGATAAAAAAATCATCATTTCTCCTTGGTTCAAAATCCACATCTCATATGAAGACAAAAGTCAATGTGACTGAAGGCTAACCCGGGAAACTGCAACTGCATGAAACAGTGGAAAAAACAGTTAACAATTTTTAATGTTTATTATCAGATCCGAGCAAGCCCAGCTGAGGCCACCAGGAGCATGTGACGCAGGAGGAGAAGCTGGGGGAGCTGGGTTTGTTCAGCCGGGAGGAGAGAAGGCTGCAGAGGGATCTGATTACAGTTTTCCACTAGCAAAAATGAAGCGATATAGAAGACAGAGAGACTTTTCCAAGAGATGCACAGCAAAAGGGCAAGAGGCAACGGACGCAAGCTGCAACAAGGGAAATTCCAGTTGGGACATAAACAAAACAACTTTTCAGTGAGTGGTACAGTCCTGGGACAAGGCCCAGTCTCCATCCTTGGAGATTTTCAAAACTCAACTGCAAAAAAAGCCCCTGAGCAACGCAAAAGTCAGCCCTACTTTGAGCACGAGGCTGGACTACAGACTGCTAGAGGTCCCTGCCCAACCTAAATTTTTTTATGATTCCATAATATTTGCATTGACATTTGAATGACCTTTTTCATGTCCTCCCTACATTCACTTTTCACAGGGAAACCAAAGGGTCATTATCTGACTCTGCAAATCACAGTTAAGAGGACCAAATTAACAGATTTTAACATTTACTTTACAAAAATTTGCCCTGGGAGCAGCTTGCGTGCACAGAGTACTATGCAGTCACCATGCTTCGAGTGTCTCAGGCACATGGCCATTCTGGCACATCGTGGTCTCACAAAGAAAGATTTGCAGTTATTCATGAAGTTCATCAGCTCCAGTTCAGCACATCCAAAGACACGTCTGATCCCAGGTAGTCCACTAACAGGAAAATGAGTTGCATTTATTACAGAAGTGATTTGCTGAGAATCGTAATTTGTTTAAATCTAGTTTAGATCATTAAGGTTTTTTCCCCTGAGGTTTCAGAAGTAAGCTTGACTGGTACCACGGAAAGATGATAACAGTCATGATACTCTGGAGGAGGAGGACATCAACAAATTTTACGTCTTGGCATTTCTAGTAAGGAGCAGAGAAAGCTCCAACAGCTGGATATGTTTGACAAGAAAAGGAAATGGGAAAGATAAATTGCCATTTCACATTCTAATAGATTAAATACACTAAGGAGGAGCTTGAGTTCAGTTGCTGGGTTTTTTTTTCTTCCCCTTTTTCTTTTCCTTGTTTGGAAAGCTACAATCTATTTGCCCCGTCTTCACACAGTACACTTCCTGTAGAAGCTATTTGTTTATTTACCCATTTTAATCACAAGGAAAGTATTCATTATAAAAATCTCTCTTTACAGCAAAGGAGAAACCTTCCAGCCACACGGCTGACACATGTTAACTTGCAGGTATTCACAGAGCAGGTTCTGTTTTAAGCCATCTTTCAGGCAGCCATACAAAGACCACCAAGCTGGGTGTTCAGCACTGCCAGACCTCCCCCAGCCAGCAGCCCTTGCCAGGAAACACAGGTGACAGCCTGAATGATAAAAAGGCATTTAGAGGGGAAAAAGAAAAAATGCACTGGTTTAGTCTGGGCAGCACCTTAATATAAACCTGCAGAGGCCTTTGTGTACAGCTTAGCACACAGCCATCCAAGCAGGCGCTTCAGAGCCACTCACTCACACCTCAAGTTTTCAAAGATCTCATGCTGTCCCTGCCTTTTATCGGGGAGGAGGAGGGTGGCTCCAATGCAGCTCTTCTCACAGCCACAGATCTCAGAACACAGCACCAAGACAGCAAACCTTCCTCCTCTCCCCTCCTAGTGCTGGCCCAGCAGAGGCTTTCTGGACACAGAGGGGAGCTCAGAAGAGAAGCTTGCTCTGGGATTGCAGCTGAAGCAGTTTGGAAACACAGAGCGCTATGACCTCACACGATTTGCTCTTATTTATTTCAGCAGTTCAAAAAAAAACCCCAGTGTTTAACTTTGCAAACAAATCATACTGACTTTGGCTATAAAGCTTACTGCAAGTTTGCTCAGTTCAGAGTTTCTCTACTGCTGAATTCTGGCAGACAGCTCTGCACTGCTGGAAGAACTGCAGAAGAGCCAATTTGTTTCCTTAGCTCCAGCTCAGCCTCTAGCAGGGGTGCACCCCGAGAAGAGGGCTCCCCAGGGAAAGTGGATCTCCCTGGTGGCAAGCAAGATGTTAGCACTCAGTGTTCCCAGGACAAGGCAATGCGAGTGCTTACTTAAAGCTTTTGAAGTGACCACAGCGCTGGTGTTTATCATTCTTGCTTTTCCAGTACCACACACATCATTCCTTCTGGCCACAGACAGAGCTGCCCAGCTCCCAGGTGACTGTACAAGGGAAACGGTGGCTTCTTCTAGACCCAGCAATTTAGAAGTACTAGATTCAGAACAAAATGGTGACTTGCAAAACACATAACCAAACATAATAAAAATTTTACCTTGCTTTTTGAAGGAAAAGGAGAAAAAAGGGGAAGGTCACCACAGAGGTATGTAAAATGTTCTAATATATAAGAGGAAGACGTGTGCTAACAATCAACTATTTTTTCATGTATGTATATGGACATGGACTGTTGAAATGAGGTCCAAAGATCTCTGTATGTTAGAAAATGCAATTGCCACTCTGGTGTGTAACAGAGAAGCCGTAACATCTGAGCAAATAGACAGTGGCATCTGCCTTCAGAAAAGCTGTGATGGCTCGTGCTCACAGGTGGTGCCACTGGGGTGCTTATAGATAAATTGCCCAGCATTTCCTGTTGTAAGTTTCTGTGTTCATCTGTTTGTAAACTTTGACAAAGTTTAACTGTTTTGGCTGAAATCACCCATGCTAGGTGTTTGCCCCAAACTGATGTTTTTTTTTCTGATAGCTTCATCAAAAATCTCAGCTATTTCCAAGAGCAGATTTATGGAAAAATACTTTGGTTTGTCCATGTCAAAAATATTTCAATTGCTCTGCTGAAAAGCTCTCGCACTTCCATGCTTGCAATTTGGCACAAGGTTGTGTTTTCGTGAGGGCATTACATTTGTAAACATAAAAAGTATCCATGCTACAGCAAACTAAGTCTGAAAACCACTGTTTGCACATGCTTGGAAGAGACCTGTTTTGCAGCTAAATTTTTTGAGTCCTACACTGGGCATGCTCCATTCTCTCTCTCTTTCTGCAAGATAACTGGACTGCTCATGCACTATTCCACAGAGTAACAGGGTACGCTCCAGACCAAGGTTACAAAGGCTAAGCTGGATATTCTTTAAAGTTTAGAGCATCCCATCTCCTTCTGGTGTCTGACCTGAAAGGTGATAAATCTATGTTGATAACAGCTGCTCCACTAGCAAGAGTCACAGTAGCCTCAGTGATTAATTCTAAAAGTGTCAGATATATAAATAATATATACACACTAATTTTTAAATAATAGAATCATAGAACCATTAATATCGGAAAAGACCTCCAAGATCATCAAGTCCAACCATCAACCCATCACCACCATGCCCTGAAAAAGTTAGAACTATGTTGCTTATACAACTTTAATTAAGACCTCGTGTGTACACATTATGACACAATCCTTAAAAAAACCCCAGTCACCTACTTTTCCTCTCTGCCCAATCTCTTCTTCACCCAGTGTACAAATGGACTATACCCTGGGGATGAATCAAGGTTGTGCAATGAGGCAGAAGAGTGCCTGCCTCATTTGTTAGAACATGTGTGTAAAAGTACAAGGCAGAGAGCTGTGAGAGGAGAAAAGAACTACTAGTATTTAAGTCAAATGAATGATGTCTGAAGACCTGATTTTCTTTTTTATTTCCCTTCTGTCAGAGGAGTTTACAGATGCTGCTGAATGCAGAACATAAATCTAATTTCTGCAGGTCACCACTGATGGTGTGCTTTTGATTTGGTCAGTGTCACCCTGTGACAACTATCATCAATGGAAGACAGTCCTCCAACATCAGGAGCTCTGTCTAACATTAAGGGCTGAAAAATGGGATACTTAAGACGAAGATGCTTGAAAATTCAACTGTTGTGTACCTTAGTTTCTCCCTTTCAGAATGGAGAAAGACCACTATTTCACTAATAGGGGTGCTGGAAAGATGGTTAATGAAACGTGTGCAGAGTATTATAGTACCAGTGATGAGCACCAAGAATCCAAAAGGAAAGTATTTACCTTATTTTCACGACAGGGTTTAAACAGCTAGCAGCAAGTAAGGCTGGTGGCCTTCACCTGAACTACAGAAATTACACACAGTATTGAATAGCAGCCCTTTCAGTGAGCATCTCGGGCAATGACTGAAGCAATGGTCACAGAGGACAAAAACTGTACAGTGTCACGTAACCAGAGACTGTACCACAATCTGTGGCACATCCAGAAGCAAAAGGTTGCATAGGGAACCTCGGCTGTGGCACTTCCTAACTCCTGAGTGCTTAACTTTGCACAGTTAGTATTTTTAAATACAGCTTTTCATGTGCCCAACCTGTAACTAAGGTTTTACTAGCATATTCATAACAAGCTCTGCACTGATGAGATTTGACAAAAGTGATTTTGGGAGGTAACTTAGTAAGCAGGACCACACACTGCTTTGTTTTAGGCAGCCTCAGTCTGGCCTCTGATTTTCTGGTCATCCTCAATGAGAGGTGAAAATAATAGCGATCTTCGCATGTCTACAGGTTTCAGCTGTGAGCAGGATGAAATCCTCACACGTACCAAATGTTGTCATCTGTACCTCCAGAACGGATCACAGGCACAATACCATTAATGCACACATGTATTATAAATGCATAATACATATATGCTTTTAAGCATAAAGACAGGACACAAAGAGAGGGACCCACCTTCAACACTTAAATTTCCAAAGCAAGTTTGAATTTTCCACGTTAAAACTTTACAGGGGAAGGGGTTGCTTTATAACTATCTCCCCCCTTGCCCTCCCCAAATCAGGTATCTTATTTCACTACGCTGGAGCTTCAGAAATCTGCTGGAAAAACAGAACACAAACTAGCATGCGATTTCACTTTGATCACATTTCCTCTGCTAGCAGCTTTGCTGGGACTGTTAGCAAGCAAACTGCTGGCACACAGTACAGAAGTATCAGTGCATGCCTGTGCAACACACCGGGCTCGCAAAGCACAGGCCTAGATCCTGCCGCCCTCCGCTACAGATAAAGTTCACAGGGGAAAGAGCAGAAGGACTCTCTTCTTCCATCCACCCTGAATGCAGCAGCAAGGCAGGATTCCAATCTCGCACTCAGGAGAGTGCCAAAAAAGGGACTGGCTACTGTGCTGGCTGCCACCCCAGGGCCCCAGGGGTGTGAGGCCCGCCAGCTGCGGGGTGGAGCCGTGCCCCCAGCCAGCTACAGCCTCTGCTTCTGTCTAGCCTGTTGGCTCAGCCTGCGTCGTGATCGGTTTAAGAAAAGCAATATTGTGCAGTTCATCACGCGGTGCAGGTGTTCACCTTCAACTATCCCTGCCCTGTGCTGGCAGAGCAGCTCCCGCAACACACACGGCCTGTGCTCGCCTGTCTTCCCCATGCTACAACGCGCAGCACCTGTACGATCCTCAGGTTAGCTGTATTCTGAAAAAGGAAATGTTTAGGAAAGAAAAGCTCTTGCCTGAGTACAGGGAGATCAGATTTTTAACAGACCTTCCTCCTCACATCAGCTCTGTGCAAAGATGTGATGCAATTCGGCAAACTCGGTGCAGCTGCCAAGCCAAGACCTCAGCAACTCTAACTTCACTCACGCAGAAGGGGAACTGGGAAAGAACCAGAAGCTCTGGAGAGAAAAACCCCAGGGACAGTTATAATCAGCAGAAAATTCAGCCCAAGCAACCTGTTGCTTGTTCATATTGAGATCACAGTCCCTGCTCGGACAGTTTGGTTGGTAGCGGGGTATGGTCCGTGACCGCCTGTGAGTCTAGCACGAGCAGACCCAGAAGCTGGCAGTGCTGGGTATCCACTGTGGACTCAGGGATGAAGGTGTCCGTCCCAGGGCAGAGCTCCAAGTGCTCTCCTGGCACCCATGGCAGAGGCTGCCAGCGCTCGCTGCTCTGCCTGACTCTGCCTCGGAGCTGATTAGGGAGCGCTCAGATGATCACCCTGCCCCTGGGATGCAGAAGTGTGGAGAGGAGGGAAGGAGTAAATTCCAGCTGCAGTGAATAACGAACTGCTAGGGGCAAGAGGTTCTTCAGCTGTTCTCCAAGTCGCTGTGGATTCGGACAGGGTAGGACTGTCGTATGCTTGCAGACTCAATTTCACTAGGATCTGGTGCTGAACTAGTCGATGAGAGATAAATGGACATGGGGATTTAAACTGCCAAAACGCATCTTTCTCCTCCTAGGAGAGGAAAGAGAAAGCACTTTCATTCCCTGAAAAATAAATTCCCCAGGTTTAAACAACATTAGAGGCATCATTTTTTATTTCTGTCTGGACATATATATTTCAGGGGGTTCTAATAAACAGACTATTTCCTCTGACTTTTATTCAAAGGCACTAGCAATCTCTGCTTCTTAAAACTCAAGAATTTGTTTGGTTTGCTATAGTGCAATAAAACTTCAGGCAGGAGAATCTACTATTCAGGCCTTTTAAAATAGTTCATAAAAATATATTAAAAGATTATGAACGGAGTTACAGACTACCAAACAGTACTTTGACCTCTCCTAACATCCCCCGTAGTCGAATCTCACTCTACTGCCAAACAAGTACTTGTTATTCGATGAACAATCCCACCCAGAAGAGGAAACAAGTGCACAGAAAAATTAAGGGATCTGTCCAGTACCACAAAGCAAGATAGTTACTGAGTTGATAAAAAAACCTTGATATCACAACTCCATTTTGGAGCGGAACAATAAAAATCAGACTTTTTCCAGAGGTGTCCCATGACAAAAGTTGTCCCAAATCCTAAAGCAAGATTCACATACTTGGACAAAACAAACATTTAGCCATTTCACATTCTCTTTTTTCCCGTTTTCATATTAGTTGCTAGTGACTACATACAACACATATATTAATCCGATTGAAGTGGAGGAATGCAATTTACCTTTACAGGTGCAGCTATTTACAAACTACTTTCGCTTGGGGAGAGCTTGTTCTAGCCACATCTCTGCAGCTAAGCTGGGACTGCACTGGGCTTTTATCCCATTTGGAGCAACAGATCCCACATACACAACCACATTAGTTTTCAAGTAATCTTTGACCTGGAAGTAATCACAGTTTTCCTCGGCAAAAGGACAAGCTATAGCCAGTTGTAGGATCTGAAATTTTTACTGATGGGCCACATCTTTTCTGCTCTTGCACGTCAAAATAAAATTTTTAAAAAATGTAATTGCTTCTCTGACCTACAGACAATGAAAAAAAGGTGCTCTGCCTGCCATCAAACCCCGTTGTTAAATATTAACACAACGTAAATATTGTAATATTGAGGAAGTACACTGTGTCAGTACTTCCTGGCACAGTACAAGAGCTTCACTGTTCACTTCAGTCCCTGCTGTTAGTTTTAAACATGCACAACTTAAACAAGGCATCTGAGCTTCTCCAGTCCTGGTGCGAATTGCAGAGAGGCAAAACCTTACTGTAGGTTCTCTCTAGACTGAAAAACAAAGTATTAAAAAGAATCCTCAAACCCAAACAATTATGTAGATGTCAGTACTTCTGAGGCAAAAATATTCCACAGTGTCTTTCAAATGTCCTGGTATATTGCTGCCAAACATGGAAAGATCTTCGGGTGTGCACTGTCCTCCCCTTCCTCACAGAAGAAAAACAAGCTGCAAATGCCCACCAATGCCAGAAGCCTGAAAGACCAAGTTATTCCTCATGGCAAAGGTCCCATTCCCCAGATTTGCCAGTCAAGCACATTACTTGCAATTGACTCTCTCTCTCAATTGACTGAATAAGCAGCATGTGTATAATAAGAGAATAAAGCAGCTACCTGCCATTACTGAGCCTGATGTTGCTATCCGGTCTTAATAAATGCTGTATAGCTCCTGTAATTATGTATTTGTCATGGAAGTGTCACAGAAAATAAGCACAGATTCATCAAACAGTGAAGGCAGAGAATGACCTCTCTATGCAAAACAAAAAAACAACTGGTCATACTTGCAAGAAGTCAGTAGACTTGTTCTAGGGGCACCTGGGGGCAACTGGAGGAGTTCAGAGCAGGATTTCACTTTGCTGGCTTTGGTTAATACAAGGTAAATCCTGCCACTGACAAAGCCAAAGATCTCACCAGTTTCAATGGAAATAGCATAAAGCCTTAACATCTGAAATTACTACTATTTACACTTGAAGGCCTCACTGTGTCATGCACTGTGGCATGTCTGACAAAGATCGTCCTTGTCCCACAGACCTAATGATCTGAATTCAAAACAACATGAAATACCAGGGAAAAAGAACTGAATGTGTGAAACATCTAGTATTTCGGAAATGTCTAATCCCAGCAAAACTAGATGGCTAGGATTTCAAGAAATGAGTCCTACATGTTGTATTATGACAAAAGAAGGTGTAAACACTGCTTCATGCTACAGGAAATACAAGAAGTCCAAACTGTCACTGACTTTCTAAAATACATTGAATAAATGGCTTATTCCAGATTTAAAGTGTCTGCTGCTCCTGAAGCTTTCTCACCTTTCAGACTTGTTCCCATACACAAATTGGAACTAAAACGACTTGTACAATGCCCCCAAGTGCCAGTCAAAGTATCGGATAAGCTTTATTCTTATGCATAGTAAGAAATTGCCCTGGTGGTTAACACAGATTTTCCACATAATTTTAAGTCACTCATGGAACCTTATTCTGGAAGGGCTCCTGGAATCATGGATCCAGCTGCATCACCAGATTTGTATACAGTCAAGACTACCACAAATCCCTTCTCCCTCCCCATTTTTTTTCACATCAGTTTATCTGCCAAGAAAAAGCACTATGAACGCAATACTTAGTCAGTCGCTTTATCTTTCATCTTACTTAAAAGGGGAGAAAAACTCTTGAGAACTCATCGAGCATTCAATATATGTAATAGGCATGAGAGCGCTACAAAAATTCTAGGAACAGGACATCATTCCAAAATTGAACTACTTCCTGTGAGGGGGTTGTTCATTTGTTTGTTTTTTCAAAGATAAACAGGGTTTTTTCTGGTCTGTTTCATGCAATATTATAGCTAAGATCCTTCTCCACTTCCATAAATGGATGTTTTTCTTCCTCTCAGTGGGTGGTCTCAGAGTTTTGACAGAGGAACATCACAAGCTAAAAACATAGGATGCTACAGAGATAGCCCACCTGCAGTGGTGGTGCATGTGAAGGGGGAGAGAAAAGGTGATTGCAAAGGCCAAAACAGACTGTGGTGGGGGAAATCAAAGGTCAGAAATGTATTCACAGCCCTAACAATGGGGGAGTCCTGGAGAAATGAGCAGCCAAAAAGCACAGATACATTAGGAAAACAAGGGATGCAGAAAAGAGGGAAAAATTTTAGCTTTCACTTACACTGTTATTAGATTATTTTTTTAAAGGTCTAAATAAGAAGCTCAGACAATGCTTGGCATTCTTTTTAGTGTTGTTAAAGCATTTTGATAACTGATGTCTATTTTATGCTAGCCAATTTAATGAAATAAATTTTCCCTTAAAAGCTCTGGTACAAACTGTATGTCAATGCAAACACCTGCTACTACCTTGTGTATTGCTTGGTTTCTTACCTGTTTTCTACAAGGAAGTCTACCACGTATTTCTTCAGACAGTAGAGATGGGCATCCATCAGCCCAGTTCTGACGTGCATTCTGGGGTGCCTGGAAAAAAAAAGGAAAATCACGGAGCTTTCCATGGCCACTTACAAGAGCCTGACTTTGCAATTAAGTCAGTGGATACTGAAAAGTCTGCAAAGGTAGGTCTGTTCCTTTCCATCTACTGCTGGATTAACAGAAGAGAACAGTGCAGGCTGCCATTATTGGACTGTGTCTGTAAACTTACACCTGCTGGCCCTGGGCTGATTTGCTGCAAAAGAAAACACCTCCTCCAAGGAGTCATTACTGCTGCTGTATCTTCTTATGTAAGTGGAAATTGCACATTACTGGGCAGGAAGCCAAAATAATGGGCCCAGAGTGCTAAAAGTTACAGTGGGTAATGTCAGGGTACAATAATTCAAAGCTTCTGGCTAAGTGCCTGCCTCAACAAGCAAGGCTGTGCATGTTCTGCTAGCAAACACAACAACATCACTGTATTTTTTCCAACACTTCCGGAAGGGGGACAGGGAAAGGAGATGGGGTCTGCTCACCTTTCCTACACTACACATCACAAGTGACTGTCACAGCTCAGTTACAAAGCGTCTGCCTATCCAGCCCAGCAGGATGGAAAAGATGAGTAAAACTCCCTCTCCTCATTAGTCAAACAATGGCAAACAGGGAAGTCTTCACTTTCAGACCAGCGGCCGGTTAATATTTCAGAAACTCAGAAGTCTCCAATAGCTTCAATACAAAGTTTTAAATCAGAAAGACTCATCACTTACTTCTATTACATCTCTTTATTGCATTCTCCGCTCTTAGTGGAAACCATCAAAGCATCTAGGTATTTTATGCTAATACTGCCTTCCCTTCCACACACCTGTAAGCCTCATTTAGGAGTGTTCTGGCTGTCTGAACACTTGCCGTTAGTTCTGAGGACAGAAAAGCCACAAGAATATTTAGCTTGCAAACTAAAAAAGACAAAACACGACACCAGTCAGGGACTACACTGGTCTGTTCAAGAGATCTGTAACTGCTCGCACAGTCCAGAGGCTATTAAGGAGAGAAATTTCAATCCACACCTGAAATTGTCTCTGTTTCCACTTTTCCTCCTTTGATGACCGGATTTCATAATGAAATTTGTATGAGCATATCTTTCAGTATATTCCATCCAACCTTTGTTTGCTTATTCCAGAACATGCTAGAGTCAGATGTTCGTGATCATCACTTCCATTATTTAGTTAGCTCAGCAGAGCGACCACTCACAACTTGGGCACACTTGGGTAGTAAATCAGTACTAGCACACCGAATATTGAGTAACATCAAAGCTACTAAGAGTGTCAGGTGTTCTAGTAAGCCATTTTTCTGTGTATTTCTCAATTAATGCATTGAACTACCAAAGTATTTAAGTCTTAAAATTTTATTATTTAGGTGGCATTTCTCAAGCACGCCATTCAATTCAAGCTAAGCATATTATTAACTATAACGAAATTCTTTAAGTCCCACTTGCAAAGGAAAGCTCCTATAATAGTAGTACGACACTTTGCAGTAAAGTATGTGGTACTAAAAAATGATATATGCACTTTTAGTAGATTACTTCATTAACAAAACATGAGCTCACCTAGCAATGCTCCAGTACTGATGTTATCAGTGGCCCAGATGTTGCTGTGGAAGTCAGCCTAAATAATAATGTTCCTTATGCAAAGAGGATGGGGAATCCACTAATTTTAATGAGGTCTTGCATTTGGAAGTCTGTGGACTCCCTCCTGCTCTGCCTCCTGAGGATGGTTTCCACATTCTGTGTATTTATGAGAGGGAGGATATTCATATCTTCTCTGAGAAAAAGGGCTCCCTTGTATTTCTATAATGAATATAATAGTTTATTGAAATGGGTGAACGAGACAAATGGAAAAGAAATGGAGCAGGGATGAAAGCTGGGAAAACAAACAAAACAATGCAACAAGGCAGGAAACGTAAAAAAAAAATAGAAGTGACTGCAACATGGGAAGGAGATGGAAAAATAGGAGTCAAAAAAACAATTCTTAACTTGAAGATGACAAACAGGACACAATTTCTCTAGTGCTAGAATGCCAGGGTCTTCTCTCCCTACTCCAGGGACAACCCCCTTTAAACACAAGGCAGGGGAAGGCTGCAAGGGCTACACGTCAAGCAGAAGAGTGTAAAACAGGAACTCCTCAATAAATGCTGGTTCTGCTGCCAGTGTTTGTGTGGCTTTCACACATCCAGTCTCCCCACCTGCAAACTGGAATAATACTATTTAGCTACACCGCAGGGTACTGAGGATTTGTGGGCTGACGTTTGTATCTGCATGCAAGTATCGTACCAAGTTTTTCTGTAGCTAAGCGACTTTATAACAAAGTTATACAAAATCAGTCCAAGGGGACAGACAGTAGCACAGTGCTATCCTGGCTGCAGCTTCATTGCACACACAAAAAAAACCCACAAAAAAGCCCAGCCAGACAACAAGATGTACTGAAACACCACTGTGATTTAGCTTTCAATGTAGAATATACTAACAATAATGGAACATCATGCTGGACAAGAGGGAGGTCCTGCAACGAAAATCCTCTGATATACAGACCACCTAAGTGATTTGCAACAGAATAGTCCCATAGATTAATATTATAATCACAGTTTAAAGGTCAAACAGGCAAGTTTGGGCACATGCATAAACAAAGCTTCGATTTCTGTAAACCAGGCTCAAGGAGAGAATAGCCACACTAAACCAGACTGATAAGAGCACTCTATCGTAACAAGCCACTACAGATGATATTAATTTTCATTGACTAGTGCTTAAACCAGTTTATCTTCAGGTAAAAGCAAAGGAGCCAAATAATCTAATAGATAACAACAAACTCCCATCACCATTTCAAATGAGCATCTGGTTACTAATATCGAAAGCCACACTCCCTTCTCATGCCTCTGATCTCCCACTCCACCATCTAATCTTTACAACATATGAAAAATGAGCTCGTTGCAAGCAACAGCTGATACCGACAGAATCGAGTAACAAACAATGCATGTGCTCAGAGCTGAAGCGCTGATGCACCTAGACTTATCGCTCTGAGGGAGATAATACAGAAGGCTTTTAATTATATCATCAAAGCAAGGGAGAAGGTACTGGGAGGGGCTGGCTGCAGATGGCTAAGTGTTAATGAATGCCGGGTTGGGTGGTTTATCAAAAGAAAAAGACTGGATATATATCTGAGAGGGTCACTGTAGAGATGAAAGTTGTAACAACCATTGTTGGAGCTCTTTAATGAGCCAGGAATGTCAAATGCGAACCCTGTAAGAATCATACCAATTACTAAATGAACTTCAGTTCAATCTAGCAAATGTAATCAAGCACAAGTCATTAAAATACATGGTAAAACTCCCATTGGCGCTGCCACTATAGTGTCTATTATTGCCTGTGCTCCCATGCAAGGGAGGGGGCTGCTCCCAGTTGTAAGCTCGGTGTGTTATGTTAAGTGATGGCAGATTTTAGCCTTAATGATCAGGCATGGAGGGCTCCCTGGCAGAAAGTCGACAATGAGGAGGCTCGGAGAGATCTGTGGGGAAGTCAGGGAAAGATTGGCAATTAAAAGAGCAATTTCAAAGAATACACTTTAATGTGTAAAATTAGCTTTTATTAGCACATAATTCCACAAAATCCTGACTCGGGATGAGAGTGCATAAAGGTCTGCAAGAGTCCTTAGAAAGGTCTGTGCCCGTAATTCCTGACACGCCATTGTGAAATAATAAGCAGTACTAACAGGATTGAAGCATGCTTCCTACATGGCATTGCTTTGAAAGTGGAGCCCGGAGCTTTTTTCTCCTGATAACCTCTCTGAGGATTTCCTCCCTCAGGGAAATCAACCACTGATAGAGCAAACTTCCCTTGTTTAAAGGCAAAAAGATGGACAATTGTTTCAACTGCAAACTAATTAAGAGAGATTACCACCAAGAGCTGGAGGTTCAAACCAGCCTTGCACTCCCACTGACAGTGTGATAATGCCAGTCTGGGGTCAAAACCATAAATCTGAAAGGAGCACACACAATGCTTAAAGCCAAAAAGCTTCTCTACTAAGCATGGGATATTGCCACATTAACCTCACCACCTCGCAAATAAACTAGCTGAGAAGGAGAAATCCCATGGCCTCTTTCCCTTTAACTTCATACAGCTGCTGACGGAAAATATGAAGGTCTTTAAATAAGCTCAAGGACCTGAGGCTGTCTGTACTCTAACCCTAAACTGAGCAATGACACAATAAAAATCTAATCATATCTGCTATTACCCTGGCTCCTGAACTGATGCCTGAACTGCATCCACCGTGGGCTTACGGGGTACGAGTTCATCTTCTTCCCCAGCCCTCCAAAATAAATTAATAAATAACAGCACGCTAAGTGCAAACTACGCATTCTGCACTCGCTTCTTCTCTAATTACTCGCACGTAGCTCACAGTCTGTGTGGCCAAAACCTGCCACGTTCTTCCTACCCCCCACCACGCGCCGTATTCCTGCGTGAAGCGTCCGGCTCCGACACCATGCCGACCCGGGGCTGTCGCCGCGGCGGTGCTGCTCTCGTGTCGATATGAAGCCAGCGGACAGATCGACACCAAGAGAAGCCTCACAGCAAAAGCCGCCAGACCACCTTTAACGTCTCAAGCATTTCTGCTTCTAAAGGGGAAAAAAAAAAAGCCGAAATCCCATCGCTCATTGACGGGACAGCCCTCGGCTGCAAGCTCGCTGACGGTAACAGACCGCTGTTAGGCTGGCCCTTCAGAAACCCCGGACACCTTCCGAGCGGGCTGGTTCCCCGGCGCTTTCGGCCGAGCAGGCCCCGCAGCCCCTCTCCCCTCAGCGTCCCCAGGGCCGCCCGCCGGCGACATGATGCTGCTGCCCCCTCCGGGCCGCGCGGCCGCACCGGCGCCGCCGCCGG
>Ga0065711_1000963_pt1 | contig 51017 bp, 38 predicted proteins | sample Hoacrofraction12_FD_59098 | JGI IMG/M metagenome (GOLD analysis project Ga0065711, IMG submission 59098) | Hoatzin crop microbial communities from Cojedes, Venezuela - Epithelial fraction 12 v2 (version 2) | ecosystem: Host-associated > Birds > Digestive system > Esophagus > Crop | place... | reverse complement strand
TTTGCTATAAAAACCACACCAGTGTGTTTAAAAAAAAAAAAAAAAAGAAAAGAAAAAAACCCCCAACAAACCCAACACCCAAGAAAACTCCACAGTCCATCACTAAGTTCAAGTGTTTTATGCAAAGGTCTGACACAGCCATGGAATATTAAGGAATTCTTGGCTGGCCTCATTCATCTTGTTACTCCCTTTATTTTAGAACATGTAATTTGCTCTTCCCCGACCCCCGTCACGCCCCTTCCTACATGACATACTTTGTCTAGCTTCTAAGAACAAGACAGAGGTTTTTTTCTTTTAAAGAATGCTGCTGCTGGCCCTAAGGACACAGTTCATCTACTCTCTGGGATTCAATAAATTACAGACAGGATGGAAGGAATGTCATGTTTTCTTAACCCAGCATGACCTCTGAGTCTACAAATCCAGAATGCACAAACCTTTTGTTCCTCCATTAATTTGTGGACAGAGTCAGAGGAGTCCATCACATAAAATCAAAGACAGTTTCTCCAAACAGGATGCAAATTCCCATTTGAACATGAGGGTTACACTTGGAGAACTGCTCCGCACATGGATTTTGAGACCACTACTGCCAGTCTTAAAATGCTTGTGCAACAGCCTGAGCCAAAAAACACATGTACAAGTAAACACATGTTGCACAGGTGTGCACGTTATTGCAATCCACGCAGAAACAGAATTAAATAATCCAAAAGGTTAATTCTTATGAAAGTAGTGACCAAGAAGTGGACAAGCGCAGGGAAGCCACAGGGTGCTGCCATGGGCAAGGCGTTGGTGGTGCGGGGTCAGGTCAGCAGCTGGTGTGGAAGAGAGTAGCCAAGCAGCCCAGATGTCTCCTGCTGAAGGAGGAAGGCTACTGTAGAGAAGGAGCAGAGCCAGCTGCCTCAGATGTCTCATGCTGTTGGAAGGGAAGGTCCCCGGGTGTTTCAACGCACAGCCCCCTTCCCAGCCTGGGCCAGCAAGGGGGAGAGGGCACAAGGAAACAGGAGAGACCTCAAGATCACCGTCACCTTCAGAGCCTTCTGCAAGAGAAGTGATGCTACTGTCCAACAAAATAGGGATTCCACTAAAAAAACCACCATAAATCCTCCCACAAAATCATTCTGTAAAGATTGGCAGCAGTGGATCACATATACCAACAGGGAAGTGATGTGGAATGTACCAAGAGAAAAAGCCAGCATTGTTGACAGAGAGAACTAAGGAAAACCCACTGGCAAAAACATCGGCTTAGCTTCTGCAGCTTACCTTCTGCTTTACATAAAATGTTACCTTCAATTTTAGTCAAATATTTATGATTCCATGTCTATACACATACCTGCACAGACACGCAGACATAGAGAGCTTCTTCTACCATCCAATAAAGTGAGGCAGGAAACAGAAAATAAATATACCAGGGATGGGTTGTTTTTGGAATATATAACAAATGTGATTTTGCCAAGGACATTTATGACTGGTGGAAGGGAGGCAATGCAGAAACTGAAAGTGACTTCACTGGTAGAAGCAAAAGAAAAGTGCCTCAATATTCATCCTCTCGCCATTAAATCACATTAAAGCAACCCAACAAGTGGAAATACAATAGCAAGGTTGTGGCTAGGTACCTACATTGCATTTTCCTTGTTTTTATTTATTCGTATCTGACAAAGATTATTTGTCCTTTGTTTTCAGCCTCTGAAGAGGCATTTGCCCTTGCATACAGTTGCATTTGTACCCAAGTTTGTAACAGAGAGATCTCCTCCTATTCCCACATCTCCTGGGGAGAAATTGACCCCTTTCAGCCACGCAGCCTGACATCCCCATTTGCTTTATTGCCATGCAAAACTCCACATCACTAGCAAACACACACAAGCAGTCTCTATTTCACTACAAACATAGCTCAAGATGAACACACGTCACTGTATGAGTATGAAAGCACCATAGAAGAACAAAGGCAAACATCAAGACAGTTGAAGAAAGCTGTTTCGTGTTACAGGGGAATCACTGTTATTCTTTGGGCACAGACTCCAGAAGTGGGGACCCAAATCCTACCTCCCCCATCCCAGAAATTACAGACAGCATTTTCCATAGAGAAACGGCAGTAAGAGTCCAGGTCTCTGGTCAGCCCAGGGATCTGCTCATTCATGCCCTAGGTACCAGGCTATTGACCTTATTTAAAGAGAGGGTGGTAAAAAAGATCTTCCTCCGGTGCAGCTTACTATTTTTACTATGTAAATAAGACCCCTTCCTGAAACAGTTTCAGCTGACCAGCTGGAAAGGGGTTCCTGAACAAGGTTTTGCATGTCCACTTTTCCTTTGAAAATCTGACATTTGAAGCATCACTCATCTGATAGCCAGGAAGTGAAAGTTCTGTATGAAATGCTTCAGCTATGTGATTACTGTGCAAAATCTCTGCAGTAGCTACTTGTAAATAACAAAAAGCTAATACCACTGTGCTACATAACTGTTGACATACACAGAATATTTATGGAAGCATGCATCTATAGATTCTGCTATCTTTTATGGGAAGTGGAGGGTGCAGCAAGTCTGAAAAGACAGATCTTTTTTCATTCATAACTAGCTCTGTATCCCTAGAGTACTTCAGCTCCACTGTGGGCCATATTTCTGATGTCTTTTTTCTCTTATGTTGATTCAAGTCATTTGACTTCTATTGCATCCTTGGGTCTCATTAAGTCCATCAAACTACAAAACACACATGAAAGGAAAATGGGCTCAAAACGCATTTGGGACCACAAAAGATACAGATTCATGTAATCCAGTCAACTTCAATGGGACTGGCCACCCAGGTCTTCTGAAAATGCAAGAGTTGACCTTGTTATGAGGGGAAAATCATCCTATCTAGAAATGTAAGCCAAGTACCTACTCCATCTCTCCATCAGGGACCCCTGCTAATTACCTCACTTCACATCTTCTGTTATTTAAGCATCCAATTCACAAAAGACTCCAGGAGGTGAAACAACAGAGAAAAAATAACAAAACAAAAAAAAATAGGGAGAGCAATTCCAGCAATGTGAAACGCAGCAGGTCCATTGTCCACCAACTGCAGGCCCAGAACTCAACAGTGCTAATCAATAAGGTAGCACTCACGGTTTGAGGACCATTCTCTAGACATCTCACATGATAATGGCATCTGCTGCTTGGTCTGAAGACATACAGATACTCCTCGCAGGGAACCCCCCTAGGGGATAAAAGGGTATTTGATATCATATTAAACTGCTGAACTAAAACTAAATTACCTAGTCAAACCAGACTCTTACTATAAACCAGACAGCATTATCACTGCGGCTTACAGCCCAACATGATGGACTGAGGTTTATACTCACCGTTATCAAACACTGATATCAGGGACCTGGACAGTTGGGAACTCAGCTCTGCCACCAGCCTGCTGCATGACACTGGGGGTGGCTTCACCTCCTCGTACCTCCGTTTCTCCTCTCCCCCATTGCTTTGCTGAGCTGTCAGCTCTTTGTAAAGACTTCTGGTCGCTTACTAAGTGTTTGCCCTAGATCCAATAGAAGACAACCTCAGCTTCATTTGGAGACTGGAATGCAACTTTAATTCTAATGTCTGTAAATGCGTACTATATATGCATAAACTCTGCAGATAGAAGGTTTCACTCTTCCTCTCAGCCCCCTTCCTTTTCTCACCCAAAATCCATCCTGAAGATAAAGATAGAATGGTAAACGTTTAAAAAATAGATCTTTAAACGCTTATAAAAAATATAAGGAAGAGATCTCAGAATATTAAAATTCAACTGAGTTGCACATGCAAACACACATATGCACACTTTAGAACTTGTATCATATTCATGGCGTGTAGCATAACCATCAGGGAAAGCTTTATTACATGAAAATAAGCCTGTTGTAAGATATTTCCTTGCAATTATTCTGCTGCCATTATCCTGGCCAGGCATTCATGCAGCCTTTCAAATTAATATGCTTAGTTTTCTGAGTGGGAGATCGGAATAGTGGAATTCTATAGGGAACTCAATTACCAAAGAAAATGATTGCTTGAGCGTTCAAGAAATTGGAAGTACATCTAATTGTGAATAGTAGATTATTATCTGGATTATGGAAGACACTTTGAAATGAACTCAGACATACAGCTATACACAGTCTTGAGGATGGTACCTGCAAAGATTTCTAGGGCTCCTCTCAGGCACGGAGGGGCTCACTCTCAAACAGAAAACTGAAACTACCAATGTAGTTTTGTTGGCTTTCAGGCAGGAACGCAGAAAGCCAATATCCCTGCTGCGAAGTTAAAAAGCAGATAACAACAACAACAAAATCACCAAGGGAGTTTGCCTGGGACTTGTTCCTTTCCCATTTAGTATTCCTTTGGTGTGGATGAACATTAGCATGTTGCTGTATGGTTGGCTTTTTTCGGTGCTTGAAGACTGTGTTGTCTGGCTGTAGACTGCTGGTGAGTTCAGGTGGTGGCTACACGCTGAGAGTGGCACAGCTTTAATAAATGAAGGTATTCACCTGCCTTTGAGCTCTGCTATAGCACAGAGATGAGCTTAAGCAGTGGAACAGGATGGCAAAAAGAAAAGGGTTTAAACCAAGAAGTATGGGATTTTCCAGAGAACAAAACAGGACACTTTGTAGCGGAAAGATAGTCGAAGATTTTGTTCAATTTCTCTCTGAAGATAAGTAAGTACCACAGAGAAAAAAAAAGATTATAGTATTGAGAAAACATTTGAGAATTACAACAGACATGAAAAGATACAGAATCTATAGAGTGCACACTGAGTAAGTATCTGGAAGAAGTGATGCACAAATTATATATTGCAGTTTAGTATCAAAATGGTATGAAGACTAGAGAAGCAGCTGGGAACGATGCTGAAGCTCAGACAGCAGGAATAACGACATCATAGCAGAGAGGCAACGTAGACAATTCAAGACATGCAGGTGCTTACGTGCAGATTTTAGACAAGAAAAATGTACCTGTGTCACCAGAAGGATGTAAAAATACTACCCAGAAAATAAGAAAATGAAATTAGGAGTAAATTTGCCGCACAGAAGAGCACATTGAGAAACCAAAGACAAGATTGCAAGGAAGATGTGAAGAGGAAGCATTTTTTCAGGAAAATACTATGTGGCAGCCAGGCAGCATCGCAAGCAGGGTCTCTCCAGAGAAGGAGAAAGATCTGTGTTAGTGCCTGGTGAGAAAGTCATGGGAACTTCCTCCGTACAGATGATTTCAAACAGAAACAGTCCGAGAAACAGGCTTGCCAAGTAACCAGGGAGCCCACTTTCAGAGGGCAGACTCAGAAACTGAACTTGCTTAGACTCAGAAAATAAAGGTTATTTACTACACATGTTACCACGGAGATCAAATATACTTACACAAAACAATGAGATTTGTTTAATACAATGCTGTCACCAGAACAAACAATAGCAATGCAGGCAGAGTAGACTCAGGTTGGCAATAAGGGTTCCTTAACACCCCAGGAATCCCAGAACTGTTGTCCCAGAGCAAGAGCAAAAGCAAAAACTGCAATCTAGCACTCTAAGGCAGGGCAGGATAAACTTTACAGAAGAGATTACATGATACAATGGTTTGCAAGAATTGAGGACTGAACTGGACAGCCTTTTGCTCCAAATCACGTGACATCTCAGATTTTTCCAAATATAAACACACTTTTACCACCACAGCCCCAGTTCTGTTCAAAGAAAAAGGTAAGCACTGCCTCTTAAGATGGAAACCTTCAATTTACTAACCAAAACCTAGCTTATCCTCCTTAAATATGCCTTCAGGATGACATTTTCTATACCACCCTTCCCCATATACAGCTGAGTACATATTCATTCACAGCTGGTCAAAACACAAATACATTTCAGTAGAGACTTCTCCCTTTCAAAGATACTTTCCAGATTCGGCTTTGTAGTACCACGACAACTTGTCACTAATCCACTCCACCAGCCTTTAAAACCCATCAGAGAGAGCTCCATTCATTTTACACACCTATAAAACTTGAGTTGTGACCAAGCACGTTTTGTCTGCACTCCGACTTCAGGCAGTTTGGCCAAGCCGTATCAGCTATACAGCTTTCTGCCAAAGAACGGGTGTTACTCATACGTTTTGAAGGTTACTGCAGTGCCAGCCACTTCTTACTGCAAAAAAAAAAAATGACTTGAGCCTTGAGACTTCAAGCCAAGTGCCAGTGAGGAATCTCAGAAAAGTTTAACTCAGCAACCACTTCAGGAGAGAAAAACCTGTTCATGAAGATACTTGACAGCAAATATCTACTTTAAAGTAAGTTGTTTGCATTTGCTGCGTTTTGTTTTCTATTTTATTGCTGATAAATAGCAAACTAGAGACCAGAAACAGGATTCCTTAAATTCTGTTTTCATTTCTACCACTGTTCCCAGTTTCATCATCCCTGAATTACGCTCTAGAGCAGAGTTTTCCATAACCATACCAAGAAACACATATAGTCCATGTCCATAGGAGTTAAAAAAGAAACCAACTCTTCCTCAGCTTTGCCACTATCTCCCACTTGCCCATAGAGCAGTTTGCTCCATAGCTGCTGGGACTCACCTCCAATCTAAGCAAGTCTGCTTCCCATTTCACCCTTCCTTGCTTTCCAGGACAATTTTCCTTTGCTTCAAAGCACAAAGCAAGTTAGTGAAGTCTCTCCATGCTTTTGGCAAACATCTCCTGGCCTGCTCCCAACATGACAGCTAAGGCCTCCTGGCATAACTGGGCTGATTTACATGCTCTCCAGCCCCACCAGTAACTAAAGAAATTGCCCCCAGCTGAGACCAGGCTTTATCCTGCTGCAGGAGTATTTGAGTACCAGTCTTCCTAAAGGGCCCATCCACCTCTGTAACAAAACCACTGTTTCTCCAGCCTTTTCCCTTACGTGTGGAAGCTGAACTGGCTACAAAAGGGAGCTTGGCATGGAAAATGCATCCCATCCACTACTCAGAATAAGTCAGAACAGCCTGTCTACTCGGCCCTGCTCTCGCTTGAATTTTTAGCCCCACAACAGCTACCCACTGCAAAAATACCGGGCAAACCCCACCTACATGTAGCACCTTATAGACACCAATGCTGGCCTCTTATTTGCCTCAAGTCCACAGGGCATGTCCATGCAGATCCTGAATTCAGAATAAACAGAGCATTTTCCAGACCTTGCGAGCAGCACACTGAAGATGTACCATTAAATATTAATTTTAGACTGGGTTTCAGACACACGTGATTCCCGCAATCAACATGCTGGTTCTTCCTCACATTACCATTGTTTCTCTTCATGAAAACACTGCACTTTCCTCAATCCAACTCCAGGAGGTTTGTCTCAAATATGTATTTGTGCTAGTCAGCTTTCCACCTAATAGTAAAGGGAAAAATAATAGTAACGAAGTGGAGACTGACTGTCTGTAGACATTACAATTATAGCAGAAATACAAGAAGAATCAAAGGCTAGAGATGAGACAGCTATCACATGGTTAGGAGCATGGCATCTTTCTCAGATCTACAGGCAGCTTAAGACGATGCAGTGCTAACGCAGGCACATCAACCTACTGATGGTATTTTAAATGATAATGTTATAAGCCATTTCACTTCTGATTATTTTAGTGGAAAACATCCAACTCATGCTGTTGTACTGCAGTTGTGAGGGAAGGAGTGATGTAAGCATGGTCACAGCATCAGCTCATGTCTCAACAGGGGCAGGACCAGCTCACCCGACATGGCCTTCACTGTCTGGGCAAATGCTTGGCTTGTGCCTTGCTCCTCTGCCTGTAACAATACTAGGCTTATTAGCTCACATTTTAATTATTAGGAAATATTCAGATGCCTCTGGAAATACATTTTATTTCTGTCTAAGAGCCACAATCAAGGGCTTCTACCAGGCAGTCATATGTGGACACTGCAAAAATCTCTGGCTTACTGAAAATGCAAAGAGAAAATACACTGACTTTAAATATATGAATTCAAATGAAATATAGTAAGTTCAGTATCAAGCTGGATGGAATTAGGAAATTATGCAGATTGTTCTGCTGAACCACAACTTCTGTTTCTGGACTGAAGGTTGTTTCTGCCTACTTATACGAGCAGTCCCAAACTCCAGCCGGAGACTTTGCAGAAGGCTTGCAGCAATGGTTAAGCCTAGCAACTGCTGAGTGCAAGTGGCCATGGCCACCACCGGTCCATGAAAGGGAATCACCAATAGTTTTTTAATGGGCATCTCCACTTCCAGGGTTCTCCATTTTTCTTGAAGGTGCTGAGCTGCTCTGCTGTGAACACCCATTTACACTGTTCTCTCCCAGGGCAACAGAGACATCCAAACAGAGAATAAAAAAGAGGGATAAAGGCTTTCAGTGGATGGATAACCACTTGTATGACCTAGAAGCAATCCTGCTGGAGTGCCTGACATCTCAAATCCAACATGGCTCTTTTGACTCTACATTTAATTTTAAAAATTTACAAATGTGCCGTTGTCTGGGTAGAACTTTAGGGAAACACAAAGGAACTCACAGGCAATAAAGCACCAGTGACTTCCCTGTAGCTAACTTTAACAACAAACACTTTTTCTATAATTTATAGCCTCTGTATATTAAGTCTCTCCAAGTAGATACCTGCTGGAGTGGACATTTCTAGTTCCTGTGCTGAGAAACGCATCAAAGAAATGCTGTTCGCCAAACAACAACAATATAATTACACAGAAGTATGTATACATAGATATGTATGTTTAGGTAGATGTTTATATAGGAATATGTGTAAATGTATATGTGTATATTTTTTATCTTCTATATACATGTGTATATACATGTGTATGTACAAACATACATACATAAAAATTTTCACAGATGGTAGCCAAAACCAAGTTTGTGGGCAAAAGCCTTCTACATATACCAGTAACGGCTCCTCACCAGGATCAGTAAGATCTAAATTTGAGGATAACATCCCTTCTCTTGAAAGATCATAGCCTATATGAGCTGAGAAAGAATAAGGTACACCTGGAACAAGAAGTCTGGTAGACCTGTACTAGGATATAGGGCATTTTCTGGGGGTGGGAATCAAAGACATGACATTATCCAGCTGACCAAGGAGAAAAAACTTGTGGGTAGAAAACGGTGGCCCTTGAACCATGGTCTCAGCTGGGCACAGTAGTTAAGCAATGTTTAATCCCCACAGAGCTCAGACAGGTTTGTAAATGTGTTTAAAGCTAAGCACAAGCCTAAATGCATTCCTGAGTAAGAACAGTTAATGTTCTATTACGGGAAAGTTAGTAAGAGGTTTGAAGCAGATATAAATATGAGGTGTAACAGTTAGACATCCTTTACGCTTCCAGCACGCACTGGCACCGTCAAACCGTCTTTGCCAGCCATGGTGCAAGGGTTTATACAATAGCTTATGCTGAGCTTACTTGACAGTTACAATTACTTAGGAATTACAAAATTAGAAACTGGAGCTAAGGCCTGTTATATGGTGATCATCTCATGCCCAGAGCAAATTTATAGTTGTCACAGGTGCTAGCTTACACAAGTTGGTTATTTTTATTTTCCAGTCTGTTATTGTTACTAAACACTGCAGAACTCCACATCTCACATGCAAAATTTTCATTCAGCTCCACCCAGGGTTTGTTTTTCAGCTCCTCCTATTCAGTTATGCTGGAAGTGTAAGGGCAGACTGAACTTTAATTTTTACTGAGACCTGGAAGTACAGACCACACCATGCATGGAAAAGTGCAGCTTCTCCAGGGCAGAGGAAGAGAGAGGGGTGCCATTAGCTGCGGCTGCTGCCTCCCATGACAAAAGTCCCTGATCCATGGCAGGCTGAAGGCTAAGCTCCACTGAAAAGGCAGTTAAACTTCTGCCCCTCTTTTGCGTCCTAGCAAGTTGTCTTCACAATTTCCAACCTGGTTGCGCCACCTAAATGACTTGATCCTTGCTCTTACTCTTCTTGCTAACAAAGAGATTGAATACGGATGGGAGATTTGTAATGTGCACTCCACGGAGGCAGAAAATATTGCTCCATACTGCTGTATGACCCTTCTTATTTTGACATACCCAGTGGGTCAGCAGAGCCTACAATGAGTAAAACGTACTCAGGCCCTTATGAAGGAAATTGTCTGCCAAGATCACAGAGCAAAGTCTGAAAGACAACCCAAGTAGTCAGCAACATCAATTTTCATGGCATCATGACATAATATGGAGAGCTGACAGAAACTACTAAAAGTAGTATAATTTTCCCCAAGTTTACTAATCCTGAGTAGGCTCTATTCAGTTTTTCCAGTTTTTCATAGGGTAGCAGGGCAGTAGAAGTGAAGGAGGTTTGCCTCATCTCACTACAGTTGACAGAGCATGAGAATTAATGCTCTGAAGTAACTGCAATCTCTGTGATGCCATGAAACTTCTGGTTTCCAGCCTATAAACACTGTAAGCCCTCAAAGTATCCCGAAGATAAAACAAGACACAAGATTTAGTTCCAAAGTCATGGTTAATGACAGCACATCTCGGAAGTGATATTAAACTGTAAACCTTGGTGGCAAAGGCAGTCTCTGGCTGTTAGAGATCAGGGTGAAGCCTCTGGCCATGTTATCTTATATGTCAGATACAGGGTATACAGGGGATTTAGGAGACTTCAATATGACCAAAAATCCTACACTCTACTTTTTTTTTTTTTTTTAAGTAAAAGAAAAATATCTAATAAATAACAGATCCTTGGCATCAGTCTTTGAGGAAGATGTTAACAATGCCAGGTAATTTGCATAGAAATGGACTGACTTTACAAACCCGTGGAGATCCACATAACACTACTCTTGTATACATAATCATTATTTCTTTAGCCTCCTAAATGCTTGCCTCTAAACAGATTTCAAATCCAAGCTTATGAAACCTCCCAAGTACAACATTAACCGACTTCAAAATTTTGATTAACTAGCCAAGGATTCAGGAATCTCATAAGAGAATGTGGAGTGGCACAGGATCCACATGGCTTCCAGTAAGCTGAAACAAAAACAACCAGAAATAACTGGCTCTGTTATTAACATTCCTGTTTGGAAGATGGTACAGACCATGGTTCATGCAAGAAGGGCTGGCTTTTCAGTTAGCTGCTTGTTCATCTCCATTTTTCAGGCCTCCCACTCCAACAAATTTAACTAGCAACCTTTATAAATCAGCCAATAAATTACTGTAAAAGGAGAATATACTTCCTGTCTAAATAAATTATAGCTGAAAAGTTCCTAACGGGCCTTGTACGTGGGAAGAGGGTGGCTTTGTTCAACACGCTGCATGGTTTTTTCATTAAAAAACAGAGGCTTCATTCACTCAGCCTCCTTATCTGCACCTGTCGTCGCTGCAGCTTGGCAGCTTTTCCACAGTGGTGTGCCGTACGTTATTTTCTCTCAAAAACCAGAGGTCAAGCCTGCCTATAGGGTGTCAATGGGAGGTGGATGTCGCTGCATCTCAGCATCACTCCCCTGATCTGGCACCGCATCTCCTGGCCCCCCTCGAGCATGAGCAGCTGCCTGTCCCACTCCACATGCCTGTGCCTTTCGGCGCTGGGCTTCAGCATCCCACAATTCTGAATTGTCCATGGGCTTGTCTTGGTGTGAGTAATGCACTACGCCAATCCCCTGGAGTCCCCATAGACATGGCTCAGCTCACCCTCCTCCCTCAGTGATGCAACTTCTGCATTTATATTTTGACAGTTTGAAGATTTTCTGTTTATACAATTACATTACCTACAACTTCTGCATCTTAGAAACCGCCCCAGTGGGCAAATATGCCTGAAAAAATAATGGGAATCTACATGTTTGTTTTAACTTTGCTAATTCTCTTGAGAATAAGTGGAAATTAATCTTGCAAATGCTTTCACTCAAGTTGCCTTATCCTGAAAGGGATATGTTCACCAGCTGAGTGAGGTCTTTGATGAGTAAGAGAGACTAAGAAAATGAAAATGCTGGCAATTAGCTGCCTTTATTTTATCAGCAGATCAGATACTGCTCTAATTATACCACACTCGACTTTGCACCAGCCTGGCCCCTTAAAAAGCCCTGCATTTCACACACCATTAATATCGTTCATGTCATGTGCCAATGCAGGACTACCATCGCAAGATAAACAACATTAATGCAATGCAACAGCTACACTTAAAATACACATTTAGTGTCAGATTAGCACCGCTCCCCACTTGAGTAGCATACGCTGTAATCTACTACAGCAGTTGTAGACAGTGCAAATGCCAAAGGATCCTAAGTGGAGCATGTCACATAAGACTTTTAGACTTATGGCAGGCACAGACATTGAAAAATTTGCTTGAAAAGTGGTCAGAAAGTTTTGTGTGATTGACACAATGTATGGCTCTTTCTATTACATCACCAATCCCATACTTTCTGTTGTCACTGAACTACAATTTCCCATTTTCAACTAAGCAAGTACAGAGTGCACAGTTGCAGTAAAGGAAACCTACAATTTTGGAGCCTCCTACCAGGAGCAGATGTCACCCTCGAGAGGTTTGCAAAAATCTTCATAAAGATCTGAAAAGAATCTGCAATTTGGAAGAGGGATGGAAAGAATCACTACACCCCTTCTTATAAATGTCAGCTAGAGCCAGCTTAATCTCCATGCATGGTCTTCTAAAGCTACTCCCACAATTCTTATTGAGCTTTTATTTTTCTGTTGCTTATAGTATGCATATTTATTGCAATTTGTTTCCCATGAGGACAAGCTGAGAGAGTTGAGGCTGTTCAGCCTGCAGAACAGAAAACTCTGGGGAAACCTTATTGCAGCCTTCCAGTACCTGAAGGGGCCTACAAGAGAGCTGGAGAGGGATTTTTTGTGAGGGCATATAGTGACAGGACAAGGGATAATGGCTTCAAACTGAAAGATGGTAGTTTTAGATTACATAAAAGAAATTCTTTCTTATTATGGTGGTGAGGCACTGGCACAGGTTGCCCAGAGAAGCTGTGGCTGCCCCCTCCCTGGCAGTGTTCAAGGCCAGGTTGGATGGGGCTTTAGGCACCCTGGTCTAGTGGAAGGTGTCCCTGCCCATGGTAGCGGGGCTGGAATGAGATGATATTTAAAATCCCTTCCAACCCAAACCATTTTTTGATTCCATTCTAAGTGATAACAATTCTAGCTTTGTATGCTTGCCAAGGTTACAAAACATGGGAGGTACTCACTCAGGCAGGGATGGTATCGCATCACCTTGTCTCACTTCCAAGCTACCTTGCATATGATCACAGACCTCCAAACTGAAACGATCACGTTGTAGTGCCAAGCACTCTCAGCACCTCATTTCAGCTCTCGGTAGGTTTGAAAGCAGCGCGTCACCGTACCCTAAGCTCCTTTACTGCTCAGCGTATCGCCTGGTGTGAACAGCTTCTCCTCTCAACCTTGTTCTCAAGCCTTCACAAACTCTTCATTATCTTTTCTGAAATAGAAATTGTTACAGCAATACAGCTGTTCACTCAGTCATCAAGCTGTGCCGACCTTCGACAGTACGCGGCCAATGCTTGCAGTGCGTTGTCTGCTAATACAGCACATAACACATGACATGATCTACACCAGGCTGTGAATTTTACTTTAGAGCAAAAAAAAAAGTGTGGCTCAGGCAACTCCACTTATCCTCCACACCTTTGAGCCTGTTCTCCACTTCTTCCCCCCCAGGTCTAATATTCTTTGATCCTGAGACGTCTCTTCTCTGACTTTCTGCTCCCTTTGGTCCTTACCTAGCCCTTGGCACATTCCCTTTTGACGTGGGCTGCTAGAAAAATACTAGAAAATAGATTCTGGACAGAAGACGACCCTGCAAATAACTATATCATTGCTTAGCAAAGTACAGTAACCACCACACACCACTAGGGAAGGAGAATAAACTCCTGCCAGATTCCCTAATACAATAGGAAACTTATCTTTTCTTCAGCATAAATACAAATAACTTGTCAAAAACTGGAATTTCTGCCTAAAGTCCTATTTGGAATTTAATGAACTAAGAAATGTTGATGTTCCCTGGGAAGAAACAGAAATGAGCCCCATCCCGAAATGATGTCAGTGTTATCTGTTAAACCCGAAGCTAAGCCCTGATACCCAAGCATTTGTGGAGGCTCCAGATGCGACACTGCCAGGTTCCTGTCGCCCACCGGGCTTGGCAGGGCACGAGGTTTGGCCCTGGGACAGCCATCCCTTGCAGCTGCCCTGGGGAGGGACCTCTGTGCCGCTGGAAATTCATCAGAGCCGATGCACTGCCACAAAATGTCTGGCTTCAAAAAAACAGGTGTTTCTCTAAAAAAACCCCAATCCACCAGTGTTTTAATGAAAAAAGCCCACACAGCACGGAAGACAAGGCACCTGAATAATAAAAGCAGGCTTCCTTGCTTTGCTGCCCTAATCAGCGCTGCCCTGGCTGCATCTCCTCGTCACACTCTTCAGCATTTTTCGGAAATACAAACCAGTTTATAATGGGACACTCAAATTTCATGCTCTTTCATTAGTAGCCAGGAAGTGAACACGATTAAAATTACCCTGCCATGAATAATATTTGAAGGCTCAAAAAAGTCATTTCCTCTTCCGCTGAAAGTGACAGGTGAATTTCAAATCAAGCGAGAACGATCGGGGTAATCCCAAACACAATTTGTGGGATTACCAGGCTGGGCAGAGAGTGGCTCAAGGGAAGCCCTGAGGAGAAGGACTTGGGGGTACTGGTGGATGAGAAGCTCAACATGAGCTGGCAATGTGCGCCTGCAGCCCAGAAAGCCAACTGTATCCTGGGCTGCATCAAGAGAAGCGTGGCCAGCAGGTTGAGGGAGGGGATTCTGCCCTTTTACTCCACTCTCATGAGATCCCACCTGGGAGTCCTGTCGTCCAGCTCTGGAGCCCCCAACATAAGAAGGACATTGAAGTGTTGGAGCGGGTCCAGAGGAGGCCACAAAGATGATCAGAGGGTTGGAGTACCTATCCTATGAGGACAGGCTGAGAGAGTTGGGGCTGTTCAGTCTGGAGAAGAGAAGGCTGTGGGGAGACTTTATAGCAGCCTGCCAGTACCTGAAGGGGGCCTACAGGAAGGATGGAGAGGGACTTTTCACAAGGGTGTGTAGTGATAGGACAAGGGGGAATGGCTGTAAACTAAAAGAGGGAAGATTTAGATTAGATATTAGGAAGAAATTCTTCACCATGAGGGTGGTGAGGCACTGGAACAGGTTGCCCAGAGAACCTGTGGCTGCCCCCTCCCTGGCAGTGTTCAAGGTCAGGCTGGATGGAGCTCTGAGCAACCTGGTCTAGTGGAAGATATCCCTGCTCATGGCGGAGGGGTTGGAGACAGATGATCTTTGAGGTCCCTTCCAATCCTTACCATTCTATGATTCTATGATGCCTCCCGCCACGCCGCAAAACAATGGCTGCCTCCAAACATCTTACCAAAATTCATCATTGAATCTGTTAGTTGCATCTGAAAATGGCTCTGTATGTCAAAAGGAAACAAAATAACTGGCTTGATAGCATTTGGATAAGAAAAAAACCTTTCAGATATGGCTGTTCGACCCTGCAATCCAATTTATGTCATTAGAAACTGTTTGTACTAGGCTCTGCTTGGAGGATGGTGTGACTACAAGAGGAAGTGACCTGCGTTAGAACAACAAATACACCTGGTGTGAAAGCAATGAACTTTAAAAGCCTTTCAGAAATTCAGAGTATTATTTAGTCAATCATATACCATGGAGCTGCCCCCAGAGCTGTATGTCATTTTGATAAATTAACTTGAAAGACTTGCAGCATAATAAAGTCAAACCCAGACCCAAGACTACAGCAATCATGCTTAAATGCAGCGTAAAATACTTCCCACAATAAAAGTCATGCTTGCTACTGTTTAATGTTTAAGATAATTTTGAACCTGATCAAGGTCAGCAGCTGCATAATGCATTTGGGTTTGCTGGTTTTCTGTGTATTTGGGTGCTCAGAATAGCAGTAACACTAAGAATGTCAACTTCTGGGGAATACATGCCTCACCCACAAACACTGCTTAGGATTAGGCATCCCTGCAAGGTAGCTTGCCAAAAAAAGAGACTTTTTTTTTTCAGGGAGAATTCATGAAAAATAAGGCATTTTGTTCCCTTGAATTTCTCCAGAGACTAAACTCTCAGAGCATGAGAGGGCAGGATGCGCTGCAAACAGGATGCTACTAATTTAACATGGGGAAAGAAGAAAGACTGCGGAGAGGAGACAACGTGCCTTAAATACAAATACCTGTGGTCGTGGGAAGCCCCCCATCCACAGCACCCTGTTTGTCTCCAGAAACTGATGAGTCCAGAATTCTTTGGGAGACCACAGCTCCATAAGCCCTCCAGCCCTTGCTGGGGCAACGTGCCCTTGTTCTGACTTCATTTTTGTTAACTGCACCACTTCCCTTTCAAAAAAGTCCTTAAAAAAAAAAAAAAAATCCCTATTTTTGGCCCAGTTCTGATGCAGCCCCTCATTTTTAGTATCAATTTAGCACAACTCGCCAGATGTGGTAGGTGCCTATCAACTTACAAATTATTTTTTCATGTCTGAGCAGGGTTTTAGACTTCAAAGCAGTACTGTGTTGTGAACAGGGATGTGCTGCTGTTCTTCAGAGATGCCAAGGTGGAGTGGGTGACCGTGCTTGCCTGCTGGAAGCCTCGCCCAGAGCACAGCTGGTTTCCCAGCCCCAGGTACAGGTGTCTCTATCTTTCTGGAAGACAGTATTGCTTCTGCAGCTTCTATTTCTATACTAAAATGAGTAACATACTTTATTTACCAAAAGTCTAACCAGAGCCTTCGCAGCCAGTAGTTTCCCTTCCATCACCATTTCCCCACTCCGCTGCCAGTGGGCTCAGCAGCGGGGCGATGGGCAGCTGTCAGAGGGAAGAACAGCCCCATCTCCCCAAGCTGCTTCTGCCAGTGGGCATGTTCCCCGGCTCGAGGGCCTGGCCAGGAGATGCCAAAGGAGCGAGTAATGCTCACGCATCGGCTTTTGCAAAAACATAACCTCAGGGAAGGGGTAAAACGAGTATTATTTTTCACAGGGAGTGAACACTGTGACTCAGTTTTACTTCACAAGCATCCTGGCTAATCCGGTGCTGGAGGAAGGGAAAAATACAGGAATTTTTTCCTACCAACATTTCTAAAAGAATCTAGTATTTGATCTGCCAATTTTTCTTCACCTAGGTAATATCTCTGCACAGTTAATCTTATATGAGCCCCACCAATTCTGGTAAGGAAAGGACGTAGGACTCTGCTCATCACCCTGACAAGCAGCTGAACTCCAGACACTTAAGGCACATGCCAAACAGCACAGCAACTCTAAAGCCCTACCAAAAAATTCACTTTTGCTGATCAACTTTCCTTGTTGGAAGCTGCTGAGCAGACCTCATTCAGTCCCCCTCCTGAAGGCAGTCCCAACAGGTTCGCCACACAACCTGGAGCCAGGCTCCTTTTCAGTTTGGCTCAGATGTCCCTTAAACTGGAGTCCCAGTTACGGCATTTTTCCACTTGATTGTGTGGCAGAATCAAAACCTGCTCTGTTTTATTTTGCATTAGACTTTGGGCATTACCTTCCTGCTTCTGGAATGACAAAGATAAAACAGAGTGGGAAAATAATGGTCACGGCTCTCTGCAGACCACTTGCAGCAGGTGGCTGTTAGCAGTCATCGAGTTTTATAGTCCTAATACTCTATTCTCTTTTTACCAAATCCCCCAAATATTGCACACTGCTCTGCTTTCCTGAAAGCCCTCCCAAGGGTGTAATCTGCCTCCCTCCCTTATCGCTCTTCCTCCCAAATGTCCCCTTTAACCACCACCCCTGCCCAGGAGACCATGCAGGCTCTTTGAGCTGCCCTAGATGGAAATCACCCTTCCCAGCCTTCAAATTTTAACTGCTGTTTTGTTCAAGGGTCCACACTGCCGTGTGCTTAATTTACATCAGTGCTTATTTTCTTGTTCTTTGACCTTGAATGCTGTGGGTCACGAGCACCATAAACCTCACCTTCCAGAGACGGTCCTGAGCATCTTTTCTTACTGGTGGAAGCATGGTCAAACTCTTGCTAAGATGGCAGCTCCCCTCCATTCCCCATCACCCTCAGGCAGTGAAATGAGACCCTCCCTGTGCATTTGTAGAAACCGTCTCCAGCCTCCAATTTACCTCTTCTTACACCAGAATCAACACCCAAGCACTGTGGCTTTGTGTTATCTACAAACATCAGACCATCTAAAGGAGTTCTATTGTCTTCTTTTGTAAAGATTATGTTTTGGCTATATATGTAAAGAATATTTACTTAACATAAATATGCAACCAAAGAAAGAAAAACTACAATTTCTGAAAAGCAACACGCACATCCAATTGCTTCTCCACCTCCTAGTTTTTCCGTATCCTGCACATCAAAGCACCTAGAAAATTAGGCTGATCTATCATCTAAGGTTTCCTGATGTTATTTGTGATAAAAATAAACAACTACATGGGATTATGTACCTGAAAATGACTACCCCCGGGACATGGCCTTAGTCTCTGCATGGAGACGGTGCTTTGCCTGGTTTAGATTTTCACAGCTACTTTTGGTCACAATCGGGGCTGCCTGAAATATCTGACACAGCACAACCTCACAAAGCAGCTTCTTGCATTTTGATCTAACTTTGCTAAATGCACTAGTAAGAGGGGATGAAAAAAAAAGAAAACAAAAAAGTGAAATTAATCTGCCCAGAGTCACAAAAATACTCTTCTTGCAGACTCTTAAAACAACAACCAAAAAAAAAATCCCCATACTTGGGTTTCTGTTTCCCTGCCCCTCAGCTGGGGTTTGATACATAAACGCCTTTGAAGTGGCCCATTTTTCCCAAGGGGCAGGATACCAAGCCCGGGCGCTTGCTGCAATCCACAGCCGCGGGTGCTGTTAGCCATTCCCTTCCCCGTGAATCGGCACCTCTGCCGGCCAAATCAATGGTGGTCTGTGCACAGACAGAGCCCGTGTCAGTCCAAACCCAGAGCTGGTGACGGGGCTCAGTGCTGTGCTTCAGTCATAAAAGGTTTTTGCTCACTACTGAACCCCGAGTAGGTTAAAATAAACCCTGGTTAAGGCCAGGAGGAGGGTGGAAGGCACTATACAAATATATGCATTGCCCCGAGCATTCTCACGCTGCGACGAGGGGTGCGCTTGTCTTCTCTCCCTGGGAGATCAGAGCTGCAGGACAGTCTATTTTTCCAGGTTTTATCTCAATTAGAGAAAAGCGGTTTGCAGAGGTCTCGGACAGCGTAATCAGAATGCCATGCCTAACACTACAGATTTGAATCTGTGGCTATATTTAAAAAAGGTTAGTGCTATATGGCATATCACAATGAGCTTATTGTTCTTGCTATTGAGTAAGGACCATGTTTTAATTTTGCGACTGATGAAATAATGAAAGGGCCATTTCCATAGGAAATCACAAGAATTAATTAATCAGAACACAAGGACCCTCATATCCTCCTTTCAAGCAGGGATTTCACTTCTGACTCAAGGACATCCTAATTCCCACACCTTGAGCACCACATCTCTGAAGAAACAACCCTATTTTGGGTTTGCATGCAGAGACAGAGGCAGTGATGCTTGGCACGCATATTGCTGTGTGTGAACTCACCTGCTGAAGTCACGTTTGTCTATTAATATGCATCCCTCCCCAAAGCACGCCTATTCAAGGTTTTCTAGTTACTCCTTGTAGTTAATAGGTCTTATCTTTCCTACCTGCCTGGTGAATTAGGCACAAACTTTTCTGTAAAACAGAAGCCAAGTAACCATGACTACATTTAAAAACAGGTCGGCAGCCTTCAGACTTTTCCACCAATCTTGAAAAGCTGCTCTACCTTATAACTTTTAAATTGTGTTACACACAAGCTCTCAAGTATAATTAATTTACAGAAATGTCCTTGATTTCACCTAAAAATAATTTTTTAAATGTTTCTAAGGCAGATGTCACTTGAGCTTCAGAATGCAAGGATGTCTCAGGCAGTTACCCTGGGAAAGCAGAGGGAGTCCTCTCAAATATTTTTAAACGTAACTCTCAGTTTTGCTTTCAGAGACAACATGTGATAATTATTGCCCCAAGACTTCTCTGTGCTGGAGATGGCGAGAAGGGCAGCAGGAACGGCCAGACTCCCTCAGCAGCATGCAGAACAAGCCTGGCTCTTCCTGCTCCTCAAACCAGAGGTGAAGCCTTTGCAAGGTCTGGAGTAAAAATACATTCACACACATGAAACGGGAATAAGATGCAAATCACTTCTGTTTGTTTCAAATAAAGTAGAAGACTAGGTGCTGTGGTGCTGGAGCTAGCCACAAAATACGGTCCATGAGTCAGGATTTGAAGGCTCACTTCACTAAAGCTTGGCTTAAGCTACTGAGCAGAAAATACTATCTTTAATAGGCTTTACAGAATCCCAGCCACATTATTCACCCATAGATTTTGGGTTCTGAACAGTTCACAGCTCTAAACCTCTTTAAAGGCAGCAGGATCATTGTATTTGTGCAACAGCTTTGAAAAGCCAACATTTGTTTGAGCTTACAAATATACTTAAGTCTGTTCTTCAAACAGCAGTTGATGAAAACAGCGCTTCTCTATTAAACTAGCATATATTAACATTTAGTAATTTCCTCCCACTTTGCTTTAGTCTCAGAATGATAAATAGGCCACGAAGACATCAGCCAGCTCCTGACGCTGCAGTGGAAGCCCAGGAGGTGCATACAAGCATCCGTCTTCTACCTGCATCACTGACACGCGTTTTGCAGCGAAGTTCAGCTGGGACAGAGGTGACTTTCTATGTCCCCTGACAGCAGGACGCCATACATCTTCCCTCAGGGTAGGACGCAGCTCTGGGCAAAACATGGCAGGTTCAGATTAGCAATTTCCTCTGCTTTTGCAACACAGCCCTGATTTCTGTAAACCTCAGGAGCTGGGATGGGACTGAAGCAGGGCTGCCTGACAGCCCACAGCAGCGGGGCAACACATATACCCATAGCTGTAGCACATTGCTCTTCCTCCACAAAATACCCTCTTCTCAGCGGGCAAAACCCACTTCTGCAGCAGTCCAGGCAGGCATCAGTTTCTGTGGGGACACAGCATTTCCCCTGGCAAGAAATTTAACCTATGCCATAGTTGCACACGCCATTTCTTTCACAGTCAGAATAAACCCAAGCAAAAACAAAGCACAGACAGAAATACATGTATTTTGGCAGTAAAAGCAATACCTTTGAATAATCAAAATTACTTCTTCATAGCACAGTCTGAATCTACAGCACACTGAGCGATAACTAGGCGCTCCCAAGCTTGGGTGTGCTGCCCACCCGGTGGCTGCCCTGCCGTGGGGTATCACCCTGCACTGCTCATTTAAACTCCCCAAGGCAGCAAAGGAAAGCCTGGACTGACAGGTAATGCCCTGAAACCCAGAAACCTAGTCAATACGCTTGGAAAACCAGAAGTGGCACAAAAAGAGATGCTGTGATGCTCTTAGTAGGTGATGAGGTACTACAGCAAAAGCCCTCCAGATACACAACTTCTTCATTTCTACTCCATCAGATCATGGGAACATAGGAAAGTCAGGATGCACGACAGAAAAACAAACAAAAAATCCAGTCTGTGATGTGTTTTAGCTCATGACTCATGCACTAACATACAAATGTAAAGTTTAGCCTTTCCTTTTCTCAGTGAAGGGTTTGAAATCCAGCTCCAGTGTTGCTTCTAGTTCACTGTTGTTCGAAGAACAAAGATGTTGCAGTGTGTAGTGCCAGAAACACTTCCACAACAGCGAGTGACTGAAAGGAAAAGGTGTTTCAGGAGCAAAAGGGAATAACACATTTACTGTATAATGACACAGTGTATATGCTGAAAATAGAAGAGAAACCCTATTTTCTTTTTTTTTCCTAAAGTCAAGAAGGACGGAAATCCTCGCTCTATCAATGTAAGTAGCCTTTCTTTCCAGACAGCAACAAAAATTGCAGTCACTGAAAAACATACGCTTGTAGATGACCAGAATATATCTTGTCCTCCAGAAAAAGAGAGTGCCAGAGAGTTTTAAGGTCTTGTTGAGAGTCATGAGAGCATGTTCTCCCTTTCCTTTAAACTACCAGGAGAACTGTATACCTGATGTATAGCGTCATCTAAAAAAACGAAGCCTTCCAGCCATCAAAAGCAGCACAATGTAAACTTAAATATTTGATTCTTAGGAGCAGCCATATAACAAGATAAGAGAACATAGCTATGAGTGCAGAGTAAACTCATAACCACATCATTTACAGTTCTGCCCCTGAGCCCCTGTATTTCAATATATAAAACAGAGAGATAATCTCCATATGGCTTTCTCTTCAGAACTTCAACAAAAAAATGTCAGAGCCAAATGAATGCATTTTATACCCACTCGGTGTGTTATTTCCTATCTCATATTGTAGAGTTTCTTTTGATTTCTCCCGATGGAGGTGGTACTTCCCTGTACCAGCTCAATCAAAGAGGTTACTGGCCTATAGCCGTGAAACCTCCCTAACCATTATACCAACAAACAGGGAAGGTTTTGGCCAACCAGCACGACTGCTCACCATACAAACTGGGAAACCCAATTTATTAATGACAGTAAAGAAGCAACACAAAATTAAGGGGAGCAGTGCCTTGCTCCCAATTAAGTCCATAGCCATTTTATCACTGACAGTGGTGGGATGAGGACATGGGTCATTATAATTAAATTCTCTCCTTTTTGAAGTTTGGGCTGCAATATATTAATTTACTGTTCATCTGATGGGACATTCTGGCTGCAATTTATTTAATGAGGAGAATCAGAGGAAGAAACAAATGAGGGAGGACAGCAGCAGAAGATTCTTGGTGGGTTGAAAAGAGTAGAGGAAAGCAGAGATGTGATTATGTCCCTACATATCTGCAAGAAGAACCACGAACTTCAGCAAAAAGAAAGACTTCCTGAAGCTGATGGAATTGGAAGATGAGAATTGGTTTGTTCTCCCCAAACAAAAATCAAATCATGTGGATTTAGAACAGAGGTTTTCTCAGTATCTTGTAGGAAAGTAGCAACGAGCAGGGCAGACTGCAAGCAGTAAAAGGCTATCCAGAGTGAACAGACAGCATGCAAGCAAACCTCCTCCCTCATCCAACATCCTCACAGCACACTGGAAGGAAATATCCTGGTGCAGGAAAAGCAAGGAGAACAAGAGTCACTCCTTTCCCTGTACTAAACATACAATACGTCCTGGGATGCACATACATCACACAACTCTATGCACCTTCCCCTGAGCCTACCTTAGCTAAGGGAGCTCACAAATACCAATGAACCTGCAGAACAAAACAAAGCAGCACCCAGAATCCAACAGCCACAGAACACGCATTTTGTGAATTTTAATGCAGACTAGGTCCAACCTGATGCCACGGACTAAACACTTGAGAGCAACCAGAGAACCTTAAGAGAGATTTGGAGTACATCATCCAGTGCAGTTTCACCCCAAAGAAATTCAGCACAGGCACCCTGAGGTGGCTCCACAGAATGAACCCAAGCACAGTAAGTAGGGATGGTGAGGAAATCCACTACAAAAAACATGGTCCAGATGTGACCTGGAATGGTAACAAGAAAAAACTTTTCCCTAGGAAGAAACACAGATGTATCACAGGGAGGCATAACTGCTGGGTGCTGTCCAAGGCTGACCTGTCCCAAGACTGAACGTAGCTGCATCAAATTGGTTGTCATTTTTAATTACTATGAAGAATGCCCCTTCCACAGCCATATAACTAGGGCCAGCCTGGGCACGTGATGGTAAAAACAGCTGCTCAGCAGACATTCAACAGATTATGCAATCTCTGTACAAGCAATCACAGTAATTTAACTGCTCGGACACTGCAGCAGCAAGCATTTTCCATTTTCAGGGAGTCCACAGACTACCAAAATTTGACCTTTTATACTGCAGTGTTGAGCTACGATTACAATACCACTAGCCACAGGCTCTGCACCAACTCTTTTCACCCTCGGAAAATGTGCACTGCTCTGTTGTATAAGAAATGGATGTGCTGTTCAGCTCCCTGATTTATTCAGGTAATATCAATTCAAGCTGATTGCAGTCTACTGAAATAGCAAGTACTGGACAGACATTTAAATTTAACTATCTATTGTGACACGGTAATAAATTTAGCCTGGCTCCAGGACCAGTGTTTGTCACTTCACAGCAAAGCTCTACACCACTGAAAACCTCCAGCAGTCCTTAAATTGCTGATCTGTCACTTTTTCCCAAATTTAGCCCTCTGAAGAGCACTAGAAAATCCTATGGAAATGAAAGAAAGTGTTGCTAACACAGGTCAGACATGCACAGCCATCGCTGCTGGCTTCTCTCCCTGTTAGGCACCCACTTTGCCCGCACCACACTGAACCAGCTCCACCATTTCTCTGTAACCTATACAGAAATTAATAAAAACCTAAACCAAAAAGAGGCCACCTAATTTACAAAGCCAATACCTACAATAAGTCTAGATGGCTTGCAAGGCTGCCCACTTAATAAAGTGGGGCTTGCGTAGTGCCAGGGTCTCATAGAGAGCTCCTTGCTGGGGAATTTGCAAAGTGCCACTTCTTCCCCTCCTGGCACCACAGGGGCTGAAATTGCCACCAGGTGCCATCCACAGGCTCAAAATGCACCAGCTATTTCTTCTCTGCTGTATTGCCCTTTACCCTGAGTTTTGTTCAAAAGGTGTGGGGAGCTTGCAGTCACTGTCCAATTCTTCCCCTGTAGCAGATAGCTGACTTCACACAGGTAGTTTCTGCGGGCAGTGTACTAAATTTCCACCCCTCTGTGACTCAGGTATGAACACCACAAAAAAATTAGTGTACCTTTAGACATCTGTCCCCAAAGGCACACTGTTTGCTCCTTGCAGCTCACAGAGCTATCAGAATACCACATAAACAAATGCTCTCCATTACAAGGGCAACTAATCCCATTAAAAAAACCCACAACAACACAGAACCTACACCTTACATTTCTTGCACATATTTTCACATACACTACTGCCCTTCAAGTTTAAGCAGCAAAAAAATCAGTTCCTCACACAAAGCTTTCAATGCAGGAACACGCTAATAGAGAATTTACTCAGTACGTGGTCTGTGCAGCAAAAGATGTGTAAGAAAAGCTTCGATTTCTCACGTTTGCTCCTCTCGGGAACCAGCACTACACAGCAGCGAGACATATGGCACCCGGGAACACAAGGACAACGATATTCAGCAGCATGGTTATTGTGTTAGCAAGGTGAACAACACTGATACCTCTGCTTGCTCCTGCCCAGCTCTGCCTGCTACTCCTGCATCTCTGAACAGCTCTCTCTCATGTACAAAAATCACATATGTATAGGAGGAAAATGAGCGATCTTATGAATTTTTCCATCTCATACCAACTCCAGAACAGCAGACAAAATTCAAAACATCCTCTATGAAATGTTTTGGGTGATAGTCGGATGTTTAGGTTTTTTGGTTTGGGTCATTTTGCCTTTCATACTTAAAGTTCACAGGAGAGTTTTACTATAAAGATTTCTCTGTGCGATACTGCACTCCTGCACACGGCTGTTGTGGGGAACCCATACATCAGTGCTACTTCCGTGGAGCGGCAGATGATTATATGCAGCCAGAAGTACAATAATGACAGTAACATAAAACATAGTAAGCAAAGAAATATATTATCTTACATTGCATTGAAAATGTGCTTGGGAGCAGGGCATTAGATGGCAAAATCATCCTTAGAGCAGAGTAGATGGAAGGTTTCTGTAGTAATGTATAGAAGGTAAGGACAGCTACTGCCCGGTTTCCATAGAACTAGAGTCCCTGTTCTGGCACTATCATTTCATCCAATTTTTGCTCCCAGCTGGTAGATCTCTTAACTCTACGATGGCTTCTCACAAAGAGGTCTGTAATAACGTAGCTGCGGAATGCTTTGTGGGAGATACAGCTAGTAAGGGAATAGGACCAACCCGCATTCACACTTCTATATATTGCAATTTGTTTGTGGTTGGTAAAGAAAATGGATGAGCGATTTCCCCCGTGCTGTGCCTCCCCTGGCAGCCCTGATTGACAGCCTCTCCGTGCCTCGCCTCTCCAAACCATTGTGATGCATCGTCCGTCCTTCGGCAGCGAGCTCGCACGAACAGCAAGCGCTGTCTGTTCTGGGAACATTAGAGACGTGCTGATGCCAGAGCAAGGTAAGTTACCACTATCTTTAATTCCTACTGGTACAATATTAGAGAAAATGAGGATTGAACGAGCAGCACAAGGCTTGTAAGCAAACAGACATGGGGTTTATTATCTCAGCAGAGATCCTCAAACCACGCCTGAAAAATTATCCTCAGGATAGTCTGCCCTGCCAGGATTTCCCATACATGTTTTTCTGCCAAAATAACCAAGGTCTACAAGAGAGTGGGAAGAATATCGTTGGCCTGATGAGTCCTCCAAAACTTTCTGGAAAAGTATGAATTTACCCTTACAGCTGAACAGCGTGCACCTTTAGTAATGCCAAGAAATAACCACCAAAATGATTGCAGAGATGACATCAGTTACAAGAACGCCACCATAAGCACTGCAGCTGCCAAGGGAGGGAAAGAAAAGCTCAGACAGCAAAAGCAACACCCGTCACGCAGCAGGGCCAGGATATTCGCACACCCATTCTACAGCCAAGCCCTGGGGATGAAACTTTATGGAACATCCTCCCAAACACCATGCTGGCTTCCTTATGGAGCAAAGGGGCATGGAGACATGGGGGGCACCTTCTTGCCCCAGCATTAGACAACAGCAGTGCTTAGGCTTTTCCCAATGGGAAGAGGCACCTTTGGGAGACAATGGCTCAAAGTTACCACTACCTCCACCCTGGTTCTTTGCTGGAAGGACTAGAAAAGCCTTTCTCACACTCCCCAAGTGGACGACTCAAACATTGTGGCTTGCAAGGAGCAGGTCAGCTGAGCTCAGCTAACTGGTTTCCATCTGGCTGCTCCTGTGAGCAGTTTGTCTTCAATAACTAAATACAGCAGCTTTGCACAGATTCGTTGACATTTGGCTTTCTGCTCTCCAAAATTATTAAAACAGTAAAAGGGAAAAGCCAATCACTTCAGAAGAAAAATATCCTTTATGTCATCACTTAGGGAGAAAAGGAGCCTCTAAACTTTGAGCAACACAGCTAGATGCCCCACAAGACAGTGCCCTACCAGTTTTGAGGGATGGCCTGGGTCTCCTGCTATTATCATGGACCCACCACCAGCTACCTCCACCACCACCATCTGCCTCTGGCAGCAAACCCCCTCTGGGCATCGCATTGCTCCAGGCTCTGGCACAGAGGTCCCTCTCATCTCCTCTCTCTCACACCCTCCTCTCCTTCATTCATTTTTCCCCTTCTCTCCAGTTTTCTTTGCTCTTTCCTTCTTCCTTCGCTCCACCAGCCAATGCATTTCCCTCACACAAAACCTACTTTTGGCTCATTAGGAACATGGGAGTAGGCCCCTGTTATGCTGTATTTACTTTAATTATATTATTTAGCAACCAGATGTCTTTGTAAGCTGTGAATTCTTCCATGCAGAATATATTCCTCGATAACCAAGGGAGAAAAAGTTGCAACACCAGCTGTGACTCGAGGAACTCAATTTGTTTACATTGGTAGGTGCTTATTAAACACCTCCTTACTAAAGAAACCTCTGAATAAACATATCAGTGCATTTATTTTCACTACTTAAGGGTGCATCTCAGCAAAAATAGGATTTGGACAGCAAACTACAGCCTAACATTTCAGCACCTGTACCAAGTGGATGCCATGGCCAATGATCCTAACAGCTACTGCAGGGAAGAGAGCTGCTATATGTAATAAAATACTGCAACTGAATACTGAAATTTTAAGTCAACTGAATATTGATCACACTTTTAATGCTATCATTAAACCACTTGAAGATATTGTAATACCATCCCTCAGCTCCTGGAGAGCACCTACAGTCAGAGAGGCGATGCGCAGCAGTGATTACCCACACGACAGCACATAACAAGTTCAGACAGATGATTGCTCGCTTATCCCCTCCCGGTAGGAGCAAGGAGCTGCTGAGCACAGTGGGCGGAAGAGGCCCTCTTCTACCGAGTGCTAATTTGGGTAATGGATACAGGCGTTGGAGGCTAAGGAAGCCGCTTCCACCTGATGTACTCTGGGGCTTCACGCATGAGCTGACTTTTTGGATGCTCTCATTGCATTATTGTTTTCAGAACAAATTGTTTTATTTTTACCCAGAGGTCAGTCCCTGATGGCCTTAGTTCAGTTTCTTTAACAGTTAATCCACACTTCCCAGATTGAAAAATGAAGCCAAGTCCCAGGATCCAGCCAGGAGCAGCAGTTCTGGTCTCTGCCCAGAAACAGCTGGGGCAAAAGCACATTGCCTGCACCAAGCACTGCAAGTATGATTCTGAGTGGGCACCAGCCCCTGCCACAGGCTGATGGAGGGACCAGAGAGCACGACATCCTTCATGCATGGGCCACAGGACAGGCACAGGTGGGGCACTGCCCGGCTGGGGCAGCAGCCGCACAGTGCTCACGCGATGCAGGACCGTAACACAGAACTAGACTTTGAATAAGCTGTGAAGAGGCAAGAAAGGAGCCTTACTGAAGGGATGACAAAAGCAAGAGACAGCAAAGAGGACAACAGCAGCCGCATGAGCGCACAAACCCTTGGCAGCATCTCCCGGAGCACTTCGCTCCCCAGCTGCTGGAGCTGCTCTGCACTGCACTGAGCCCCAGCTCCAGTGCAGTCGTGAAGCTATCTGCAACTGCCTCGCTGGGGCCTCCTGTCAGCAGGCTTATTTACTAAATTAGGGAATAATACGTCTTGTGTAACATAATTTACTGCACAATTTCACAGCACTTCTAGAAAAACTCATCCTGGTGTCACTGTGATTACCAGCTACAATCTGCATCTGTCTTTTTAGCTGGATGCTGTTTGGTGCTATTTGATCCATAATTGTAGCACAGGAGAAATCAGTTGGGTTTGGAGGTTTTTTTTAATCCCAAAAGTTAAGACCCCAATGCCCTTCCCCATGATTTCATAAAACAACACACAGGGGGTTTATGTTGATTAAATTACATCATATAATGATGCACGTTTTTCTCAGCACAGAAGGAAATAAATATATGACCTACAATTACCGGTCAATTCTCTCCCCTACCTGGAGGTTTTCACAAGCTAGGTACCTGCACCCAGCAGCGAGGACGCGCTAACAAGCCAAAGACATAATACACCCCAAATCGCTGCACATGGATTTCCAGGGTTCCTGTTGGCTGGCACAACCCCTTTCCCCACTTCCCAGCAATCTGGTGCAGAAGAGTAGAGGGCTGGAAAGCACTGCTTTAATTATCGCCATCAGTCTCCCAGACAAGGCACTTCAGAGTTTTAGCTGCTGTAAACACTCCCTTGGTAGCAGATAAGGAATCTGCTGAAGGAGGGTTTTGTGGTGCAGAACCTCAGGGGCATAGCGGTGAGTCTGGGGAACACACAGCTCCAAAACCTGCACGAAAGGAAGAGAGAGGACATATGACAAACCTCGTCTGGCTTTGCCCTGTTGTGATGACTGAAGTTGATGAAGGTCCAGCCAGTGATGCATTTGGAGCCAGCACCATCGTTCATCTCTCAGCTTCTCAGAATCCTCCCTTGACCCCCCAGCAGCTTGTGGCGAGGGACCTCCCCAGCCACAGGTTGTTTCTCCACATTTAATAACGCTCTACGGATTTTTCTTCTACACATGTGTTCTTCACTGCATTTCAAAACGTCATGAACTTGACTGGTGTTTAAATGAACTCAGGAACTTGGGCTTAAAGCTGTCACCACCGTAAATGACTGATACCAGCAATGAGTTGTGCCTGCTCCTGTTAGAGAATAGTCTGGCCCCCACCATTCACTGCAGATAGACAAGCCGGCTTTCCTGGAAGCTGGACTTTGTGTCTTCCCATGTTTTGGGCCAATTCCTACTTTTGGCAAAAGCAGTGTGGCAGAGCCCAACCGCCTCCCACTCCTGTCTTGCAGCTCTTCACCCTGGGAAAGTCACAAGGAGGATGGCTTTCCTGAGGTGAGATGGGGAAGGAGCCCCATCCCCTGTCCCCGCTGCAGGTGTCCCACTGAAAAACCATTTTCTTGCAAAGACCAGGATGGGTAGGTCCACACACCTCCACATGTGGCCGTTCAATTACAAGATGGGGAAAAATGTTTGAACACCACTTTGTACATAGCACTGTGTCCCACCTTTATCTGTTTCAGAACAACGGGAGGACTGCAGCGTAAACCTCAAGAGCAAGTCACCAGGCTGAAGAAACCCATCTCTAAATCTCTGCTTCTCTGCTCGCTCCTCTTGCTCTGAGCCTTTGTTTGAATAATTAATTTATTCATTAACTTCCCTGCTTAAAAAGTTAAGAAATAGTCAAGCATCAACACAAGGGACATTTTACGTAGATATAAATGTGTTTTTAATCACAGCCTACAGCCTGCCAGTTTCTACGTGCCAACCGTGAAGCCGCTTTTTACTGGGTGGGCACCACATTGATGAAGAGCTTCAAAACACTGCCCATCTACCATCAACTTTTAAGCGCTGTGATTTTTACGCTGGTGAATCCTGCACAGAAGCCGTGTGATTGTACACGTATTTTTACACCTCCTGCTGCATGGTGGCACATGTCTGCGCACCCATACACAGCACATTTCAGTAAAACAGCAGTAACAGCTCAGAGCGTAACTCTCAGCCCTTTATTTTGAAGGCAAGCAGATAAAGGCGAACGATGATAAACAGCAAAGGGGGAGCCACCAGTTCATGCCGTGGCCAAAATTCCTGGTGACCCATTTTTAATGCTGAGAGCATCACACACAGAGCTTGACTTTTTATATAGAAAAACGCTTAAAACAGTGTAGCTGCGGAGCCAGAGTCTAAAGCAAAGGAGTCAAAGAAATGTCACGGAGCATCTTGAAGTAGGGCTGAGAAACCAGTGCCTGAGCTGGAGCTGCCCTATCCCCAGCTGTCCCCTGAGGCCATCCTCAGCACAGCTGCCTCTGCTCTCTTCCCAGGTACTGACTCACAGGGTGCTTTGCGCAAGATTTTTTTGCAAATGCACAAAATAGTCTTTCCCAGGTGTTTCCAACTAAAGCTCCCACTTTTATTTATTAAAACAACAACATGCATTTCTGTCTCAAACAGCTCAACTCTTGCTATGAAAGCAGCCTCGGTCAGCATCCTCGCAGGCTGGGGTAGCCTGCTTTTGTGGAGGGGTGGTGGGGGGAACAAACACCACAGAGAGGAACTAAAAAGGCTGATGAACAAACACACATTCTCCCTTGAGATTTCTATTTTGCTTTTCCCTTTAAAAATGAAGAAAATAAAAGAATCAACAAAACCAATTCTTCTTTTTCTGCAAAGCCAGCTGAATCAGCTTCTCCAGCACCAACTAGTGCATCACCCCAATCTATTACAGCAAAATACGCTGCAGCAGTTTAACAGGGGGTCAGAAGCATTGTGTGGCTTCTTCCAGGGTGGAAACAGGGCCAAGACCACAAATGCAAGGCTGGGAGCAGACCATACAACGAGGACACATCAGTCTAAGAAGGCTTCCTGGGGCAGTTCAGCAACTATCAGCCTGGTTTCACACCTATGTAGCTTCAGAAAACAAATACGTTTTATAAACTCAACTTCCCAGCACAGCACCCCTTACCTTCCCCACCACAGGTATCAGGTGCGACTCCACACAGTCACACTGCAAGAGGCTCGCTGGGACCAGTGAGTCACCATGGCAGACTTATAGGACCTACGACTGGGTGCAACAGAAGATGTAAATATTTGATCTTATTTCAAGAGGCACAGACGTACTGAAGGGAGTTCACTCCAAAAAACAACCACCTTATTCTTATCCCCTTCAAGACCTCCCCCAATTTAATAATCTGATTGTTACTTGATAAAAGCAAAGATATCCTCCAAGTCGAGGGATAAATATCAGATAAAATCACCTGAGTGGTGACCTGGCCCAAAACGCTTCCAACTCCTATAGAATAGATCAGAAACAAAAAAAGGTGTTTTCCTCTCTCCTTCAGCCCGAGACCCTGTGAGTGGCCAGGTGATTTCTGTCGTTTCTGCAGTTGCTCTCTGGTTTTGGTTAAAAGGTGCTCAGCCGCTCCTGGGGGACAGTTTCACAGGCGCAGGTTGCTCCACAAAAGCACATCACGAGAGCCAAACCCTAGCCTCCTGTTTACAGCTCTGTCCCGGACACCGGCACACTGCCAGACACACAGCTTTGCCATAAACCTTTGAGAAAAGTAATTATTTATCTCTGACGTAAAATACCTTCCTCTGCTTTGTCTCATAATTTGATGCCACATCATCACACAAAAGCATCTCAGTATCTTAAATAGCAGCATAAAAATTTACTAGTGACAAAAAAACCCCCACCTCGGTGGCAGAGACAGACCTCCAGTTAAACAAGACTGCTTTAACATTTCTGTGATTCTTTAGAATACTACATCACCTTTTTTTGTTGTTTAAATGCACCTAACACTTCATGTCCTAAGGACTACTGCAAGGGGGAGGGCTCATCCCTTTCACACGCATATCGATGGGCCATCGCCACCCAGGGTGAGCAAGGCTGCTGCTGTTACTCACAGGAGTAATTTAAGCGGTTTTGTAAAGGTTAAGACAAAATTAAGATTAAACTTTCATGTTCTTGATAATTCCTCTTTTTTTTAAAAAAAAAAAAGGTATTTTGAAGAAATTATTGCTGCAATAAAGGAAAGAACAAATATATGTCAGTGACAGAAAACAAATTTATATTCCTGCTGTGACAAATGGGCCGTGCTGCGCTGTGCCCCTGGTCAGAAGGGACACCCCAGCCCAGCCTCGCTTAATAGCAACTTCTCATCTTCTCCTGCCAGGCCAAGTTTCCACCTGGAGATTTGATATTTGCCTTCATGGCTGGTTCTTAATCAAATAGGGTACTTTTAGAATGAAATTACTGTGGCTGTATTAGCAATATAACACATCTTGCTTCAAGGGCATAAGCCAACCATTAAATGACGGACATTAGAAAGAAACTTTCTTTGTGAGCAAGTTATTACGTCCCAACAGTGCTGCTTGCGTTTCTGCTCAGAGAACGATACCTTTACACGGCACTGTCCATCTTCTCCCACGCATCCTACCTGGCACGTGGGACTTGGTCTTTCCACATCATCCTATCCCACAGGGGATGCAGCTGCAAACCCTGAGCACCTGACCCCGTACAACGCATTTCCACTTGCAGAAAAGCAATAGGGGTCACAGCAGGGATCACGTTAGAGGACAGGAGTATTTATATCTAGCAGCTCAGACCCCACTGCCCAGAGAGGCTGTGGTTCTCCAGCCGTAACCATGTACTGAGGAAGCCTCAAGAGCTTTGTGGTTGCCTTCAGCCATATCGGGATGAAGCTCCACATGCATTTCTGGCCCTGAAGAGGCACCTGATTTCCATTCTCAGGGACATGCTGTGATTTGGGAGGGCTCCCCTCCCTGGAGAACACTACTGTAGCCATGTGCCACAGCTCTTCTTTGTTATTGTCATTTTTTAGGGCAGTGAAACTACATGAAAATTGCATCAGCAGCTGCCCATCAGCCTGCGTGCCCATCGCGGGTTGGATCTGCTGCACAAATCCTACAATTGCTGTTTCTAGGGAAGATTTGCCAAGATCAGAGCAAGGAGGAGAGTCCCCTTCCACAGCGCTAACTTCATTCAAACTGCCTTTAAACCTCCACGTTCTGACAGGCTCCAGCCAAATAAGGTCCTGCTGCATGCACCCATAAAACAAGTGGGTCAGCTGAGAAGGCAGGGACTGAGCTATACAAGATAAAGTTATGAGCTCTCATTTTTAGTGGCATTTCTGTGTAGTGACCTTCAAATTATCCACTATCCTAAGTTTTCTTTTTCTCCTAGCTTGAAGATATTTCAAAAATAACTTGATTACACACACTTCCTATCAGTGGCAACAGTACTGAAGGAGAAAAAAAAAAAGGTTTTCCTTGTTACTGTCTAGTGCTCAATTTTCTGATTTGATTTTTTCATGCATTTAATACAGCTTGTTAAGTAGCAATATAATCAAGAATGGCAAGTACGGATACCAGTTTTACAGCAATGAAAACATCTCTAAAGAAACCAGAAATAAAAGAGTCATAAAGCAAATCTGATCCTGCTGGAAATCCATTCATTTTAAAAAGGATAGACTTGCTAGAAAAGGTACTGATTAAATCAGCTTGGGTTGGGGGGAAGGGGCTGGTTAATTATTATGCTATAAACACAATTACTGCAAATCTAAGTACTTGCAGAGATGACAGTCAGATGTGTGTTTTTCCAGTGATGAATCTGTGAGATTTCCGTCTGGAACAACAGGTGGATATTTTTTATATATATATACACACACGCTGTACATAACACACAGTAATTTAAAAAATATGCAAACCAAGGCTAACACCTCCCAGCAGTTATTGCCATGAGGACAGATGCAACCCCTACAGAAAACAAACTCCTGCTGCATGTACATGCTATCCCGGGACACAGAGCACAGCCCACGCTGGGGAGCAGGGTGGCACAGCTTCCCTTCTCAGACACTTTGCCTCTGCGAAGAGGAGCCGTCAAGTGAGGACACTGCTATTTCTTCTTCCTGGTGAAGCTCCTGAAGACCCACTAATGTGAAACCCCACCTGAGCCACCAGCACCTGCAGGTCTACTGATATTCTTTCATCTGCCCATGTAATCATTTTTAATTAACAGCATTTGGAGTATCTCTACAGTATAAATACAAACACAAGGAATAATTGCATTATTTGTATAAAAATATTACTTTCTAAAGGCTTTAAAAGTAGACATTCTATAGTCAGACAAGTAAACACTTAATACGTATAGAGTTCTTATATACTGCAAAATTCAGAATCTTACAACCCATCTCTTGTACTACCTTTCACTTCTTTTAATATTTTACAGTACTGATTGAAATTTTTATTATAAATACTGCCTACATGCCATTGCAAGGTAGCATTTCAAATGACAGAGGTTAATCTGCATACGCATCCCCTTTGAAACAGCCCAAGATCTGCTGCCATGTGCCAGCAATCAAAGTCACATAGCTGATTCCTTCATTTAAAGGAGTGAACTCAGCTGCACATGATTTTATGGGTAGGTGGCACTCCTCAGGCAAGTCAAAGCTTTAGGATTCTCCTGTGTTACATTAGATCATACCAGAGCAATCAGATATTCATTACACTTTAAATATTCATGTTAACATCAAGCACAAAGAGCCAGCAACAGCCAAACCAACTGATACAGAAAGCATCTGTTCAGCAACAGATGTGTTGGGAAACTACTTTGACTGGGCAGATTATGTGTGTAAATATATATATTTACACATAGATAAATGCATACACACACATATATATATTTAGGCACACAGGCACTGAATCACTGCATTAATTTTAGGGATGTTAAAAAAAGAAAACATAAAACAATGCCGACTTTAAAAATTATAGATGACAGAAAAGGCTTACAAGAGAGGAGTGGCATCCTTTCCCATGTTTTGCATGGAACTGCCAGTTCTGCAATTCCTTATCTAATGCTGCTGCTTTTGGCAAGGGGAGAGGAAAAGCTCAGAAGCGGGGACGAGGAGAAAGCTGTCCCAATACAAAACACAGCAAACTGAGAGCCAAAAAACCCCATTTAAAATAAAAGAGAATACGAGGAAGATCAGGGAAGAACTAAAACTTTTCTCGTGGCTTCCTACAGCCAATCTTCTTTCTGGAATTCCTCTATAAAACACATAGCATCTTTTCATGATATTATCATCACTTTCACAGCACTGCATCCTATCTTGGTTTTCTGTAATGCAACACCTTTTGCAGATAGAGGGGATCCCAAAGGCACTCTAGGACATTCACAACCTAGAAGCCAATGAGAGAAGCCAATGTGGTGAGAGGGACCACTCGGAAGCAGTGAGACGCTCACCTGCTGGGGACAGCCATAAGTTTGCCATTGCCATTAAATACACAGAAAATTGTAACAGCAATAGCAAAACAGTCACTTCTTTAGTAAAATATAAATATATATATATCCCTAGGTACGCACAGTCTGGGGTAGCCCATACGCCAGCGAGTCCCTGTCCAGAGGTGCAGGGATCACGCCGGCCCTCGGCATCCCTCCACAGGGATTGGGCAGGGATGCTCCCCTGCCTGGAGGAGTACCCAGCCCATGGCTCGGAGCTGCCTTCAACAAGTTATCATTAGCACCCTACTCCTGCTTTCCTCTGGTTTCTGTTATCTAGGTCATTAGCTCAAAAATACTGCATGGAGGATAGGAAAAGGGCTTATAAGAAAAATAAACACATCTTTGTTTGCTCTGAAAATGGAAACTATAGGATTAAAGGTATCTGTATAAAAACTAATATCACAGATGAGCAGGAAGCTGTTTTGTTTTTTAAATCAAGCGAGTGAAGACCCAAAAGTATGCACTGTGCCCTGATAATCCACCAGCTATTTGAATACCCTAATCCTTTACTTTGTTCACTCTTTTTCTTTTATTTTCTTACCTTATTTACTGTCTCTTCATAAGCAGCAATCTTTACCAATAGCACAGATCTCCTCTCCCACTGTCGGAACTATTTACCTTACCACTTCATGCTGCTCCTGGTTAGCTGCAAAGATGCTTCCCAGCCTCAAATCTGAGTAACTGCAGAAGACCAAAATGAATGAGCAAACACTGCCTTGGATTACATGGACTGGCTCATCCTCAGACATACTGAAATCTGCAGCAACTGGGAGCCTGAGGTAAAATTACTTTTTGAGTCTCAATCACAATTTGACCAGCATAATGTTGTCTTCAAGAGCATTAAGCTCTGCTACCCATGCAGGGAAAGAGGGGGAAGACACAGGTTCAAAGGTACTATGCTATGAAGTTGTTATTCCAATTTGGTGACTGCTGCCTTCTCTCCCTCTCCTTGTTATTTTGGTTATTCCCCCTTCAGTCATGTCACAGTGAGATGCTAACAGGCTGCCAAATAAACCCTTTGGAGAACATAAGGATGTTACATACTTGACGATTCCCAAAGCAAACATCTAGTGCTGTATTAAGGATTTTGCATAGGTCAGTTTAACTCTTGTGTACTTACTTTCAGCTCCCATGAACAATGACTGCCCATCTGAACATTGCAAAGCTGTGCCCTCTGCTTGCTTTCTGCACCCTCCACTCAGCTGCCGCTTCTCCTTCTCTGCCCAGGTGGCTGCAGGAGCACGGAGGCAAAGGGCATCTCAGGACGTCCACCGCAGACAGACCGAGAGCTGCGGGGCTTGCCCTGCTCGCTCCTGCCAGCCGCTGCCCAACCCTCCAAGGATACTCAGATTTCCGCAACGACAGCGGCACATCGCTTTGGGAGCCACACGTGTGAAAGTCATGAAAAAAGCCCTTCTCTGAACTCAAAAGCAATGCTTTCAAACTGCTACTATTATTTTTTAATAAACTACACTTGTCCAAAATGGCAGGGTATTTAAGAGAAAATGACACTAATTTATGCAAAAGTAAATTATATAATTGCAATATTCATTTCCACCTCAAGTCAATTTTCAAGGTGGTAATGGAAACCAATATGGCTTGGATGGAAAACATCTGGCAGGCAAATCCAAGGAGAGACGCTCAGCGCTCAGAAGCGCGACAACTGAGTAGAGACTTGGCCCATTCTGCTGCAAAGGCACACACCACTGCCACCACCCAGCCATGCTCCTGCTCATAGGCTGTCCAGCAAGCAAGGCTTACTTTCCCTATCCAAATTCAACCCAGGGAGGAGAGAAGCTCAACAGTAATGCAGCATAGTCCAGGAGAGATGCACGACTTGGTAAGTACCACTGGTGGCAGTGGCAGGAGACACAACCCTCCTGCGAGACACTTTGCAATGTACCACGTTAACCACCATTGCATTCACTCCCTCTTCCCAATCCCTTTCTGACACTGAAATATAAAACCTCCTACCAGAGAGCTGGCAACCAACTAAAAGTTTACTCGAAGCACTTATCAATTACTCATTTAAAGCAGAACAAATCACAATTTACATGTGTTTCTGCTGTAAAAAAAAAAAAAAATGATAATGAAAAGCTGTATGGAACTGTAGAATACTTTTGACCTGAAGAAGTCTACTCGGTAACCTCTTTTTGCACTGCTGGGTCTAAAGCTGAGAGCACACCTTGCATGAGAAAGCATGGGGTACCAGCCTGGATGAGAAAAATTCCTATACTGCTTCAGGAAAAACACTCATTTTTCACTGTATCACTGCATTTCTCCTGCGATGTCAGAGCATAAATAAACCTCACAAAAACCTCCTGTGATGATGCTCTTCTCTTCCTCGGGAGAAATTAATGAAAATAACTCTTTCTTCTATGGATAAAAAAAATTAATCTAAATCATAGCCAAGTCACATAATAGCTGCTATTATGGAGAAGAAAGAAAATAAAAAGTTACATTAGCATAGCAGACTTTTTTTTTTCCATAAGAATCACTCTCGATGGACTCCAGATAACCAAAGAAACAGCACTAGACAAACCAGGGGCATAGAAAGGACCTCAAACCTGCCCACAACCAAGGAAGACCACTTCTACTACATTCACACCTCTTTAATTGAAAAGGTTGCTGGAAACACAAGTCCTGGTGCCTTTTCTTGAAGAAAAGCCAGTTTGTGATTAGTACACTGCAGAAAAGGTTGAAGAACACTTTGTCCGTTTGAAATTCTGGTCTCCGAAGTATTTTATTACCAAGGTTAGTGAAAGCTTGGATGAATCGGTATTCTTCGTGCATGCACTGCACAGTTCAAAGCTGCCTGTCTGCTGATTTCATGGCTGCACACACGTCTGTCAAGAACTCCAAAAACTGCATGGAGAAAATAAACCAGAAAGCTTTAAGTTTGCATCAGTTTGTCATTTCTTTCTTCTCCCCTCTTATTTCTCCATTTCTTGACCATCCTGAACATCCCTACAGCGCTCTCTCCATTAACATTTTGATTCCTCACAAACAGAATATTTAGCATCTCATTTCAGGCAGCATAATCTATTTAATCTTTAACTGAACACGCCTGCAAGTCACCAAGAGTCCCATGAAGTCCTGCCCAGAGCTCCTCTGCCATTGGCAGCATCAAAAAGGTCTTTGCTGGCAGATTCCTTTGAATCATCAGCATCCTTTACGCCTAAATGTTAGATGATTTGAAGCATCACCTCAAAGCCCTCTAACAGTAGGTGTGTTCTGAGTTAACCTGCCCATGTTAGAAACTATCAAGGTATGGAGTTCATACAGGCACGGAAATCTAAGGTCAAGAATGACTGCAAATAACAAACAACATAAAAATGTGAGCTTCTGAGATTCCGTGCTATCTGAGAGCAGAAAGCAAATCTTGTGGATGTGATGCCGTGAAAAATGGGAACTGAAGACTCAATAGTCGGCAGACTATTAAGCAGGTATTCTTTATTACGGCGCTGGGCACACAGGGGATCTCTCCTCCAAACGTGTGCCCCGAAGAGACACAGTTCCTAGGTAGTTATGCTGTGTTAACGTACACATTTGTTACATTTGCAAGAAATGCTTATCGCAGTTTTACCAAAAACTCATTAGTATATGGTAATGTCCGTCGCGCATGTTTGTTTGGCGTCTCTCGGTGGTCGGCGGGGTCTGCAGATTATCCTGCAGCCTCCTTATCTCTGTAGTTTGTATACCTGTTCTCCCAAGGCCCAGCCGCCTAAAGGGATTATTCAGGAGTCCCTTATCTTGCAACCGTCCTGTCCCAATTATTCACAAAGAACCAAGACTTGTTTTGGTTGTGCAATGATTCTGACCACCTGAAATGATAACATCCCCACATGTTACATTTGTTACATTTACAGTTATCAGATGACACAAGACAGTAAGATTAAGACACCTGCAGCAGTAACAAAACAGGCAATTAAATGAGTTTTATCCTTTCAGTACAAATTCGTAGGATCTGTGGAACTGTCACACTGGAATTCAGCTCAGCAACTATGCCAGCAAAACATAGTTTTGATTAATAATTGAAATTAGTTAATCAAGCCAGTGTTGTTCACCGGGAGAAAATGGACACTGAGGTATACTCCAATCTGGAGCATTACCAGTATGGCTCCACCCCACAACGGGCTCTTATAACAGTACTGGAGGCAAGGTCAAAGTTAGCCCAGCACCTCTTAAAAGGAGCTTCCTTTTCCTGCTCCTGAAGTACATGGCAAAACTCTCGACAACTTCCACATCTTGAAAATCATGACAGCTATGAACTTGCATTACAAAACAAGTATCAATCTTCAGCTTCTGACCTTCCCATTTCCTTGGGAAAAGTTTGAACCTCAGACTCAACCTTTCACCCAAGCTAGACTTAATTGCATTAAAAAAACAAATCAGAAAAGAAAAAAACCTGCTATACTCTGTTTTCCTTAGCAAAGCACAGGAGCTAATGGTTGTGCTTACAATACACTCAAAAGAAGCTGGATTGTTAAAGTAAACACAAGACTTCACTATGGAGAGTTCAGAAAGAACATGATCAGCAGTTCATAATCGCAGGCTGTTAGGAAAGCCCAGTACTGATAAGTGGGATGTTACAGCAGAGACTGGAGTTAGCAGTACAGGATTTCTGTCTTCAACTAGTTTTTAATTGCACGCATAGACACTGTAAACCTTGCACTACCTGAGCATGCCCTTGGTGAGCTACATTGGAGCTGGTGATACGCCTTTGCTTATTAACAGCACTGATGCACGGCCTGGGACCAACTCAATAGCCCCCACTGCAGAGCCTGGCCAACAACCCTAAAGCCATCAATCGGTTACAATAAGGCATAAAAAGACAACTAGTTTTTATCAGGAAACTACCCAGCACAACAAAGTAGCGATAATATTCATGTTATGGTTTCTGAGAAATCATTTTGACCTGGATACATCTCCAGGTCTGCCTTCATTGCAGAGTTACCCAGCGATCAGCAGGACCCTTAGCAACTTGACGTGATGTCCATGTTGGCTCTGCTCTGGGTGGGGTTGAACCAGATGACCTCCTATGGCCCCTCACACCGACGCTGGCCAAGACTGGAGGGGAGGAAGGATGGAGGCGATCCCTGGTTGATGACCCACACACAGCGCAGGGACAAGACACAGCCCATAAGGCTGTGACTTGAATATTCAGGCTACTCTCCACATCACATGGTGCTTGTGCTAACTGCAGCCTCAATAAAGTGCTGTTTTGACAGCTTGAATATAGGGAGATTGTTCTTCATGAAGGAATTCAAGCTGTACCCACTGAATCGAAAACTACCTCTTTCACACTCTGCATCTGCCAATCTTACCAGTCTCCTTTATTTGGAAAAAAAGGAGAAAATGGCAGGACTTTTTGAATATTAAATTTAAATCATGTTGTTGATTCATTTATAATTCATACAAATTGCATTGCAAATATTTGGCTAAAGTACCATGATGTTGGGAAAGACAACTTTTTTTTCCTTTAAACAAACTCAGACCAGAAATAACACATCACACTTAGTCCAGGAACAAGTCTGCCTTGGAGCAGACACAGAGGACAGAACTTCCAAATCCTATGGACTTGGGCTAAGAACTAGAGGGCAAGAAACTCCCAAGTAAGGAGGATTCCTTCAGAAAATAAATTTAACTGGTGCATGTCATTACAAACTGGCAAATGCCTTCACACATATATGCATGCCACTGCAACAGATGACAATTCATTGGAATATCCTACAAAATTACTATGTGGCTAAGCAGGATAAAAAATACACTCAGGTCAAACAAATATATATTTTTATTTTATTTTTTAAATTAATTTTTTTCCCCACTATTTAATTTCTTCAAGTAAGTGATCCAGATATTTAGGGAGGTGGCTCAACAGGAAGCTCAGGCTTGAACGCAGCTTGTCTAGAGTGTTGCTGAAAGCCATTTTCCAGACTATCAAGGGTCAAAGGTCGGCTTGAGAGATCAACTCCTGCCAGCAAAATTTGTGACATTATTATCTGCAGCCTACAGAGACCCCCAGCAACACCGACTACCAAGCCGAAATAAAACTAGTTATAATTCCTTGTCCCCTTGGGAACGGCATCCTTTGGTTTTTAAGCTCCTGTAAGTTAGATCTTGTTTAATTATGATTATTATCACTCTCTGTATGCTTTGGCTCTGTTGAGGTGGTGCAAAGAAAGAACAGAAATGACTTGAAAAACAGGTAACACCTAAAAAGTTCTGTCTTAGAGGTCTAGTGGTTTACTTGTAGGTCCAGTTGCACTGGGTGGGAAAACACATGGAACAAAGCACAAGGCGAACATATATAAATTTTTTCTTCCAGAAAGAAATAAAAACTTCTATACACATCACTTTTTTATCCCGAAGCAGTTGTCACAGCTTGAAAGTCTTATGGCTGAGATAGAGCAGTTATTTAGGAATACATCTATTATTACGCATTTGAAGGACTTACCAGGAAATCAGTCGATGCCACTCACTCACGCTAAATTCTTATTTATAAAGGTCTAATGGGAAGCACCCCTCCATCAACAGGCTAAAGCAGATTGAGAAAGCATTAGCAAGAGATAGCTGCAGATGGAAGATTTCACCTGCATGCCCTGAGACTGCAAGGGTGAAATTGTGGCCAATGGAGAAGAGAGGAGAGCTGGGCTGAACATGGCCACAGGGGCTGCTGTTGGAATTGCTTCTGGACGTCAGCAGGGTTTTGCCGCTGACACTTTGACAATGGGAGGAAGCTCCTCCAGCTGGTGGGAAATGGCGGCAGGAGAGAGCAGAGGGGAGCCCTCACTGCTTTTCAAAGCCTTTCCTGGGTGATGACAGGTATCGCCCAGAGGAGCTTACACCAGCTGTAACCACTGCAAAAGACCAAGAAAGCAGTCATCCCAACTTTGCTCCTGACTGTAAAAATCACAATTTACTTTACCATGGACAGTTAAAAAACCCAAACAAAACCCTATCCTCATGCTTCAACAAAATCAGCTTCAGATGCTGAGGAAATACTCTTCTACCCAACACTAAACACAAGAGATGAAAACTCCACTGATCTCATTGGGAAAAGTTCCCACAAATGTAACAGGGCCAGAATTTTCCTCCCTGTATTTCAAACATTATCGTATTACTGTGGCGTGCAGAATGGATTACACCAGCCTCGCTAATTCAGGCAAGCTCTGAATAGTGGCGAAGCCGGCCGACGAGCCAATGCCTTTTATTATTTCCCCATCACTGCTTCCTTAGTATGCAACCGAGTGTTCATGGCAGAAAGCATGAGCCTTTTCTTCGCGCTTCCGCGCAGGGCAATGCTGTTGTGGTAACCTCGGCAGCATCCCTCCCAAAGCGAAGGCTGCCTTCATTCAGAGGGGCATGCAGGTGTCCTCCCTCCCCGCCAGCAAGGGCGGCAGCTGCACCAATGCCGGCCAAAAACCCACAGTCTCAAATCAGACATCCTCATCCTCAGGGGGGCTGCTCAGCACAGCCAGAACCCAACGCCTCGCCAGACCCCAAAACTGCCTCCAGCACTCGGGGAGGCTCAGGAGAGACCTAGCACTGGCAAGATGCTCACAGAGGACAATAACCTGTGTATGTGTGTGCACCCCTTGGTCACGGGAGAGGCACTCACCAATGATTTTGGTCATCCTGAGGATAGTAACGCTTAGTTAACCCAACCTGTTCAATGGGTTCTCTGCTAAATAAGTTATCACATCATATAGACTTACTGGTATTTTCCTCCAGATAGACTGGCAAACCAAAAATAATAAGCTTCCTCTCACTTATCTATCCCAGCTAAATTTTATTTTCATAGGCATCTTAGCTGGCAGAGCAAAATATCTCAGGTTTCCCGAGTGCTCTTCAACAGTTTAGTGCTACGCATAGTCAAAGGCCACTTCTGGAAAATAAAGGTATGTGCTGGCACACTCAGGCGGTGCCAGTGCCCCTTTGCAGAACATGTCTGCTAATAAGATACAGCCTTCCGTAGGCAATGGCCCAACAGCCCAGGTACCTCCCCACAGAAACTGTACAGAACGTAAACCTTGTGCCACGTATTTGCTCAAAAAAAGCAGGGTCTTATTTTATTTTTATATACTTACATGTGTATATATATATATAAAATACGCTTCTGGCTGTATGAATATTACTCTCATTTTTAAACTAAAGCTCAAATAAGGAATATTTGCTTTTGCCTACGATTATTTGGGGGCTTTGTTTTTTCCTACAGAGTGACAGATGATACTGTCTTTTCAAACTGACAGAGCAAAAGAGATTACACTGATAATCAGGTTACCTTAGATAGAAAGAAAAGAGAGATTCAGAGATACTCTTCTGCCTAACGATCCCCAGACTTAATATTTTTATCTGCTGGGTGAGCACTATCTCTGTAAGGTTTATTTGAACATATCACTTTCCCACTACAGCATTTTCTGGGTTCTCAGACTTTCTCTAAGGATTTTCAGCTAAAAATAGGCTGCAGTTTCAAAGCCTGGTCCTAACAGAAATTGGAGAAGATACATCACGGTAATTGTGTTTACCTTATCATAAAAGCAAATGAGGAATATTCCACCTACTTGAACTGGAATAAAAAAACCAGCAAAAAACCCAACCAAAAGGGAAACCAATGTCACAGAATCATAGGAGTTGGAAGGGACCCCTGGGGATCATCTAGTCCAAGCCCCCTGCCAAAGCAGGGTCACCTACAGAAGTCTGCACAGGACCTTGTCCAGGTAGGTCTTGAATATCTCCAGAGAAGGAGACTCCACAACCTCCCTGGGCAGCCTGTCCCAGTGCTCCGTCACCCTCAGAGGGAAGAAGTTCTTCCTCATGTTCAGACGGAACTTCCTCTGCTTCAAGTTCGTGCCCACTGCCCCTTGTCCTGTCACTGGGCACCACTGAAAAGAGTCTGGCCCCATCCTCCTGACACCCACCCTTCAGATATTTATAAGCATTTATAAGGTCCCCTCTCAGCCTTCTCCAGGCTAAACAAGCCCAGCTCCCTCAGCCTCTCCTCATAGGAGAGATGTTCCAGTCTCCTCACCATCCTCGTAGCCCTCCGCTGGACTCTCTCCAGTAGCTCCTCACCTTTCTGGAACTGGGGAGCCCAGAACTGGACAGAGTACTCCAGATGAGGCCTCACGAGGGCAGAGTAGAGGGGAAGGAGAACCTCCCTCATCCTGCTGTCCACACTCTTCTTAATGCACCCCAGGATCCCATTGGCCTTCTTGGCAGTCAGGGCACACTGCTAGCTCATGGTCAACTCATGTCTGTCCATCCCCAGCAACCACTGCATTAATTATCTAGAGACAAAGCCAGCAGCAGGGATTTATGTGCCTGGAGCGTGTACAGAGTCCTTTGAGCTAAGCAAAAGGGAAGCTCCAAAACCTGAAAAGAACACCCTGGATAACCCGCCTCCAGTCCCACAGCCACAGTTCAGGTTTCCTTTCCCTCATTGCAGGTGATGACCTCCAAGCTCAAGCCTCCAAGTTTCATCCAGTTGGGCTTTTCCCCCGCCTGCATTTTTAATGGAAGACAAACCATGACTAGTGCCACAAGATCCTTCCTAATATGCATTTGAGGATAAGAAGGGGATGGTATTGGAGCAGCACCTATAATCCCCTAAGGCTGGGTTAAGTGCCAGACCACAGAGAGGACTAAAATAAATGCACATAACCCCTCACCACAGCCCACAAGTCTTTCAGTCAGCATGTCTGACAAAATGCTTTCACAGATCCTAAAGAAAAATGTAAAGCAATGAGAAGATCCTAGTTTTCATTATATTTTTCCAGGCTCATGAACTCACATCTGGATTTAACACCAAACCAGCATCAATTTCAGCCTGAGGAGGATCTAGCTTTTTCAGATCTGGTGTCTTCACCAGCTCATCCACAACGCTCAGCAGTTAGCAAACACATTGCTAAAATGAGAGCCCTTCGCTATTATCCAATTAAAACTACAATTAGGCAACAGGGGAGTTGTCTGCATGCATCCTCAACTGTGACAACCTGCAAAACCTTAGGTCCATTCCCAAGGAACATTGACAGACCTGGTGAGGCTTGCTCACCTACACAGTACCTCCGACTTTGACAAGGACCTGTCCTCAAAGGTGAATTCCTAGGACATGTCATACCATTTGCAGAATTGGGGGCCATAACAAGGATTTGCAAATTCAAGATCCAAGTTAAACTTGGATTTTGAAAGTACATTTGATCTGCAACATCAAAATTCACAAAAACAAAGGCTTTCCAGATATGACACCAGCTTAGGTTAACAGTGTTTATCAGTGATACAGACGTAAATCTCAGTATTATTGGGCTGATTTAAAACACTGAATAAATTAATAAAAATAGGTAATCGTTCCAATTATTACCTTTTAAAAATGGGTACATTAAAAAATAATATGAATGGATAAGTATCAAATTAGAAATCTTTAAAATGGGGTGGAAGCTATCTGATGGCAAAATACCAAGCCAGAGCCCTAATCCTGCATTAAAACTCTTCAGGGCATCTTTCCTTTGCCTGTTGGGCAGCAGCTCCCAGGGAAGGGGCTTTCACCTGCAGGCAGTGAGAGAGCTGTTGAAATAGCCGTAAGCAGATCTGCAGCTCAGAGATGGAGAAAAACCAGGCCTTCAGCTTACCTTTTATTCCCCTTTTTCTCTCAAAGACATATGACAGGCTCATCAGCTTCCACTTTTTTGTCTCCCTTTTGTTGAACTTATGATCACATTACTTGTATTCATAAAGGCTGCAGGAATGTCAGCATTAGAAACATAACTCTAAGTATATATGGAAAGGTCAGGCCTAAAAAACACCTCCAAGGAAAGCGTCCCAGGACTGCCCCCAGCTTAAGCCTGCAGCTCTAAATTAAACCAAGCCAGGAATCCTTTTTGACAAACATATTTTCCTTTTCCTCTGCTGAAAATGCTGACTTCTCAAAACCCAACCCTGGTGGGTTTGTGGAAAGCTTTCTTAGAGAAAGCCCGTAATTTTGATACCACAACGTCTGGTCAAAACCAGAGTGAAGAAGAAAAGGCCTTTGAAAGCCAAAAATCATCATGGGGTAAGACAAGCATTGCCTGCTGCAGAGGAAACCCAGCCCAGGCGAAGGCTGCAAGCCCCAGACTGAGGATGGGGCAGGCGAGACAGCCCCAAACCCGCACGTTCCTCGTGCTGTTGGGGCGCTGATTCCCAAATCCTAGAGACTTAACAAATCGCTACGAGCACTGGAATTACAAGCACTCTTCTGGTTCCAGAAGTTGAACTTCTGCCCTAATAAAACCTCTTCTCTTCACAGGGCAGCCTTTGATGAGCAATAGGCAGAGTTACCTTAAAGCTGATCCAGTGATTTCCAAACAAAACACATAATCGACATTGACTCCAGCTGAAAAACACTGCATCAGATGAAGCCAAACAACCAAAAAATTGTTTCTTATTAAATTTCATTTTGCATTTCTTCACATGGTAATTAAAAAGCTTATGGCTGAAGATATAGGAAGCACTAAAAATGATGCATATGAACAGATCATACTGAACTTAATGCAGCATAAAATTATCCAACGGGCTGGTTTAAATACTTTGCTGTAAAAATACACAGTATAAAAGCATGTTTCACTGCTCTTTGTTTAACAGTTGAGATAATAAAAAAAGACAGCATTTCCAAATATTAAAGAAAAAAAAAAAACAAACCAAAAAATCAAATACAATATGTTCTCAGAGTTCCTAGAAGCACAGCTCACTGACTGCAACAGCACTAGACACAAATGTAAGAGGCTAGGGACTCAATTTCCTTTTTTAATTCTCTGAAACCATCCTTTTCAAAGCAACAGAAAATAATACAGAAGTCACATTTCTATTCTGATTGACTTTTCATTTTAGCAGGCCCAATGTGTTTAAACCACTATCTTGCCGTGATCTGAAAAATTTCAGGGTTACGGTTATTTTACAAATGATTGTCAAGAGCAAATTTACAAATTAATCCTAATGTAGCAAAAAAAATGACTGCTAAATAATTTCAGCGACACTCCCCAGTGTTTGCACAATTCTTCACTTAATTCCCAGTAGTCGAACACCTCTGCTGGCATGGAGACCAAGCACAGGCTGTGTCTACACTGCATATTGGGGCCAAATAAGAGTTTTAATTTTTTTCTTTTTTTCTAAAACCTAATCTTATTAACTCTTCCAGTACTGACAAAAATACATATATTCCCTTTAAACTTCCCTTTTTAAAGTTAATGGGACCTTCCTCCAGCAACCCGTTGGTGGTCCACTGGCAACCCACTGCATTCAGGGAAGGACTCAGAGCACCTGACGAAGTGGGACCGCGTGTATTTTGACAGCGATCATAATTCCTTGCTTATCTTGCACTATGTCAGGTAGCTGGCACAGCCACATGCTAATGCTCGCTCCCTGCCATATGAAATGCATCCCCTCCTCCTAACGAGATCAGCCACAAGAGCGTTCCAGATGAAGTGAACAACACTTCTAAAATTCAGCAGGAGAGAAATGGATGTAAAATAATTATTAAGAAACCAAATCAAGGAAGCAGAATGCGAGTTTTGTTCACCAAGTACTTTAGCAATTTTACATGTGGTAAAAGCTGTCAAATATTATGTTAGTCTTAATATGTTTTAAAAACCTTGCAGTTGATAGAATACTAAAAGGGAATTTCTTAAATGTTGTCAGTATTACTCCCCACTCCACTGTATGCACAAACTACTTGTTTTTTTTTTTCTCTTTTAAAGTATACTTCATTGTGCTTTTCTATTGCACTTTTTTTTTTCTTTCACTAGGACAGGGAGAGAAAATAATGCTGAGGATATTATTTTCCAAAATACTCTAATGAAGTCAGTGGAGACTCCAGGAGCTCGATACCGTAAATAGAGAAAAGAAACAGAACATATCAATCAAACCAACCCAGCCTGAACTGCATCTATAACAAAAATAAGGAATGAAACAACAACCTATTCAGCAGGGAAATAGCAGAGAAAATATTGACTTGTTAAAGAGAAGCTATGGACGTGTTTTGAGCTCTGAGGTGGCTGTAATTGTCTCTAAATAAAGCTAAAAGTCCAACCATATGGTCAGCCTAATCCTGAAAGAATTTGTACTGCTGAACTACAAACAACAGGTGGGATTTTTATCACTGTTTCTCCTCTGATTTTATTCTTGGAACAGAAATACCAATACCTGCTAATTTTCAACAGTAAATACAAGGTGTGCATGCTGGTACTCTTTTATTGGCCACTGAAACACTTCTGTATTTATATTGCACTTTGTTTCTGCTTTTATTGACCTTTTGGGTGGCCTTAAATGAGTCTGAAGTATAACTACAGTTGTGGCAGAACTCCACAAGGGTTTCCAGTGCCCCAAAGTCCTTCCCAAGCCACGTCTCCGTACGAGCTCAAGTAGAGAGGCACCATGACGACCCCACAGGGAGCATCCCCGGGCAGCACTGCACCTCTGGGGAAGATAGATGCTTGCTGCTAGAGCAGTGCTTTCACAGTACCTGGCACATGAAACATTCACAACTGCCTCTCTAAATGAAACTAGTTTAGTTTTTGGCAGAGGCTATATTAATTACTGGCAAGACAATTGCTATGGTCCTTCCTTCCCTCCCCGACGCCGTCCCTCCTGCTCAGCACTGGCCTCCAACTGCCATGTACCGGCTGAGAGGCAGAAAAACCTCTCCTTTTTCAAGTGGTAATTATAATTCTCCTTGTTACAATAAAATCCTTTCTGTGATTAAATTTCAGTCTGAGCGGGCTCATTTTCTCATTTGCAGAGATTTTATTAGTTTGTGGGAATGTCTGCTTTACCTCGTTTGAATTTATTCTTAAACTACTCTCTTTTTTCTTTTTTTCTTTCGCCTCCAAAATCCCTGTCTTCAAGTGACATTTGCCAACATTAGTCTGATTTAAGACCTTTTATCCAAGCCATTGCCTTTTACTTAACTATATTGCTTCCAAGACCACTGGGATCTCCAGGCATTAATCATAAGCATTCGCTCTGAAGCTGGCTTTAGGCAATGAGTTACCATTTCTTTGGGGAGCGCTGTGCACCATCAGCTGAAAGGCTCCGAACAGTTTGCTCTGGTAAATAAACTCTAAAAGCAATCTCTCTCCCCATGCCCATCAACACCCCTCTTAAAATGCCTGTTCTGCAGCACCGCAGACGAGCTCCATGGCTGAGATTGTCATACCCCATACACAAATTTATCTTATCCCTTAATTTAGATTGAACTTCCCTACCTGCCCTTAGTCAAAGGAAGCGAGGACCACAGTCTAAGCTCAGTACTGTGTCTTGGAGCAGCATGCCAAGCCCATCTACTTGGCCAAATTGGCCAATGGCATGGTCTCACATCCACCAGCAGACCTAAAGCTGGATCATCTTGGTTGGAGCCCACCCTGAAGTCAGAGAGATACAAAAGCCCAGACAGCCTTGGCTAGGAAGGGCAGCATGCTATTGATGTCTGATAAATTTGTGAAGTGAGGTTACAAGCTCAATAAGGCCACTCAGCCTGGCAGCAACGGGACAGGGATCGGCATTGCTGAATGAGCACAAAGCAGATGGCACAGCAGCCCTGAATGCAAAATGAACTCCAGCTGGTACCAAGCACCCTGTACGAATAAAAAAATTTAAGAAATCATCAAACCCACACCACAGCACACCAAACAAAAACCACCTTGCATTCAGTGTTAGGTTTGCTATCGTAGCACAACCTCTGCACAGCAGAGAGCACAGTCCGAAGCTCTTGCCTTTACGAAATGCTCTGACCACTCTGCCATGCTGCATCTGAAGCCATTGCTTGCATCGGAGCTACACAGCTATAAACTAGTGTCATTAGTTTACTACTACAATTGTAGTCAGCATGAATTCACCAAGGGGAAATCATGCCTGACCAATCGGATAGCTTTCTACGATGACATGACTGGCTGGGTAGATGAAGGGAGAGCCGTGGATGTTGTCTACCTAGACTTCAGCAAGGCTTTCGACACAGTCTCCCATGATATCCTCCTAGGGA
>Ga0065711_1027312_pt1 | contig 51018 bp, 18 predicted proteins | sample Hoacrofraction12_FD_59098 | JGI IMG/M metagenome (GOLD analysis project Ga0065711, IMG submission 59098) | Hoatzin crop microbial communities from Cojedes, Venezuela - Epithelial fraction 12 v2 (version 2) | ecosystem: Host-associated > Birds > Digestive system > Esophagus > Crop | place... | reverse complement strand
GGGGGAGGGTGTCACGTTTTGCAGCCTCCGAGGCGGTGCTCCCGTTTGTAAAGCACACGTTTTCATCTGTCGAACTATTTTGCAACTGACCCGTTAGGTATGATCTATATGCTGCGTGTGATAAAGGTTAGTGAATGCGTTTAGCGAATGTGAAGTAGTTTATGATACTACGAAGTGAAGGCGGGGGGGTGGGGGGCAGGCGGCTTCCTGGCAGGTGCCAAGGTTCAGGATGGAGACTTCCAGCTGAGGAACCTGGGCCCAAAATCTCTGCCCGCTGGCGTAGCCAGGCAGTCCCAGGCTCACAGGTAGCCGCAGGGAGCTCAGAGTGGGGCGAAACAAGTGAGTCTATCATCCAGCCAATCCTACACTGAAATTTGTTAAAATTACATTTATGATAATTAATTATCTTAAAAATAAGGTCATACAATCACATATTAATGGCTAGGGATAGAACCATCAAGGGCTGTTGATACATATTTCTTCAATATTGAAGTACTTACTCTCTGGTTCCCACTCGTCTTCGTTTTTGGGACGGTGTGCGCAGAGGGTGCGGGCTCCTCCCGAGCGGGCGCAGTGAGGTGTGGGAGCGACAGCCGAGAGCCACGGGAGCTGCACCTGGTGCATAGCTCAGGGAAGCGACTGCCAGCTCCCCGACTGCTGCGGGGCCAAGCAGAGGCTGAGGGAGCTGCAGCAGCTCCCCGTGATCTCTGCCCGGCAGACGCTGAACGCGCTCGTCTATGCACAAAGGCACGTTCAGAATTGCACCTGCACAAATGTTGATTTATAGGTCCTGTGTTTAAGCCAGGGCCAGTCAGTGTTATTCGCAGTTGTCAAAGACCTCTTCGTTCTTTTTCACTGTTTGTGGCTTCCACCTGTCTCTTGTTTTAAGGAGTAGTACTAGAGGTGTGGATAACAAGTGCGTCACCCCAGTTCAGAGAAGATTTGTAACTCCTAACAAGGTGACTGGACTCCTTTGCTGAATGTTCAAGTTGTCTGATGACCACTTACATGTAACGTGTTTGAATATAATTTAGATGCTGGATCCTTTTAGGTACTGCATCCAGTTTAAATGCTGATCGCTGTCAGGGCAACACACAGAGAAAATATCCTGGCTGTATCAGCTTGCTGTATTCTTGATCTCTCAGATTCAATGCAAGTGCTGATAAATGACAAAGGCTCCTTTTCTTCACCCATTGGTGAGAACACACCACACTCTTCAGACAGGCTTTATTTTAGATTTCACACATTTTACCCAGACAGTCATCTCTTTCCAATTATTCCGACCTTTCTGAGACATAGATTGAAGTTTTCCACTAGTTACTGTTAGCATTGGCTTAAACAAGTACATAATAAAACATTTAATTACCAGTGGCTCATATGTAACACTTCGCATGCAAAGATCCCCAAGTACTTTGTAAACATTCATGAAAGGTGACAGCAAGGGATGCGTAATAGCTAGGGAGAGCTGTTCCCATTTTGCTGAGAGACATAATTTCTTAGTCACCATTTACCTGCAGCCTCAACAGTGAGATAACGCAGTGATGCCTCTGCTGCAGGACAGAAGCACACACTCAGGAACTGCTACTGCCTCTGCCCCCACCTTTCCCTGCCATAATTTGCTCCTGTGACACCCCCTCCCCCCATAATAGCTCTTTGGCTATTTTCTGCAGGAGACTGTGACAGTCCAGCTGGTTTAAAGGATTTGGCTACGCGCTGCGTTAAAAGAAACATGACTAGGTTTGGATCCCAGGTACTCCAACTAAAATCCATAGTGTCCACACCAAAGATCAGAAGGTAACTCCAGATTTCCCTGGCAAAGCAGTGCACAGTGTACCTATCTCTTTGTACATACTATTCATAGAAAGAGAAAACAGCTGCTGAAGTTGCAACTTCTTCCAGTACTTTCAGTCACTGACAGTCCAGTGAAGCTCCCCTGAAGTGGGCAGTTTTGACCACGTGGACTCAAGTAAAGAAATTGTTCACGGAGTGCCACCGGTCTCCGCACTAACACAAGCACATACTGAACGCAACTGAGGAATCTCAGCTCTCTGGATGGAGGGCTGAAAAGAGTACTGTTTGAATTAATGGTCGCATATGTGGGAGAAATAAATGGAAACAAAAAGAAGACAAGGCTAGATATCCCCCGTGGTAACCCAGTGGTCCGGGCATACCATACGAGGTGTTGTCTGCTGGAGATTGTAAACGACATCCCCCAGGCAAATCAGCTTCCTGCATATTGTACTGGGCTTGCGCTTACAAGCACTGCCTTCTGCAAATCTGATTAGATCACGTGCAGCGCAGGTCTGACACGACTGCGTTAAGTTGATTCTTCTATTAACCTGGCTTCTGTTACTTGTGATCCCTCTGCAACACATTCCTTTGCGTGGTGTAGAAGGAAAAGGAGCAGAAACCAACAAGCAGCTGGTTGCACAACCCTGAAAAGCCTGGAGAGAGTCCTCATGGAGAGGTAACTTAGAAGGACATTGATGTGGTGAATAACTGTGGTTTTCCTCCTCAGGAACAGAGGGTCAGTCCACTCCTTGTAAATGTACAAAACTGTTTGAGAGAAGTATTGATTCCTGCACCAGTTACTCCTCTTTGGAACAGTTCAAACCCCTTGAATTTTGGCCAGGTTCTCAGGTCCAACAGGAGAACGAGCACAAGTTTCGACAAATAGTCCAAGATACTTTATAAGATTTCTCCTGAGGGATGGAGACCAAGAAACTATATTGCTCAGCAGTGGCTAGTAAAAACATTGCACTCTTGTCATCTGAAGGGGAACAGTCTCGTGTACAAGCTATGGTATTCTCCGAGCAGGTTACTAGAAGAACAGCAAAAGTCTTAAGATAAAGACTTAGGGGCTGTCTCTTTTGACTTACCAGACTGCAGGGATTTCCATACTTTAGAGATATGTGCACAGTTCAGGGGTAAAAACTAACTGTAGTTTCAGGCATACGTATCAGGGAGGGAGAGAACGGGAAGCCCACTGCCAGCACTTACCACTACACACACTTCTCAGAATGGTGAAAGCATTCTGGCGGCTCCTGGTCAGCTGCTCTCTTTTCCAGATTGTATCTTGGCTTCAGCAGCACGTCCTGCTGGCCAAACTCCCTTCTGCTGCACCAGCTGCAGTGCTTCTCTTCCCTTCATGGGCAGCTATTGCTATTGTCAGCCTCAAATCCACACTCTCCTGTCCCATACATTTGTGAGCTTCAGGTGTGCTTTTCCCATGCGAGGACTCTTTCCTACTCCTGATTACGTTTTTCTGATCTTTTTTGAACTGAAAAATTTCATTGACCCCAGTTTCCACCGGAGACCAGAAACCTCCTTTTGGAAACTCCCTCTTTTATTTCTTAGACCAATACTGTCTGCACCCTTTATTTTTTTCCTCCTCTGCTCTATAATATCAGAGACAAACCTTTTCTTCTCATTTTTATGTAGTCCTCTTCCACCTGGTACAACATACTTACCAACTGCATGTGGAAAGGGCCCTCTATTACACGGTGCCCTGAGCTTCTGGGCTGCTTTACTGTCAAATTCAAATTTGGAGCCAAATACTAGTAAAAAAATATATGCATAAATATTGTGTACATTATATATGGTATGCACATATTTATATATAAAATGTGTGTTGTGTGGATGCAAATATATGTATCTATATATTTATTTACATTTTAATATCTACATTACATGCCTAGGAGTAACATGTGTAAACAATATGCAGTTTGGGGAATGAGAATAAAACCTATCAAAATTTAAGATGTTAACATTTAAAACCAGACTTCAGATGAGTAATAAAAGAGACACCTTCATCAGACATGTTCACAAATATAATGATAACCTAAGTCTGATTAAGCCAGATGTTGAACATGAAAGAGCGAGCAGAAAGGTTCAGGAGGCTGAGAACAAACACGAAGAGACCAGGAAAGGCCATGAAGAGTGAAAGGTTATGAAAATGAGATAGTTAAACCTGTGTTACACTGAATAAGCACAAGTTTTTTATTTGAATGCTTTGTGGGTGGACCAACACAAAATGTTTACTCTCTAGACTTGGCAGGCTGTTATCTTTCACCTAATGACAACTTGCTGAGGCAATTAAAAATTGTATGGACAACACTGAACAAAGTCGGCAAACATTGTTTCCCCAGCAGTAGTTTTTTTTCCTCACCAGTCCATAATGCTGTCATAATATCTGCGAAATGGGGAGATGTGTGCCGTGGTAGGGCACAGTACTGTATTACTGAGTCCTTTTCTTAAACTTTGTGAGATCTAGAAAGCCATACGGCAGGTAGCGCAGAAGATAGCTGCCATGGCTTATTACATGGCTCTGAAGAGCTCTGCCTTTGTACCACCATGTGTGCTAAAATGGCCTATTGATCATGCAGGACTCTATGCCTCTGTGTTGTCCTCTATATCCCTTTTCATTTCTTTATGTGACCCTATAAAATGGCTAAGGTTTGAATTATTATTAAATGCATTATAGCAGAACTACAAAGTGTAGAATAGTTTGATTTTATGAAGCTTTATTTGCTTGGTTAGGGACTTTCTAGTGTACCAGTGTGAAGGACACAGTCCAACAACCCATGTGAGCCAGCAGGAAGACTTTTCAGGTCTTCAAAGGGCAGAAGATCAGTTGCCAAGGCGGGTGAGGTGATTAGCCTCCAATTCAGCATTTTTGTACGGGGAATCACTGCTTTTCAGTTCTCCTGTCTTACAATGAGGAAAGACATTGTCAGGTAGAACAAAATACCTTGCTCAACTGATAAGGAAAGTTTCAAAGAAGGAATCCTTTCTGTTCAAACCAAGCCTGTATTTCTTATATACATTTCCAAATGATTCTTTGCCCCCATCTTGCTGCAAAAATTTGGCTTGCAGAAGGTACTGCAGACCCTTGCTAGTGCCTGCAGAGGGAGGGGATCTGCCAAGCCTGGCTGCAGCAGGAACCATGTCACTGCCACGCGATGCTGTTGTTACTAACAAGGGAAGCACACTCCTGGGCGATGTGAGCTTGTGGGGAACAGGGGAGAAGGCTGAGCATCAATGGGGTCCCAGAAAGGCAGGAACAAAACCAGAAAATACTGAAAAGCTCTAAATGAACTTAACCAAACTTCAAAATGGAGTAATTTAAGCTTGTAATTTAAGTAATTTAAAATGATGGGCTCTGAGTCATCTAGTTCATCACCTAAATGGCTTCACCCCATCTTTAGTTATTATTAGTTATTAGGGTAATAACTAAATGATTTAGATTATGAGTGAAAACATCTTTTTAGCATTTGTCTTAATGCTCCTGTCCCATTTCAACTAGCTATTTACTAAATCATCTTTTTGTACACAATGATTGATCAAGACAGGATCTGCATTTGAAACAATGAGAGTGTTCATTATATCACTTCAATAGTGTTATTTTGCAAGTATGATTTCCTTAGATGCATCCTGCGTTATTCTGAACTTAATCTAAGATCTGGCTGAAAACATTTAACCCTCCTCCCCACCCATCTCCAACTGCCCAACTGAAAAACCTTCACCTGGTTTTAGGACTTCAGCTTTTTTATACACCACTAATTCATATAGTGATTAGATAATAAACAGATCTATTCACTTCTTTCTTTTCTATTACATATCTATTCCACTAATTTCTATTAGAAATTATATAATGGAATGGTCTGTCAGAAACTGCCAGCTGAAGAAAACTGGTTCACTGACTGCAAAATGCTGAACATCAAAGGCCTTGCATTTCTCAAACCCTGAGCAGTGGAATGTCAAGGCTGAAAGGCACTGGCCTCACAGGTTGGTGCATCAGGACTTATTCCCCAGCTGTCTGGAAGCCCTCTGAGTCCCGGCCCTTGGTCCTGCTCTTTGGACCCGGCGCCCCTGGAGCTGGTACTTGAAGCCTGGAAACACTGGGCTCAGATAAAGCCCTCCGTGGGACTGGAAGCTGGTCGGTTCAGGAATGCCTGCCAGGTTGCAGCTTCAGGCAGGGAAGCCCAGAAAGTATCACTTAAACAAGGGACTTTTCCTGGAGTACCTGGTCTGAGACCTAATGAGCCAGCACAGCTGTTAATGAAAGTGATGTTTTTCTCAGTTTCATAATTGCTAAAACAACAGCTTGAGCCAAAGGCGTAATTTCTGTAAGATACACCCTCTATCACTGTTGCTAATACATTTTTTTCATAATGTCTGACTCAAGAAATTTGAAAAATAATAATTCATCTGTATTTGAGATGAATCCAGGTTCTTGAAAAGACCTGCAAAGGCAGAATCCTGGTTTTTGGCCATTTCTTTGCTGGGTGGTAAGCAATAATCAAATTAATGATTTCAAATTAGTTAAAGGTCATCTTGAACCAAATCCAGCACAATTACAAGCAGATGGATAAACAAGAACAACAGAACTCACAATATAACCAGCAGATAGCTATTTTAAAACACCTCTGGAAAGAGAAAAACAAACCATAACATTTTTAGCGTGGTTTCAGTTGGGCAGCATGATTGTATTAGCCTGAGGCTGTGACACCGACTGCATCAGAGGCACTACTGTAGGGGCTCAGTCATCCAACAACTTCCAGGGCAATCGCAGAAACAAAACCCTGTCAAGTGGTAGCTGCAGAGGGAAGCCCTGAACATAACTCCAGAGTTTTATAATTTGGGCTTGTTTACAAAGAAAATGGTCTCCCCAGGCAGAAAAAAACCTCTGCCTCAATAAGTGGAAGACTCCGCCCCTGCTTAAAATAAAGTCTCGCTGGTGAGACTTGTCCAGGGCTATGGATGGGCGGCTGAGACATTCCCAGAGTGTTCTCAAGAACCCAGGCCAACAAGCACAGAGCAGCCAGCTCAGCTCTAGTAAACACTCTTGGCCTTCAGAACTGGGTGGCTGCTTGCAAATTGCCTATTGGGAATGGTTCTGGAAATCCCCTGCTTCTGATTTGTGCCTGGGAGCGGTTTGAAGGTCAGTTGGCAGCAGCTTTGAGGGTGCTAGGGACTTGCCTAGCTGTTTAACACCATAGATGATCATAATCCCGTGCCCAGGAATGTTCTCAGGCCCTGTCTAATTCACCAGGAAATATGTAGACTGAGAAGAAAATTAAAATGAAATACTGGGTTTGTTGAGAATGGAACTGTCATGTTTCCTACTTTTCAGGACATCCATTACAGAGATGGATTAAACCAGCATGATACTGTTTGTTTTTCTGGTTGCTGACCTAACTGCTAAACTTGCAGAGGGGACCTTTCAGCAGCACTGATAGTACTTCAGAAAATCAACTTGTATTCAGGATAGATCCAGCACTGTGCAGTCGCAGCCTTAATTTTATCAGCATCAGGAAAGAACCAAATTCATCTGCAGCAGACTCTTTAATGTGACCTATGGACCATATGAGTTGGGTTTCATTGGTGATAATGGCCCAAACTGGGAAGCATCTGTTAATTTCTCCTCTTACTTTGTACATCCGTTATCAGTCCCTGGTGTGATTTGATTTTTGGAAGCTGGATTTCCTTGCACACATACCATAAGGCTCACTTCAATCTCCTTTATACAGTTTACTATAAAGCCCTTGATTAATGCACTAAGGGCCAAATCTGAAGAGATGATCAGTCCAGACCGCTGCTGGTTTACAGCAGCTGAAAACAAAGCTTTTAGACAATGCATAGAAAGTCCAAGCCTAAGACACCTATTTTAAAGATTAGCTGTCAGCTTCAGCAACAGAAAGTACAATCACCTCCACACCCCTCATGTGTAATTTTGTCTGGGGGGGGGTGAAAGGGAATGAGAGTACAATTGTTTCACCTCTTCTAATTCTTAATGATCCTGCCTTCCCCCAGTCGACCTACGCAGAGACATTTACAGCCATCAAACACATAGGCTGCCAGACCTAGGTGTGTTGGACTGTGCCTCCAGGGATCCTAACCAGATGGTATTTTAGGAGAGGACACAGTTCATTTCAGAGCAATCCGAACGAGCAGCTTTCTTTTCTTTATTACACCATTGCATTTGGCGGCAATCCACCAGAGGCAGATTCTCTGCTCTCTAAGGAATGATCTGCCCACTCTGTCCATTTAACAGGACGTTCAACTCAGAAAATCCAGTTGCTGATCACACATGTGGAGCAGATGTGCGAGCATGCGTAGCAAAATAAAAAATAAAAAATCCCAGCAGTGCACTGGGAGAAATGTAGCGTAACTACTGAAAAACAGTGACACAAAAGCTCTGATTCTGAAACAGTGGTTATTGTTGTTGTAAGGGGGATTTTTCTTATTACTCTTTCTTAGGGAGAAAAAAAAAGCGTAATAAATCCTTTATTATTTTTCTCCTTGGAGGTCAGGGAGGATTATTCATGTTATACTAATGTGGCTTCTTTGTTCGTTTTCACAGACTTCTCCTTACAAAGATATGATTCTAACTATTTTGACCAGACTATCTTGGGGCCCTACCTCTCAGGAACTGAGTGCTGGAAAACTGCCACTGGAAAAAAAAACACACCCTTTTAAAAGAGAGGATATCAGAAGTATACATCTTTTATCCATGCCCCACACACTTGCATGTAAAGGGAGAGCACCAGCTGTTTTTCTCATGGTGAATAAGGGTTACTTGGGGAAATCTGACTTCCTGTTTTTACATGGACAGCTACATTGTTGCATAGCCAGTTAATTTTGGTTAGGTCAATAGAGCAAGTTTAATTATTGGAACTTTCCTTACTCACTCAAGATTCATACCGTACAGAAGAAAGAGGGATTACTGGGAAGTCCAAACTGTGTACAGAAGCCGAAAAGCTCATCTTAATTGCATGGTCCCTGCTCAGACATACAAAACATTTGGGGGGGTGGGATTTGCTGAATGGTGCAACTTTGACTGTAGACTAAATTTCTTTCTTAGTTCAAAATATACTGAATAAAAATCTTACAGAGATTTTTCTTAAAGCGTATTAAAAAAAAACCCCAAACCCCCAAAATTACATATTTAAGGCAGTGAGAGCAGCATAACGACTCGTACAGATAAGGTGGAAAAATGGTCTGTTTTTCCATGACAGCACAACTGAAAACAGCGAAAGCCTGAGCAGTGTCAAACAGAGAGAGCAATCCCCTTCAGCTACAGGCGGTACTGTGAAAAACACACCTCTCACGTTGTGCCTCACGCAACCAGGACAACTGGTGACAGTGAAATGCTGTAGCAACTAATCCCAGGTAAAATCCCCTAAGAAACCAGCAGCATTTCTTGTACTCTGTGATGTTGAATTCTAATTTACTTTAACTGGAACACTTAGATTTTGTTTTGTTATTTAGTTCAGTGGCTGGCTAAGCCCCTTCCTCCATTTCATACGGTGTTACAAGTTATGGTGGATTTCTAAATCTTGGTCTTGGTTAATGCATCAAAGGACATATGGGCTGATTTCCTTCAGTTTCTCATAATATACATGTAGCCAGCTGTATGTTATTACATAACTTTAGACTTAAAGCAGCCAGATCATTCTAGATACATTGATCTATTTCTGTGGTTTTGATACAGCACTATTACAGGGGAAGAAACTCACCAGTGCTGTTATAAGGAAAGTTTGGATTTTTGTAATTCATATCCTTGTTCTTAATAAACATCCCAAAGAAAAATATTCAACAGCAGCAGGCAGTAATAAAGAGGGAGAAAATGGCAAAACCACAGTACTGAGGAAACCTACGTGAAAACACTGGTTGTGTCTTCCTGGTTACAGAAAACAAATAGAACTGTTCAAAGTGCTTGCCAATAAGGGCCTGCCAAATAAAATATTGTTTTATGAAGTCAGGAAAAAACTAATTTTAAAGGTTATTGTAGGTTATTTGTGGTCACGTCTTGTGTTCATAAAACATGATGTCATCTTGAACCCTTCACTATTTTTATTTCAGCCCTATAGGTCTTTGTTTGAGACACTATCTCAGCAATTGTAGAAATTTAAAAGTTATTGGGAAATACTTGCAAGAGTCTGTTCTACAAATTGAATGGGAATAAAATAAATTAGATACAAGCCCACAGAATGCAAGAACCCATTAAAGCGTCTGTATTTTAGGGCAGTTCATTTACCTAATCCAGTGGATGATGAGATCACACTAGCAGCATTAAATTTGAAATCATAAGGTTGCAGAATTGCTCTCGCTATTTACTTTTGTTACAAATTACATTAACACCACAGAACTGCCCGTCATGGCATCTGATTCTCTGCCCTGCCTCTGCAACACTAGGGGAATAATTATCATGGCCACTAATGTAAACATTTTATTTGTCACCTTCCGCTTTTTTGGTGGAAAGAGTTTATTCACCTTGGCGAGTGAGGTATCCCACCAGCTGCTGTAATGTACCTAGATGAACTGCAAACCAATGGAGAAGACAGATGTTAATGAGAAGGTGATAAGGAGTTAAAGACCTTTACCGGCCACGGTTAAAGCTTTTGCCTCATTTCTTTCTTTCTCTTCTATCTAACATTCACTGACCTGTCATAATGCTAGATGGACTACATGGGATTTTTTTTCAGAATCAGGGCTTCCTATAAATGGTTTCTTCCATTTGAAGCTACCTAATTAACGGCTGACTCAGGCCTAAACACTTACTTGAATGCTGTGGCCGCTTTGGGGATTTTTCCTTTGTAGCCACTGACAGCCTCTTCTCTGATGCTCTCACTGCTAAAGCAGTTCGTCAGAGCAAAGAAATGCTTATGACATCTTCCCATGTGCCCCTTTAGGCTTTTGTGCCTACTAATTATTTCATTAGAATAAGAATATCCCTCTATTTCTCCTTCTCCTTGTTCCATTTAGGCTTTGTTTTATGGTCATGGGAAGTTACTTGACATGAACTAAGTCTTAAAATATGAGATTTTAAGGTAGTGGATAAATTGTTCCTTTTCTTTCTGTGGCCAAAGCCTCTGAAGCCCATGAGGCTATGCTGTCCCGAGGATGGCTGAAGCACCCCGCATGTGGAAGAAGCTGTGCACTGGGGCCCGGCCCAGCGGGAGCAGTTCCTTATGGCTTGGCTCTTTATGGGGACACGAGGAGATGCACGGTGGGTGCTATGACATTTCCATGGGATACCAGAGCATGTTGGCACATGCGTCTCTCCCAGTGCAACTTTTGGCTTTATTATTCTCACTTCTCATCTTAAGATATGCCTGTCTAAATTTAAAGGCAACTCTAAGTGGATCTCAGTGTCAGTGAGAAAAGATAAGGGGTGACAGCCTGGGTCACCTGCCAAAGAGCACAGGACTCCTACCTCCATGGGAGAGAGAAGTAAAGGCAGTTTCAGCCCACTTCTTCCCCCTCTCTAGCCCAGGCTGCTGCAAGCACAAAGGCAGTCTTCAGATATTTGCAGAATTTACATAGCCCAGAGGCCTTGTGTGCTCTGCTGGTGACAGCGTTGCTCTACGTCCCATCACTGAAACGCATCTGGTTTGGCTCTGTGGCCCCCACCTCCACTGGGGGCCTATTTGATGCCTGGGGTTGCCGGTGACTTTTAGAGGGACAGGCAAAAGCCTTCCTCATGGTTGCCGGAGGAAATCCTCCTTCAGTCATATCTGGAGCTTTCAGAGGCTTTTGTTGCTACTTGGGCCTTTTCCCTGCGTAAAAGACATGCAGTCACAGAACAAATGTCACCTAATATATCTTATCTGTAAATGACATTTTTTTCCCCCAGATCAGTTTCTAATACCCTGCTGATGTTTGTTTTTCTGTTTTTCTGCCAGTTGACATTGCTGATGCTATTTCCTTGCTGTACTATCATACTCAAGAGCGTAGTTTCTGTTGATGGCTTATCCTTTGTATTTTCTGAGTAACCTTTTCACTCTAACTACGGCTGAGTCAGACTTGTATTCCCACTCTCAATTTCACTCCACCCAGGTGTCTCCTACCACCCAGCCTGTAAATATTTTTCTTTATAGTAAGTGCTGTGGAATTCATGCTTGGGAAACCAAGAAAGGCTTTCAGACAATTTAGGCTGATACTCAAAGATTCTTCTGTTCCTCTTGTTAATCAATAATATTAATCAATAATATTCAAGTGTAAAAGAAGGAAACAAACTTAGGTAGTGGTTAACATTTGTCATGGAACAAATACTGTTTTCTGGTGGTAAAATGCTTAATTTGCTAGCTTTCCTTAGTAGCTAAATCCAAAATAGCACAAAAATGTGGCATGCTGAGCCACCGTTTTTGTGTGTTTCCTAAAAGAAATTTGAAGGGTCTCTAGTTACCATTTGTCTTCATCAGCTAAACTTTTTGGTCTCTGTCTAGTAACATTCCAGCCATCCAGTCTATCGTATTTAAAGTATAATTTCTAAAGCACTGGACAACAATGTAACTCGATTCTGGATTCAGCTAACTTCTACCTTCCTCCTTATGCTATCCCCTACATTCCCAGAGGACTTGTGGGTTTTTTTTGAGGGGGGGTGTTTGTAGGTTTTTTTTTTCCCCTCTTCTTTTTTTTCTGTCTGCTCATGAGCTAGAAGAGGCGATCTGTTCTGTTTTTAAAACGGGAAAAAAATGAGCAGTAGGAGTTCTCGGGGCTGGAGACTGTTATGCTGCATCAGTAAGGTAGGGGTAGGATGGAAAGGAAAATGGTGCAGCTGTCTAATAATTTCTCTGTAATGTGACTGGAAGCATATATTGTATAATACTAGAGCAAAAGGGGGGCATGGCTCTTGCATTTTAATATATGCTTATGCCATAGCTAATAAATAATAGGAAATTGCCAATCACTATCCTGGTATGCCTCAGAAGATTTGCTCTTGACAATGTATTCCTGCGACGGGTACAAGTAAAAAACTAAAACACTTCAGAGCTCAAACAAAAAGTCTAGCATTGATGAGAAAACTAGTTCAGCCACTTCTGAGATGAATTATAAGAAGTCGTCTTCTGTATTCCTATCTCTTTACTTTTTCAGGGTGGTTCCCTGCAGGGGCTCCTCAAGGTGTAGGAAGTGTATAGTGGATATTAATTGAAAAGAAAGCTAGCAGTACTCACTGTCTTTCTTTAGAGAAAGTATAGATCCCTTTGGAAAAAGGTCCCAGTTTGATCCTGCAGGAGCTGGCCACCTTGACCCCAGCCCATGGGACTTTTTCCGATTAGTACTGTTAACAAATCCACCTTGGTTTAAGTCTTTTAGTCTATGTCTCATGAACTATATGATGGACTTTATTCCCCACCTCACAGTGTTGTGTGGGGAAAGCAATTCTTCTCCTTTTCACAAGGGGATATGCAGGAGCAAGGAACAAAATAGCTTGTCCCAAAGCACTGTTTTGGCAGACACAGATCTCCAGTCCTGCTTTACTGCCCAGTGCAAGCACTCTGCCTTCCCCTTGTGGTCTACTGTACAGACTAATTCTGACCATCTTGCAAGGCTGACCTTGGAGGTCAGCTGAGGGTGCGGGTTCGAACCGCTAAAGCTGAAATTTTATTGCAGGAGGCACCTGCTGCATGGTTTAACAGAACCTGCCTGAACAGGGTTAGGAAGGAGAATTCCCCCAGAGCTCTGAAATTTCAGGTCTATTTCCATACCTGCCTATCAAGGTTGACAGGAACTCAAACTGGAGAAACTACACACTATGAGCTTTTTCTTCCACAATGGCACAAGAAACTGTGTGGTGACCTCAGACTTCTGAATACTCAGGGAGTCCTTTGAATCAAAAACAAACAGCTGTAATGCTGAAGGATATGACTGAATTTTTTTTGAGAAAGCTGAATATTTCTGCAAGAAATTTGTAGCAAGCAAAGACCTCGATGCACAGCACTCCATTCTGAAGGGCAGCATTTAAGGGAGAAGATGACAGCAGAGCACTGACAGCAGCTTCCCCTGACTGAGTTGCGTTAATTTTCCATAGACCCTGAAGAGCAGTCTTGAAGAGCTTCTTTCCCAGAAAAGCAGAAAGCCCTGCCGGTTGGTGGTAGAAGGCTGGGAGATGAAAACACAACAGAAAGCTCTGCTGCCAGCTCGAGTCAGTGGGACAGAGCCAGAGAGGGGCATAAAACTGGGACATCCTGACAAAATGCACGGAACTTGCTGTGCATCAGAGCTTAACAGAGTCTCTCAAGAAAGACAGCCTTGCAGTTCACAAACATGTAGCTCTTCACAGGCCACAATCACAAAAATGGCTAGCTGTGCATTGCCATTACGTAGCACCCTCACTGTCATACTATCCTCTGTGAAAAAATGTGTAAGAAAAGTGCTCGTTGCACGTTAGGAAAGGAGAAATAACATACAGAGTCAGAATCATGGAACTAATGTGTTTCTTCCAGAGAACACCAGCTAGTCCTATGAATTTGGACTTTTGTCTTCTTAAATCCCTGTCACCAAAAATCCAGGAGTAAAGCCTCGTAACGCCAATGTAGTGTTAAAAGGCAGGCATTCTTTATTGCAGCGCTGGATGCACGGGGGATAATTCCACCGAACGTGCATAACTCATACTTTTTCCGTGCAGTTTATATAGATCAAAAATATACGTATTCATTAGGTTACATAACTTACCCTTTCATATTAAAATCAGTTCTAAGAAGTCATTTCCATATACTTCTCCCAGCTGCGTTTGCACAGTGCATTGTAGTGGTAGTTGTCGGGGGTCCCAAGATGAAGGTTCATCCTCTTCATCACAGTGTTTGTTGATTGACTTTGGTTTCTGTGCAAACTCAGTTCTCTTCTGGCTCCCATCCACACAGCAGGGTCGTCTTGACCGGTTCTAGGCGACTTCTAGCCCCTATCAAAAACTAACCCCTTTGTATGGAGATGCAAGACTGCTTCAGTTAATTTACACAATAGATAAGTACTATAATGCTATTTCTATTAAAAATCCCCTTCACTACTATTGTTTAACATTAATGGTTACCTAGAGACTAGACCCTCTGTTCCCAGACCTAATGTCCAGATGGGTAGGGCTGTACCAGGAACATAGCAGCACTGTTCATGTTTATGGTCAACTGATTTTATCACTCTGGTTACATCCCCTTATGAGTTCTGGTCTGGGATAGCTTGATGCATATGAAAATGGACTAGCACACAGGACATCCTGGTGTATTCTTTTGCTTCACCACTGTTTTTCTGAATGGTTTGAAGGTAGGTCACTGTCTGTCTAGATCTTCTGTTCCCACCTTTAATATAAGGTTAGCTTTTCCATAACTCACCAAAGTATCAGGAGGATTAAACACCATATTTAGCGTAATAATACATTTGCAGTAGATTCTATTAACAAAGTGAGCATATCTGATGCCTTTTATAGTCTTCTAGTAGAGGCATAATTTCATCAGGAAGGCCGAGGGTACTTTTGCTGCTCTGCATTTGGTGCCTGAGAGTCTGAAGGACAGAAGCTCTCTAGCTGTGGTCCTGTTGCCATCAAAGCAGACAAATGAAGAGGCACCTTTATGTCTTGGGACTGATCACGGTGGTGAGAGAAGGACGCACCTTCACTGTGTGAAGTGACTGTTTCTAGACAGCAGCACAAACCCATGCATCTCTGTCTTCAGGGAGGGAGTTTTGTCCAAGTCTGCCATAAACTGCCATTTCACAATAATGTTGTGAGGGCAGATGGCTCTGAAGACAGAAATCTTATTGACAAGTGTTGTTATTACCAACGTATAATAGCTTAAAATTTACATATTATTTAATTATGAAATCCTTCTTAAGAAGATTTCATAAGTAAAATGGGACAAGCACACCCAAATGTCATTCAATTAATTTAGTTTCAGTAGTACAAAGAGGAGTTTAACTCAAATAGATATATATGTGTGTGTATGTGTGTGTGTATATATGTCAGATCAAAGACAGCCTTAAAATATTCAGCGAAGAATGCTATTGCTGTTATTTGACTAAATGACTTTTATACAGATGCACATATTACTGCATTTCTATGTGCTTACTGTATGCTGAAAATTTTGTTGGTACACACTTCTCATGCTTTACTGGGATTTGCATTTATAGCAAATAATAAGAATACTTCATGATTCAGGGATTGATAATGGGATATTCAACCATTTTGTCTCTTCATCACCAGTTCTAATGAACATCTGCCAAAAGGTCTTATTTGTAAATACTATTCAGGGTCTGTGGGATGGAATCAGCCTAGTTCCTAGTATTCTTCTCAAATAGAGGTCACACAGTAATAGGGTCACACAGTGTGGCAGGAGAAGAATATTTGTGCATCATATATACAGTAATGCCATAGTGGAATTCTTCGAAAGGTGCTACTGATTTTATAGACATTTTTTCTTGGCATAATGACACTATTTGAGAATTGTTCCACTACCCTAATGTCACAAACACGTGGCACAATTTAAGATTGCCATAGGCTTTAGGATAGTCTCAGTAACATGTCTTAGGCAGCGAGCCATTCATTCAATTTACTTTCCATTTGTTGCATATTTGCAGCCCAACACAGGCTGTTCAGTTTTAAGAGATCTTATTTGAAGATATAAGTATATTTCTGTATGTCTGTGTGTGTGATTACCACTATTGCTCTGAAAGTAAATGGTGTTAATCCCTAGTAAGTAGCATCCTGTACAAGTGGCTTTGTAGAATTTCTGCAGCTCCTTTGTTTCTCTTCATGTTGACAAAATTGTGACACAAAGTAGGCAAATTAGGGCTGCCATATTTGTAATGCAAGAAATACTTAAGGATTTGTAAGATTTAAGAGAATATCTACGAGAAAGAATCACATTTTTAAGTTGTCCAAAGTGTATCTATTTTGTTCCATTTAGTATACAGCTGAATACTTAGCCTGTGGACAGATGTTCAATTTGCAGACAGCTGTGTTAGGTTAAGATGTTTCTATCCCCAGCTGTTTGCTGCCAGCACGTTACTGAAGACCCTTGTCTATAGGGCTCTGCAAGGCTTTACTTGGGTTTCTGAGTCTAGCTAGGGCAAGGTCATCTGGGCTAGTTCAGACCATCAGCAGTGGCCATTGCTGTTAAGCTGTGCTGGAGGACATGACGTATTGCTCCTACGGTGTCTTCTGATGGGGCCCAGGGGTAGCAGCTTCACACTGGTGAACCCCAAACCTTCTGGGAGCATCTTTGGTTGGCAGACCAAGGTCCCTGCAGAAAGACATCCATCCACAGCCTTCCACACACTATCAATTGTAAATAGATTGTGGATAACAATGTCCTTCATGAATCTTCAGTAGGGATGAGATATAGAGCATATAGAGAGCAATTCAAGTACCTAAATAAAGCTATCTAATGCCATTTCGGCTGTTGAGGCTGTTGCAGTGTGGATGTCTTTGATATCTTAGGGTTAAGCTTGCACTAGACACCTATTTTTAGTAGTCAGACTTTCTTCCTCGGTGTTGAATAGCTCTCGCTGACAGAAGGCAATTATTTTGTCTGGAGAGCTACTCTAAAGTTTTATACGGAACCACCTGAACCCCGTGAGCTACAAATTCAAGGATTACTTTAATGGTGTTTAAATAATTTGAAATCCTGAATTCTTTGTGAGGAAGATTCTTAAGAGAGCATTATAAAAAGAATGTCTCTATAGACATAACAAAATATTTCATTATTCAAACCTTTTCCTAAAGGAAGTAGAAACTCCCTCAGTCTTCCTTGGTTAGAGTCCTGGAGATCTGTTTCTCATAATGTGATATTTAGGAGCAGCTATGAAATGTCAATATTAATATTTGTATCACTGTAATTTTACAGACCAAAAAACCCCCAAAACACCACAGACCCTGATTTTTTTTTCTCTGTGTCTCCTACATGACTGGGAAAATTATGTATCTGATAACAGTGTGAAACAAAAGTGTGGAGTCCCAATCTTGAGATTGTTATATAAAAGAAAATGGTCCATAAATTACTGGTTTACACTTCTCATATGAGAGATGGGTCAGGTTTTCTTGACAAAACTCTTTGCATCTGGAGAGAGTGTTTGTTACCTTTACTCTCTGGTTTGAATGTGTAATGGTGGAATCCTTTTGCTTTACTGGGCTGTGCATCTAAAATTTGATGAAAGAAGAGATGTAGATGTCACACATTTATTGTCCGTTGCTTTCTCTATACATGTTTTTGCTGTTTGAATAAAATTCAGAAAGCTGAGGGATAGTCCCTACCATTTCGAGCAAATGACTGAGTCGTAAGTGATTCCACATGCTGGCTGAGAATAGCCCTTCACTAACTGCTAAACCTACAAATCATGCTGGTAAGACCTCTTCTTTCTGTTTTTGACCTATCACTTTAAATTCTGTGTATCTATTTTAGCTGCAATTTAAAACAAATTGTCCCACAGTCAGATGAAGACTACTTACTTTCTGTGCCAGAAAAGGGCATATGTCACCAGAAACAGTCTGCACACGTACTTCACTGTTGCTTATTTGACAGATGACCTTGATGTGAATCTCCACTGGGGGTTGAGGCTGCTTATGTCCATGTTTGGTTCAGGTTGTCTGTTACTATTTTCTTGAACTAGGGCAAATGTACAAAGTTCTTCTAATTTTTGTCTCAACGCTTCTCAGCATCATCCAAAAAGAATAATTTTGTTTTTCAAGGGAGGAATCTGAGACCAGAACTCTCACTTACTGCACACTTGTTTTCACTTGTTTTACAAACACCCAACATCCAGATACCTCAGGCTGTACCAACATAGAATGAGATTCATGAGGTACAAAGAGTCTGAAGAACCTACTGTGTATGTCCATGTCTGGCTAGCTCTCTAAAGTACCAGCAAGAAAAAAGTTGAATTAATATGCATACAATCTTTGGGTCCCACATGTTTCTCACTTCAAAGCACAACCATGAAATAATATTCTAAAAAATGATAGTTATATAGTCCACTGCAGTGAAGTGGGCCAAGTCTTTAAGACACATGTTTCAGCGTCCATTCTGCTTTAGGCACCACAGGACATTGAGGAACTAATAATTAAGTTCAACAGAACCATGGAGGAGTAAGGCTGTGCTATTACGGGGTCACAGCTTGTGGCTGTGGACCAAGAAGAATATAATTGAGTTTTCAACATAAAGCAACTGCAAATATTTAATATAAAGAGTTCTGTGTATTCTCCTTTCATCTTCCTGTCCCTCTCTGCTCCCTGCCTACAGACTGTCAACACTTAAAAGTAAGCACAAAACGATTTCTGAGTATTTATATGCAAATTGATAACTGTATGACTTAACATTAAATTTAAAATGACTTGCCTAATAACTAAGACACTTTTATTTTGGGGGCTTGAGCAATGCAGATAATAGAGAAATACAGCTCTTAATCCATTGTTTCATGTCACGAGTGTTTTATCATTTGTATACCTATGGCACCTATAAATTCAAGCATGAGGGCAACCAGATTAACGATGGTGCTTTGTTCCAAACATAGTGAGTTCAAGTTCTTTGGAGGAAAAATATTATTTTCAATACGCTAAGATGCTTTTTAAAAAAATTTCCCAGTGCCTAAATGTTCAAGAAGCTCGAGTTACATGATCTTTTTCTTAATTTTTAAATCCACATTCTCCACACTTATTTAGGATGCTTTTTTATGACACTGTGTGTATGGTGTTTCATACTGTGATGACAATATTAGACACATTCAGTGGCTTCTTCAAACTTCATCCAGACAGCAGCTGAAAATGACACATTTCACACTATTGCAAAAGGAATTACAGAATCAGAGTGGGCTTCTTAGAGGGCCACTGAATGGACTAAAACACATCTTTAAAATATGGCTTTAAAGCAAGAATCTGTGGCATTTTTTTACAGCTTTGTTTGTTGCTGCTAAGGTTTTATTATACAGGTAGAAATTCATGCAGTTTTCTTTGTTTCATAGTGTTTACTCTGTTTCCATTTTGTTGCATACTTGTGTCATGATTCAACCCCTAGAAATAGCCATATTCTTCTGGGCTTCTAATGCTCTAACGTCTTGGCTCTCACAGCAAACAAACTTATTTAGCACCAAGTTGCCCTGCTTACAGAAACCATTTCTGAAAATTTTGTGAGTTGAAGTTGCATTAATCTGAATGATAGACCCTCTTCAGCCTGTTTAGCATTATACCTCATTCAATAGACAGTTTAATGGATGATCCACAGCAGTACATTACATTTTTGAGCTCTGGGAATTACTCTGCACAGCCCAAGATTGGGGACTGGATTTGGTGGCTGAAATCCAAAAGCTTTTTCCTTTTTTTAAGTACCAAACATTGCCTCTTGCCAAGTGGGATCATTTTCCCATCTGTGGAAGGGTTTTCTGCCGTTGGTAACAATATTCAGTTTCTCTGGCTCCTTTAGGCTTGCAGTAATATAAAATAGAATTAACAGAAGTTAGCAGTAATGGCAGTAAGCAACTGAAGTTAAAGGCACCAGGGAATCAGACCTCTAGGTGTGAAGGACCAGGATAAGGCCTGCCTGCATCTGGAGTGGCTTAATATAATCTCCATTGTCTCCATCTTCTTTTAGTAAATGATGTCTCATTTAAAAATGATTGGGAGATCTTTTGCCATGATGCTTTGTTGACTAACATGCCAGCTGTCTTTGAAAAGCTGGGAGAGGAGTATGCTATGATGGGAGCCTTTGAAAGCAGTGTTTATTTCACGTCCCTAAGGGCTGTTGAGTGTAAACCCCTAGCTTTCAGTGTGAAGTGTGCCAGGGACACAGGACGATATGTCCGTCAGCAGTGCCCAAAGGCACTGCCACAGCTTGATAAGCCCTGACCTTCACAGAGAGACAAGGTGAGTGCAAGGAAAATCGGCTATAGGTGGGACAGGCTGGTGACAGCTGAACTTGGCCAGGCACAGCTGGCTGCCCCAGAGGCGGATCGGCCTGGGTCACCACGCATACCAAGCTGACATGCTGGCATTTGTTAAGCTTCTGAACTGAGTTCTGAACCTGCCACAGCTCAGTCCTGAGAAGACTATTTTGTCTTGAGTCCATAGAATTTAAATCTCTACAGTGGTAGAATATGCATAGAAAAGGGCTAACGTGTATAAACATGGATATACCAAAACATAATAGATGCATATTAGTACGTGAAATGTAAAGGCTCCAAAGAAATTACTCCAGTAGTTATTCCCTAATAACTGGAAAATGCATTTAAAAAGTCATTTTGTGTGGATATTTTTGTCACAACACATTTCAGAACAGCTGTCATAACACTGGAATTTACTTCCAAAAATATATTTTAAAAAATCCCCTTTATCTGGCAGCAAATGACTTAAAAGCAGAGACTACAGTGCAGAGAGGCATATTCCAAAAGCACATGATATAAAAAACTTCTAGTTATTACTGGGTTAATCAGCACTCTTCTGGAAAGTACCAAAAATTGCATGTAACTGTTTCAAAAATCACGGGGATATTTTGAACATTTCCACTGGGTCAAAGTAAAAATAACTATACATCCTTTTTAGGTGATTATATTCAGGAGACTGGTCTTGCTAGAGTGACTTTACACATCCATTATTGCAATTATAATTTAGTGATAATTACTCTGTAGAATTACAGTGTTCTATTACCACAAGTGAGAGTCCATGGAGAAAGCCAGTGTCCAGCATCTCTGGGGCCTTGGAACGAGTGCCTGTGATTTTATAATTGCCAGGCTTGTTACATTTAGTTTGGGAGAGGCTGTACCTGCATTGTGTAGGTTAAAGAGCCATCTCTTTGCTGATTAAAATGAAGCTCTGTCATTGACATATCAGGTCCAATACATCCAATTAACATGGAAAATATGTTTGTCCTACACTGGTTAAGATAGATGGCTTCCTTACACAAGTTATAAACACTTGTAGGCATTATGCCAAAACTTACAAGCAATTTGTGTTTTATGAAAGTCTATTTAAGGTTCTCTTTCAAATTAAAAAAAAACAAAACCAAAACAAAGCAGAAAACAAGCCAAACCCTCACACAACACACATCTTTAGAATCAGGGTATCAACCCACTGTAATCAGTATGTGACCAAATGCATTTTTGTAAACAGCATTCCTGCATAAAGCACGGTGACGGAACTGAAAGATAAGGCCTAAATTTCTGTTCAGAAAATTGCACAACAGTGTAAAAGGCAAATGCACTTTAATTTCCCAATACTACTTTATTTTCTGTTTTCTAGCTCGCAAATGTGGCTATTGGAAAAAGGGAGACAAATATTAGCCACCTAGAAAGGGAAGGAAATAACGACTGGTGGAGAAAGGAAGTAGAGAAGAGCTGATGCTTTTATGGGTCAATGTGAGGGCCAAAGCTGCTTGAGGCTAGTGGAAAACTCAGTAAAATTCAAAGGACTGTCAATTCAGGACATCCTCTACATTGCTTTACAGTATTGTACTTTGTTTCAGTTCAGTTTAGTGGAGGAAAATAAATAAATTACCAGAAGGCTGTATATGACCCAATCCCAGCCAAGTGGTGGGCCAAGTCCTGAGTTGCTCTCTGGCTGGCATGGGGAGGAACCTTTAAATTAATTAATTTACCAAATTTGGTGATAGTTTGAAAAGCCAAGAGAAATCTCTGCATGGTAGCAATGGATCAAGAGTCACAGCTGAGAGATAACTTCTTCCCCTGCAGCACTCAGCTGCGGACATACTGCTTTGAGGCTGTAGCCATCAGTGCTGCAGAGTATCCGACCAGTGAAGGTGTTCATACAGACCTGTAGCCCATTTTAGGACTGAGAAGGCACAAACGTGAGGTAATAAAACCTTCCTTCTTTCCATGTTTTGGTCTCCAAATGTGATCACCAAGTCAGCAGAAGCCTTGAATTTGTCCATTAAGAGGACTCAGGACATGCATACTGTAGGGATATGGTACTTCTTTAAGATATGTTTCTGGTTTCATTAACCAGCTTTTGAACCCAGGAAAGAGACAAGATAAACTACATAAATGTCAGTAATGGCCTTCACAAGAAAAGAAACCAGCCAAATACTTGATTTTTCACTTTGTTTTTCCATGAGGAGCTAGGACCTGGGTGAGTAGCCTCACTTTCCGTCCTGTGTCTCTAGGAAGGAGGTCTGGGTAGGAGGACAGGCTTGGCAGCCTGTCACTCTTATGTGTGGCCAGGTTTTGCCCATACTTTTGCTCTTGCATGCACAGCTGCTTGTTGTTAACAATGTAAAGGCAGGATATGAGGACTGTAGGCCCCGTGTTACAAAATGTTTTATCCAGGCTTTTCCTCTCAGCTTACCCCGATCCTAGCGGTATCCCTCTGCTGAGACCAAGACGGAATGGACAGCTGCAGGAGGAGGAGGAAGGACTCTTCCTATCATGGCTGGTGAGGCAGAGGAATACCATGCCATAAATAAAGGAGGAGAGTTGAAAGAGAAAGAAAAGAGCTACTGCTTTTAGTGGTAGTCACCCAAAATGTGACTGACTCTTTTCATCATGCCCTCACCTGCATCTCGCATGAGGACCTGTTTTTCTATGTTTATAAGCTTTGGCCACCCCAAGTGTGATGTTGATGTTCTTATTGTGGCAAAAGTCAGCCGTGTCTGCACTGAGAGAAATCTAAGACAGCTCTGCAACAGACCTTGATTTCCAAAAAATACTGCGCTACAACACTTAGAGGGCCTTCAGGTTATCCAAAAATAACTAATCTTTTTTTTTTAAATGTTGCTGTGCCTTTGTTCAATGACAGATTTCTGGAGGCAGCTGCTACAGAATAAACTAATGAGCCATTTCTTGCAACACTTTCAGTTTGGGTTCAAACCGGAAAGCACAGATCCAAGTCCAGCTGCCTTGGGGATTTTTTTCGATGTGAGGTTTGGATCCAGCCCACTATAAAGAGCCACTATACATGCAAAATTTTGAGGTTGCTGTAGGTTTGGACTCTATCCACTGTCAAAGTTCAGAAGGTTTTGTCTGGGTGTTTTGACATGGGGCTGTCTCCATTTTAGTTTTGGAAACAAAAAAACCCCAAATACACATACGAAAGAAAATCCCCTTGCAAATATGCAACTTACCTGTCATGTGCAGAAGCAATTTCAGGACTCTCAGCCCTCCAGGTAGTTACTCATTCACTGACACCCATTGTTTTAAGAAGGCTCCATGTGTGAATAATTATGCACCTGGGAACAACCATTTGCAGGATCACAGAATCACAGAATCACAGAATCACAGAATAGTAGGGGTTGGAAGGGACCTCTGTGGGTCATCTAGTCCAACAGGCTGTTGCAAAATAATACGCTGATGAAAACTTAAAAGGTAGCTGTAACTCTTGATTGGATTGGTGTAGACTGTTAGCGAAGAGGCTGTCTGGATGCAAGCTATTGTCACCTGCATTTTAAGGAGCATTGTTTCAGCAGTTGCATTTCTCTGCCCTTGGTTTCCAGGGCATCTCCTACTCTCCCTTCTAGGAGGAGACAGCTTGCAAGTGAACGTTAACAAACTCAAATGCTACAAATTAATTTTACAGTCCTCAGTGCTGGTTATTCTCACCTCATGAATCCAGAAGTGTCTACGAATTTGAAGGATTGTTTCGGGGGGATGATCTCATCTCCCAGCCTTACATATTCTCTAGTTTCGTTTCCCCCTCCATGCCCTCAGCTAGCAAGCCAGACTTTCCAGAAGACGACAAACTACTGTCGGTTTTCTTTCTCTTCCTTTCTTTATGTTTGCTGCTTGTGTTCATCATTTCACTGTGGGGCAATTGTTTTTGTCCAGGGATAGTAGTTATTTCTTATGTTTTTAATATTTTATGTACTTTTTATGTTCTCAAAAGCAGAATTTTACTGTTCCATAGATCAAATAAATCCCAGGCTTTCAAAAATGATACAATGGAAGCTTCAGCTTCACAAGCACAGCTGCAAATGAGGCTTTAATTGCCAGCTTAGGAAAAGGGCTGAAAATGTCTAGCCGGTGAAAATGCACTAAATTTGAGAGGTCAGAGCAATAGAGAGCATGCCTGTCTCCCACAGGGTATAGCGTATAAGGCTAGGAAACATTCTGGTGAAGTATACTGTATGTGAAATGTGACCAAACATGTTTCCATTTTTATTGTAGAGATAATGAAAAGTGAAACAATACTTCTTGCTTTTGTTATTAAACCCTTTGCTGGTGAGTGTTTTACCATCTTTAGACTCTTTATTTTGTATACTATTTTGTTTTCCAAAAGTGAAAAGAGAATTTTTTTTAAATGGTTTGTGTTCTATCAAACATTTTTTTTTGCCTCTGTGAAGTGCAAGAAAACTTTGCAAGTGTTGGGAACTAGTTCCAGGAAGCTCAAAACAGTTGATGAATCAATTATAAAAGACCTTAATGAGAATTGCAAAAAAACCTCCTCAAAACTTCCCTATAGCCCAAGTTTCATATTGCTATTTCAAAGCAAAGCCAGAGTGATTCTCAAGAAGACTTCATCAGGCCTTATTTCCCAGGAACAAAACAACATTTTTCCTCCCAAGAGGTTTTATTGGAAAGAAACACAGTATTTTGTTAGTTTGAAAAAAGCCCCAAAAATGGGTCATAGGAAAACAGAAAAAAACGGAAAATTACAGCCCCAAAGGGTTAAAGATTTACAAGCCTATAAGCAGCTGGCAAGACGGTCAGATACTGGGGTATGTTATTGCAGTTTCAGTGATAGGTGGTATTATTAGCTCAGCCTGTAGCTGGTGTTCTTATGGGATGTCAAATATGGGATGCTACGGAAATATTTCATTATATAATAAACGGGCTTCTCTGAACTAAATCTCTCAACCTTTTGCAGCTGACTGATCAGTTGTTTCTGAAACATTGTGTCTTTGACATTGCTAGAGACTGCCAGGAGCTAGATCTACCAGTGCCAGCTATTACGGTATTTGTGATATGAATGTATTCCCAAAAGGCTTTTGCTTTATTTTAGTTCTCGCTATACCCAAGTTATGTATTCATTCAGGCTGTCTGTTTTGTGCACTTAAGGGCAATGCAGTTCAGGAGGGTTTTGAAAAGAAGTGTCTCAAAAGTCAAGATAAATAATTGTATTAAGAAAATATTAGCTGGAATTTTTGCTGTGTCTTGTTACCTGCATTTAATAATGATCCAAAAAAAGCAAAAAGCCAAAAAAAAGCCAAACCCAACAAACACCAACAAAAAAACCCACCGCTGTAACAATAGTTTAGTCTAGTTATAACACAGCAAAGATGCAAAAGCTATTTTAATGCTGATTTTACAAACAATAGAGAATATGATAACATTCTGTATTCTATTATGTTACGGAAAGCCTGTGTGATAGTTTTCTCACTTGCTTTAGAATTGTTTGGAAAGGGATAGAAGAAATAGAAATCACAAGGCCTGTAGTACTTCTGAGTGTCCTACTAAAAGCCGTCGACATATAACTGGAACTATCTTAGAGGCGAACGAGCAGGCACATACTTTTAATGACTGTCAGCCAAAGAAGGCAGAATAAATGACATAACATTTTGACTGCGTTGGATCATTCAAAAAAGTAACACTTCATTTTACCATCAGTCTGTGGGATTCATTGTCATAGAATGCCAAAACTTTACACAGGTTAAAAAAGAAAGTAGTTAATTGAGGGAACAAAAGTCTGGCCAGGGCTATGAAACATGAAGGTAAAAACTCTACCTCAAGAACTCCTTAAAGACATCGTCTGAGAAGAATGTTGTGCGAGAAATATCCCAATATGCTTCTCCTGTTCTTATACAGGAACAGGAGAGAGGAAGGTGCTCTTCTTCCCAGCGCTATTAGTGCGAGGTGATGTATCACAGTTTCTAAGTGTCAAAGAAGCTCAAGAGCACATGACTGTGTTAGTGCAAAGAGAAGAGAGAGGGAAATCATTGCATGTTGGCACTCCGACTGGTAGCTCAGTAATAAGGTCCTTGATGTGTTTGCTGCTTGGTCTTCCATCCCATTTTCCCAGGTAAGACATACCAAGGTCTTTTGACCTCCTAGGCAGTTATTCTTTCTGTGGCACCAGTCCAAATAGTCTAGTGATGGAAAAGATTTCATTTACCTCCTTTCAGTTTGTACCTGTACTGTCTTATTACAGTTCCTGGACTCTATTGGTATTTTATTGCTAGCTAGGCTTCTGCAGCAGGGGATATATGCAGACCACATCAAAGAAGAACAAAATGTTACTCACAAGTGGGAACTACTACTCTAGCGGTAGTAACTACTTCTCTAACATCTGTTGCTCTTCAAAGCATGCTCTGCATTTTTTGCACTACCTACGAGCAGACGTTGATTTTTCCTGAAAATTCCTGCATCTCAGGAAAGCCAGCAAGGTGTAAGCTAAACCCTACAAAAGGAAAATGAGAAAAGACTCATAGACGGGTCTGCTGGGCATCTTCCAGAGAATGAAATGTGTCGTGCAGCTCATCACCAGGGCTTCTTGCTTCATTTCTTCCCATTCCTTCCTCATGCTGTTTGCTTGCATCCCACACCCAGTGGGTCCAATGCACATACTCAAATAAAAATCAAGGGCACAACACTGATGAGCAACTGCTATTTTCTTTTACTGTCTGATCATAGTTTAGCCATTACTGTGTACTGTTTTCTGCCAGTCCTAACAAAGACACCCAATCAAAAACATTCATTCTGCATGTTGCCTAATTGGCCACGTCTTTGGTGAGAATAACTGATCCTGTAATTCTGAGAGAAGTTATTTTCAGTGATAATTATTTCATTTGTGTAGTAGCTGGGGAGTGGGAATTGACATAATTTATTTCTCTGGAAACAAGTAATGGTTGATAAGCAAAGATTTGGCCATATTATTTAAAATTTCAAATCTACTTTTGCCTCAGCCTTTTCCAAATCTTGCTGGCTAGTAAGATCTTGGTGTTTGAATGTATTTTATATAGCTTCTTCCCACTCCCAAGTAGTTCTGTTGCATTTTTGTGACTGAGTGTTGCCATTCATTGCATGAAGTAAGTAACAAGAATTGTGCATTCCTTGAAAAAGAACATCCCCAAAGGCTTACTTGAAGTTCTGTTTTGAATTTAAAGTCAAAGTTTAAAAACTGATTATTGCATCTTCCTTTAAAATGTGCTTTTAAGTCTGCTTGCATGTGAAAAATGTTTTCAGTTAGAAAAACATAGTCAATATATTTATTCCTACAAACTGGGTATGTGACATGTGGTACAAGAAACCTTTACATGTATGTAAGCTAGACATATGAATTTTATTGCTCCTGCTGCTTCTTATGTGAGTCTGCTGCTGATGTGGCTAAATGCAATTTGTCTCATTGCTTTGCAACACACAAGGATTTATGAATGCATATCTCTTCCTACAGGCTTATAGAAGACCCTTCCTTTAACTACTGATGTTCACTGAAGGACCATGCTTTGCTTTTTTTTATTTCCCTGAATCCTCTTAATGTCAGTTTCTTAAAGAGTCTGGTACTGTACACGGCATGGGCCAAATTCTTACCTCATTTTAGAAACTGTAAACTTTGTTTAATTCCTTGGAGGTATATGGAGCTGCTTCAATTTTATGACAGTAAAAGGAAGATGAGAATTCTACCTTCGATGCTCACCTGTTTTGCACAAGCTCTCTTAACTTCTAGAAAAAAGTCTTAAATGAACATTCAGGTAACTGAATGCTATTGAACCTTGTTAAGAAAGACTGATTATTATTTTTTTTATTAGTATTATTATTGTTATTATTCCTTATTATTGTTTGAGTATATAGACTTAAGCTGAGGAGGCCATGGTCACATGCCTTTTTGGGCCACTGACTTTCGAAAAGCTTGTAACTGGTTTAAGACAGAATAAGCAAGGGGAGTACTAGGACAGGGGGAAGTCAAGGTCAGGTCTGTTTTGATGAGTTCATCTTGGTTCCTTCAGTCCTCTTCACTGTGTGTGGTAACTGTCTGAGTTCCCCAAAGTGTTTACAGTTGAAGTAATCTTTAGACAGGTGGACTTATTTTGAATCCTGCCAATTTCGTATTTATTTTCCTTGAATTCCACCATAGTCCACATTTTCCTGTTGTTGCTTCATGTAGACAGATGCTTAGCAGAAACCCCCCTTTCCAGTATCTCTTTTTTAGATTTTCTACATTTAAGAGGTGCTGCATATTGACTCATGGATGGTTTATTTAAAAAAAACATGCAAAACTAAACAACCCCCCCCAGACCCCAAAGATTTTGGGTTGTCTGTATAGGGTAGTACTCATGTGGGCAAACAAACAAGATGATCAGTCTATCTAGATGGTGACTGCAGTGTGCCTTGCAAGGTGCCTTGCAATGGCATCTTTAGCTGGATTAGGTGAAATTTCCCAAACTGTGGGGGATGTGGTCCTACATGACCACTCCAGCATCTCAATGATTCATTGGTATTGATTATCTTCAACTACTTGCAAAACATCTCCTAATTGCTTTAACTATGTACAAAAGACTGTCCTGCATGACCATTTCTGCAGTTGCATTTTCTACTATTTATGTGTCTTGTCTATGTACAGTTTGGTCACTTCTGCTGCAGGAATTGCCTGAGGGAGCCTTCTTATGTCCAGATTTTCCACCCAGTGTGTTAATTAACTATTAAAGCACAGCAGTAGTGCCTATCTGTTGGTCTAGGCACAGCGGGAGCTGCCTGGAGGGATCTCAGGATTCCCAAAATTTGTTCCTGTGGTGCTCTGGGAAGTACTCTGTAGTGAAGGTGGCTGGGAAGGGGTTCAGTCAATCACCATCTCTCCAGCCTGTCCATGGTCTCCCATCAGCCCGTTCTCACCTTTGCTGGGGAGGCCCTGAGCCACCCAGGCAATTACTGACTAAGTGCACTGAGGGAGCACAAAGACGCAGACTTCTTACCCAGCTATACCACATCTATAACTATAGGACAATGTTGAATCTAATCCTTCTCTCACATTTATAACTTAAATTTCAAAGCCCTTGCCACATTAGAAAGAAAGAGTTTATTACAGGATCCCTGGTAGCTTCTTGGGGCTGCAGATGGCTTCTCTGAGCGGGTTTGTGTAGACAAAGGAAACGCTGAGCAGCTCTGCAAGGGACTGTTTTAATACAGACTGGAATTTTATCTGTCTTTGTATTAAAATTTGGATATGGCTCCTACACATTCTTCTCACTGCCCAGAAGTTAGCCAAAGAAGAGAAAGGCAGTCAAGCTTCAGAGCAGAATGAAGACAATAAAAACAGGCCGAGGTTAGAACATAACAGAAACACTATTTGAGAGAAAATGAAAACAGTTGCTACATAACTTGAAGGCATTTCAGCTTCTCAACTGGTTGCACGCGTAGACAGCTTTGACACAAATATTTGCATGCTTAGATTTATAACAAAATGTTACCCACAAGGATGACATGCATTATTGTAGACTCAGGCACTGAGGTAACCAAGCCAAAATAGCAGAAATACACAGCATTCTAGGGGCACATGAGGCATACATGTGCACAGCTGTGCTTACCCCATTTCCGATACATACACAAACACACTCACATGTAATTTAAGTGCATGTGCCCTGGGATCTTTCCCAAGATCCTCACGCCTTACATGACATTTACACATATATGTGCGTAGGAATATATATTTACATAGGTACCTATGCATTCACTTTACGTGTATATTCACATGTTTTATGGCTGGCAGTGGCATACTTCCCAAAATATATCCCTCTTGGACCTGTAACCTCTCTTACTGTGTGGCAGGGACAGCAGTGGCCACCAGTATTCAGCCACAGCTACCTGCATGTGGTGTTCCCCTCTCACCGAACAGTACCCAAGGGAGAGCAATGCTGCTCTGTTTTTCTGTCTTTATATATTGAAGAAAACCCTACTGTGTGTTGGAGGTGAGGTTAGCTGAGAGGTGTCAGCTGGGAAATTTGGAATAGCATGTATAATTTAATGAAATTTAAAATAATTTAAACCCCCGAAATGAGCAGGATGGAAAGTGACTTTATATGCTGGATGTGTACGTGATATATGGCTTCCAACATAGAAGTGACTGTGTGCCTGCAGGATGAGGAGTGCTTGGAAAAGCTGGCGCTGAGCTGGAGGTGGGCCAGGTGCTGGTGCCCCTGCCATGGCGTCAGGGAGTGACTGTGTCTGGGGGCTTGGCACAGCCCGGCAGCGAGTCCCGACCGGCTCCGGGTTCAGCTTCCCCAACTGCTGAGCTTTCTAAATCTGGAGTTTTGTTTCGGGGCTGCCTCCTGCAGTGATGGGAAGATTATCTGCTGTGGTTTATACATGTTTTTCTATGACACAAAACAGGATCAGTAATTCCGTAGAGTATTTCTGTTTCTTTTTTTTTTTATTATGGTCTTTTGGCTTCTTCTCTTGGGTTTTTTGTTTCATTTTTTTTGTGGGTTTTTTTTTTTTTGATATGTCTGTATCTCCCTTTTCCCTTGTGCCTTTTCATTTTCTTTTTTTCCTTTGCCTTGCTACTGTAAGGGTTGACATGAGTGAGACTCCTCATACTTAAACCCTAAATTTGAGGTCACTTAGTAAAATATTTACTGAGCCTCAGAGTCTGGTCTGTTTAAAAATTCCTCTATTATGACAAGATCCTAAAGTACAGATGTCACTACGCTGTTAATTAAAACTTGCTCTTGCAAAATTTAAAATCAGTATAAACACTAGTCATCTACAACCTAAGTCTGACCAGTAATTTATTCCATGAAAAGTTACCTTAAAAGAAAGTTGGGATGGTTTCATCTCACCTAGCTTAAATCATCTACAGTGTGGATGTTTACCACAAATTTGTTCCTGTAGCTTCCTTTTATGGTTAACAGAGTGAAATAGGCACATTCTTCCTGAGATTTATTTGGCCGATTTTAGACTAAGAGAAATTACACCCTAGAAGATCCGGTCTATTGAATGACTTGCTGCAAGATGACTCCTGCTGCTAAATATTACAGCTGCACAAAGCTGAAACTGAAGGACATCAGTAGTTTGAAATCCAATCCTTAAAAATGAGTTGCAAAATAGAATTTAAGGAACTGGTTTGATCTGATTGCCATCATGTAGTTTGATTGTTTAACACTTGCTGACAATAATTTCTGCATTGTGTTTTCAAGTTCCAACATCAGCTACAGAAAGATATCATTTATTTTTCTCTTATCTCTTTTTTGCTGTAAAGAAATATATTTGGGTCCATTACGCTCACTTAAATAAAAAAAACTATCAAGCATCAGTTTCCTGTCTTCCAGATTCACTTTAAAATCTTGCTTGAATAATTGTTTACTGTGATTTATCTTGTATTTGTAGACCTCTGTCTAGTTAACTTTAAACTCACCTTAATAGAACAAGCTCCTAAAATGTCTCACTGAAAACAAAGTAGGTCATATAAAGGGGTGTGATCATCATGAGAGGTTTCTAGCCAGTGGTTTGACTGACAGCTGTCAGGAACCATTCGTTTTCTATGTTTTGCTGGACATTCTTGTTGCTCGTTTCCTAAACTTTTTCTTGAACAGATTCTTTGTATAAATAAAATCCATATCTTTTTTTCATGTTTATGAATCCACCTCCCAAAGAAGACATGGAAATCAACCAAGTAACTTGCCAAAGAAAAAAAGAAATTTAAACTCAAATGCTCCAACATACATATGTGCATAAGAAAAACCCTGGTCATGACTGGAGCTGAGAATGGTTCCTTGTGGTTCCTACGATTGTTTAAAATGGTTAAACTTTCTTCCAAACTTCAAAAAATACTGGCTTTTCCTAAGCGTTTCACAAGTGGTCTTTGTTATGGCCCTATATTTGGCCACATCAAACTCGTGGTGCCTGCCATTTGACCGGTTTGGTTGAGCTGTAGCAATGCAGTAAGAGTATGCTGTCGCATGGTGACACTTGTTGGAGAACCACCAGCCCGCTGTCGCAGACTGCTCAGGTAAAGACCATGGCTGCGGCGCAGGACGCAAGCAAGGAGAGAATGTGGCTCACAGTCTCTCAGATGGAAATTTAATACCCTTCAGCTCCATCTCCGTGTGAGATGTTAAAGATGCCCTGATTATTAGAGCTGGTTGAAAATTTTCCAGTGGAACACTTCTCTGTTGGAAAATGCTGACTTTACAGAATTGAAACATTTCACAGGAACATGTTGATTCCATTGAAAGTTTCAATGGAAAGCAGGCAGGCAGGCTGTCCAGGAAGCCTGCGCTCCTGGTTGCATGCCAGCCGGGGCTCCCCTGGCTCCCCGCTCCGCGGGCAGCAGCCCCTCCAGCCTCCCGACACCCCCACCAGACCTCTGCCTTGGGACTGGGGTGGCTGCGGGCAGGGAAGCGTGGAATAGGGGGGCATTGGCCCTCACGTAGGCTCTCTTGCAGTAGCATTTCTCTGGATGTTTTCTTTCTTTTACAAAAATATGAATTCTTCAGGAAAAATTACAATCACTTCTTTCCACAGGAGAGGTCATACTGCCCGTCTTTGCTTTCTCTTTGCTTGTGCATCACGTATTTACAAATATGATCTTAGGTGGAAAATATACAGTACATTCACACTGAACTAGTGATGTAGCTGTCAGTGCCTGAAGTGTTTATTCTTTATGATAGGCACAAAAAAGGACACATTCACTGTGCAGACTGTCATCATGATGAAATTAATTCAGAAGTTCATCCCTGGGCGAACTCAGAGCTGTCCCAGCAGATGTATACCAAACAAAAGAGATATCTGTCAAAATGTGTACACATATATATAAAATCTATTTGTTTATTTGTTTTTTCCAAAATGGCTCAAGTGAGGATAATTAACTTCATTTTTTCTCATCCAGTCTAGGAAAACAGATTAAAAAAATTAAAAATGTTGAATTAGAAATGTATTTTAAACATTGTAATACACACCTTAAGAATTTCTAAGCCCAGCTGAAAGAAATATTTATACATTTTGGTTAATGTGTCTGCTGGCTTGAGCTTTGTTGTTATGGTTTTAACTTGAACTTAGAATTCCATGTTGGGGCACGTGTGACAGGCACCTGTAGAAATCAGTCATCTCATCATTGCTCATCTATGTCTTAGACTGTCTTCATGTTGGTGCTATTGGCATGTGCAGCCTAATTGTCTCATTAACTTTATACAGTCAGTAAAACTACTAACATGTAACTAATCATTTGTAAAGTATTTTGGGTGATTTGGATTAAAAAAAAAAAAGGAGGCCACATAAACCCAATGTTTGTTCTGCGTTTTACCACTTGTGGAGAAATGCACGAGTTATGAGTGTTTATGTGCACATGCTTACCAGTTTTGACTTGCACTGCTGATCATATCTGTGCTATTTCCTCAAATTTGGTAGGTGGCATACTTATAGTACGTCCAATCAATGAATCAATAAATAATAAAGCCTGCATATTAAGAAAAGTTTAAAAAATAAGTGCTCATAATGAAAGTCAGTGTTGTGGGGTTTTTTTCATGGTTTTTCTGGCAGTCTTGCTTTTGATCTGGGAGCTGTTAGGAGTCATTGCACCACACATGAAAGGAGTTAGAAAATTCCATATCATAATGCAGTTAGATCAGTAATTCATTGAGCAGGTAATTCACAATGACTTGCCAGTCCTTTGATTGCACACGGTTTATGACTATTAGCAGTTTCCCCTTTCAAATTTGTATGCTTCCATACTTCCTTTCTGACCTCTTTTTCATCATTTATAGTCCAATTTGGTAGTGAAAAAACATAACTGGTGCTCAAGTGCATGGCTGTCATTCAAACCCCAGTGCGTTACTGAGCAGTTTGACATTTGTGACTATGAAAAAAAAACATTAAGCAGGTGTACAGAACACTAACCAGGTCCCTCAAACAATGCTTTATGGGATTCACAACTTGCCTCTAGGCTATAAACCTGACTCAGCCTGAGTTTTCAAGGTAGATTTAATCTTGATATTTACAATCCCAAACATATCTTGCATTACAATATAATTGCAATATAAATGACACAAACACATTTCAAATGCAAAGTCACATGAAGAGAAGTGTTACTGTAAGAGCTTTGCAATGACGCGTGTTCTTCTTAACAATTATCTGTCCTCAGTTTGTGATATCAAGGGCTGCATCCTCAGCTACAGTAAATTGGTTTGCTCAGAGGGGTCCTGGCTCTAACAATTTCTTCGTGGAAGTATAACAGAGTCAGGTTCAAATTAGAAGAAACAAAAAGAAATGCTGTTTAATCACTTTTAATGTAGTCATCTGCTATACAGGTGTGCACATATCACATTTTATTTTAGTTATACTTACCAGGTTTCTGGGAACCGATGTTGCAGCTTTACAAAGGTAGAGAGATTTCTACAAGCTGGATGTATACCATCAGGTAAATCTGTTAAAAGAAGTTACTGCTTTGTCTCTAAAGGGCTAATATAATGTTCAAGTTGCTGAAAAAGGGCCCCTAAAAAGAGCATTGCAAACATTTAAGTGGTCAAGTAGGAATAAGAACTGTGAGTCTGAGAACTAAAAAATTCTTTAAGGTGCTTGATTAGTTTTTTTTTTTTTTGTATTAAAAAATTCTCTAAGGTGCTCAATTAAAATAATGTTTTTTTATATATGAACATAAAAACTATGCACGAAGTCCTTTATGGTATCCCTCCCAGCTTCCAGTAGTCAGTGGGTTCAGGACTTCCTTCGCCAGAGGTGCATCCAGATCACCGTGCTTAATAGTCATTGAAAGACATATCCTTCATGAATTAGGCTAATCTCCTTTTGAACCCTGTTACACTTTTGGCTTCTCTGGCATCCTGTGGTAATAAGTTCCATGATTTAATTGTGCATTGTAATGAAAAGTGCTTCCTTTTGTTTGCCTGAAAACTGCTGCTTGAAGATGTTAGTGGGGGCAGTTGCCTACTGTATCTGCTCCCAGTTTAGTAGGCAGAGCTGGTTAGTCTGTTCATAATCTTAACTAGGTTTTTGCTTCTTATGATGGCAGAATCCACAGCCAGTAAAAGGGAGAGAATGACATTTTGAGATTGCTTCAGTACTGATGTATTTACTCTATGAATAGCAGAATATGCAAGTAATTAAATTGTGAATAATTTATTTTGATATTATCCTGGGGTTGGTTTGGCACTTGTGAATAAGAAAGCAGTAGACCCATAGGAAGACTCTGATACATGTTTTCAGCACATGCGCTCACACACACACACATGTACATATGTTACCAGACTCGTTTCTAAAGTGATGTGTGCTCATACACTTTGTGTAGCACTTCTTGCAGAGATGTAGAAAGAAGATTTTGTGGGCAAAATGTGGCAAGTGCATGGAAGGTGTAGAAAAGACCACACAGAAAAACAGTTTCAGAAGTGAGTGCTGGTAGCAGCTCATGAGCGAAAACAGAGAGGAGAAAGCGGACATTTGCCTCCTCCTTACCTTCTCTTTTGCTTCGGACAGGGTTGCTAGGAGTTGTCCATGTCCTTCATGAAATGGCTGACATATGGATGGTCCCATATCAAATGTGAGATAACTTACGCATTTCTCTTCTTGTGTGAAGATATGAATTTATCTTTGCCTTTTTTATTTCCTGGAAAAGATTTAAAAAGTTTTGTTCAACTTTATGGGGAAAAAAGGATGTTGCTTCAGGATTACAGATTTTTTAGTTCCAGATGAAGGCTTCCCAGGGTTTGCCATTTTCTTCCTCTATTAATATAAAAAATTAAGAAGAAGAAAGAAGAAATGTACAACCAAAAATCTTAAGTTTAAAATTCAAAGAAATTTAATGCGTAAAATATTTATGTATTTTTTCTAGAATCTGTTTAAAACAAAGAATGAGGCCTTACTGAAATGTGACATTTTGATAAGTTTTTGATAAATCACACACATAGCAGATTTTTTTTCCTCATACGCCCTTTTCCAAAGGAAAATGATTTAATCAGAATAACTTTTACTAAAGAATTTTTTCCTTCTCTATCCTGTTAATTTTTTCTCCTACTTTTTACCAGCATTTTTTTTTTGTGCCTACCAAAAATACAGCCTTGACTCGTGATCTGCCCATGTCAAACCCTTGTTGAACAAGCTGGATGGAGCTCACTAAGTCCAGATCTAAACAAGCCCCACTTTGATCCTTAGTTGAGAGGAAAATAAACCCAGCAATTGTTTTATTCTTTTTTTTCTCTTACCTGATTTCCTATTTAGGAGGGCATAAGCTCACTGACTGCTATTGTTAGAAGATCTTAAATTTATCTGCTCTTCAAAGCAAGTAATACTTGCTTTGTTAATGGTTATACATCTCCTAGCACAGCAAGGCCCTAGTTCTTACTAGTGTTTGAGGCAATTCTGCGGAATAGTAAGAGGATGGATAATTTTAGGGAGACCTTGGTGCTTTAGACCTTGCTCTACTCCACTAAACCATTTTTTGGGGGCTGAGGGTGGTGGGTCAGAACTGGAACAGCTGAGTAACGAGCTGCACAGAGAGGTCATTAGCCCTCTACCCTGGGCTCCTTTTCTGTCCAAATTAACTTTTTCAGGCAGTGAAATGACTGATAAATCCCAACTGCTCAAAGGCCCTTAGGTTACTGACACGGCACAGTTAAAATTCAGCTCTGGATAAGAAAGAGATCATCTTTAGGATGTAAATGAATGACATTTTGTTAAATCTGCTTACTATTTATATTATTTTAGTGGATATTTTCAGGATTGTCTTCTAACAGAAAGGAAAGTTTGGATTTTCAATGAATTATATTAAATTAAAATCAAATTATTATAGCCTCACTGACTGGAAAAAAAGTAAGTAACAATGTAATATTGTCCTTTTTTTCCTTCTAACTTATTGTCCAACTGTGAATGGACTTGCAGATTTGATGACAAACATATTGATGAATGTCTTTGAATCCAAATCTACAGTTTTAGATCTGAGACAGAGCAGGTTCTTCTCAAAATGAAACAAAACTTGAGAGCAGACGCTATTAGGAATTTAACTTAAAAAGCTGGTACTATGAAGACTTCAACTTAAAACAACCTCAGCATTTTAGCAAAACAGCTGATTTGAGGTCTTAGCATGAACACTAGCAAGACAGACTCTGTTATAAACTTAGAATTGAAACAAAAGGTAAGCAGTGTCTTTTTTCCTAGGTACAGGAAACTTTTACTTGGTTTAATAGAGCAACTGTATAGTCTTGGAAAAAAAATGCCTTTGTTCATGCCCTGTAGCTTAGCAAGCTTAAAGAAAAACATTTCCTAAGCCTAAAATTTAATAATATTTTTTTAAGGGTAAAAAAACCCAGAAGGACTAGTCTTCTGTTCAGAGTATTTGGCTGCTCCTTGCAGGTGTTTGGGTTTTAAAATGTTTGGGCAGGACACCAATAATTTGGTTTACAGATTACAGTGCTGTCCAGTTTCCTGCACGTTATTGCGATGTGGAACAATGACATTACAACAACTCACGTCTGCTATTAACCTTTTTTTTTTTCTTTGTCTTTTTAGTCTGTATGTCTCTTCACAAAACATTGAAACGTGTCTTGGCCGGTTACCTCAGCTGTTTACCTAAGTAGCTACAGGACATCTGTTTCAAGATAGGTTACAGGCACATCGCATTTCACCTTCCTGAAGGGGAAGAGGACAGGAAACTTAATTTTGAAGTAAAGCATTGCCAAAGCTTTCTGATTTCCATAAAGATGCCAGACAGTGACATCATATCTACTGTGTGTCCCTTTGCTTTATGGGTGGAACTTCATTGCATGGTGGAAATATTGCAGGGGAACGATTGATCTTGACTTTCACCAGTGCTGTACTAAGCAAAAGTAACAAATGGAGTCATTGCTGAAGCCTGTGAAAAAATATTTGTAGTCATGGTTGTAGCTAGAGCCAAAGTCAGGGGTACTGAACCAGAACCTACATAGAACCCAAACTCTTCCAGGGTCACATTATTTTATTTATTTGTTTTAACTTGACTAAGTAGGGTTTTGATCATTTAACCATGGTCCCTGTTCATAACAATCCTGTGAGTTTGCGAGAAAACAACTCCTTGGTGTTTTTAAATATGATTTGAATTAAATATAATTATTCAGAACAAATGTTTTCACCTACCACATCATGTAACTGCACTTTGTGCTTCTGCTTTCAAGTCTGTTATAGTGAACACAGGTTAAATGACCACATAAAATAATTAATTGTGGCCTTGTGTAAAAACAAATAGATTCAGAGAAAAAGACTGAAGAATCCTAATTTCTAGTGTACTTAACCAAAACAACATGCTGCTGGCCAAATCCTAAAACACTGGCCTTTGGGCCACAACTGTGATAAGCTTCCCTAGAATTGAATGCAGGCCACTTGTTGCAGGGATGCGTTCTGAATGGAACGGTGCATGTTGCAAGTGATTATTAGTGATTTTAATTATATCATGCCAAGTACTGTAGCAACTAGATACGTCTTTTTTTTTTCATTTCCACTTCTCAGCCACTCAGTCTGTATAAAGCTGTGGCTGTGTTCTGCTCAGCACCTGACACATGCTTCTCAGAAATGGCTCCACTTCAAATGTAAGCGAAGTGATCCCTGCACAGAAGGCCTAATTTACAAAATTACTGAACCCTCATGTTTCTGATGGAATTCAAGGTGAGTTGCTGCTTAAAAATAATTTCTGGATGTTTCCGTCTTGTAGTGGCAGTTCTTTGGGTAGAAAAGGGCTACATGGTACATATATGTTATCACATTTTTATTCTTTGTGCTAAATCACAGCGAAACTCCTAATGAAAAAAAGAACAAGGAATAGTGCAACTTGTAAAATAAAGCTTTCACTAAGCACTGTAAGTCTTCCCAGCTTTACAAGAAAAGCTGCCATGAGCCATCTTTTTAATAATTTTAGGAAATATTACGTTACAAATGTTACAAACATATATAAAGGCATGCTAAATGTTATGTCAAAGTTATGGGCCTGACTTTTTTAACCTCAAAACTAAAGATGCTTTAACCAACCTGCATTCATAAAAAAAATTTTGATAGACCCTTAACTCTTGTGAAGCCAGTGATTACTGGCATAAAGAAAAGAAATAACACATTCTGAAATATGTTACAATAAAGCTATATACCACATAGTTTGTAGATTTATAAGTTTTAGATTAAACCAGGATCTTTTTCTGTGTTTATCAACAGCATTAAAAAAAACCCCAACCAGTAAGCGAACCTGGAATACCACAAACCAATCAATAAAGTTTAAAAGCTCCAGTGAATCTAGCCTATAACAGGTCCTTGTTTGGAGAACATGCTCAAGAAACACATGTGCCTTTAAGAGGTCTTGAAAGAATTTACACCCATGGACCATTACCATTTCCAAACACCCTGCAGCTTTACCAGCCCAACATGTGCTGACTGTATATCACCATGACCCTTTCACTAAAGCTCTTTTGACTGGAGTGCTTTTAATACCCACTTTCTCAGCTGAGCTCAGGAGTGATTTGTTTTACATGCCACATTAATCCTTTCCACATTTTCTGGATGAGGCAACCACAATTCCACTTGTGAGGTGTTTCTCAAACGTAGTTATAGGAATAAAGCAGCAGGGTCCCAGACTTGACAACTTCCCTTCGGGCGGCTGACAAAGTGGGCTATCGTGGCTGGTGTTGGAGCTAGCAGTTGTGCCCGGCAGCGAGGGTGGGCTGCTCTCCGTGGTTAGTCAGAGGCCCAATTATTGTTGGCAATTCAGCCACAATTAAAACCCTGTAGGGATCTTCATAGATTTAATGTCCAATGAATCCGCTGATGCAGATTAATAGAATCCAGCTCGTCTTTTATAAGCTTAAGATGAAATGCAACAGAGAGAAACAGAACTGAAGGTATAAATCGCAGCTCCGTAAAACCCAAGAAGTTTATGCCTCACACCTACATGATTGGAGGAAAAGAGCTTTTTATAAATGGGCAATTAGTGTTCAGTGTACTGGCTTTTATTATGTGGTAATTTTACAGTTTTCACTTTAAAGACACCCCAAAAAAAATCAAAGGCCAAATGAATTTCTGTTGTATGCATTTATGAGCTTTCTGCATTTATAATGTTAGCTCAATGTTACGAATGTAGGGTTTTGAAAATTTAGTGTTGTCAACAAGGCTAACAAAGTGGACCAACCAATTATAAAACTGTTTTTACATGTCAGCGCTGTGCACATTTTATTAACAAGTTAGTATTATACTCCATTTTTTATGTGTTAAATCGAACTGTACAAGTAACTGGAGGACTAAAATTATGTTTCTACCCAATTTAATTTATTGCTCTTCCCCCATAAATTTTACTTGCAAGTTCAATGGTCTGAGCTGAACTATAAATTAGAGTGAGGTGAGTCTTATATATAACTTGATTTACTCTGGTAATTTCTGAAGGAAGTATCTGACTCCACACACCTGTCTACAATTGTCTTTTTGTCTTTACAGTGAGCTATAGCAACAGAATGAAAAAAAGCAGTGGCTAATTAAGATTTTTCTATTAAAGGCTTTTACAGTCATACACCAGGATATTCAACAAAACTTCAAACAACAAAAGTGGCTTCATGAGTCCTAATGTGCAACCATTCCTACCATGTGGCAGGTGTCACCAGGTGGTGCCATTTCAATCTTCCAGACTCTTTTTTTTCTTTTGTGTTTTATTTGAGCATGCAAGTAAATATTCATTCATGGGAAGGTACACTCATTTTTTTCAATTTGCATTATATAGAGTTGTGTGTGAAGGGAGCTGTGTTATCGGAAGGTGAATTTGCTATTTGCCTTGATCTCATATTAAAATCTATTCCTCAGGTGGAATTGTTGCTTGTAATCCCAATTTTAGTGATAAACTGAGATTCCTGAACAAGGGAATTGCTTGCAAGCTGTTTGATTATCTCTGTTCCAGGAGTTACTTATATGTGTAAGTAAAACAAGTTATACTTAGAATATAACCAGAGCCCACATATCTGATTTCGCTGATCTGCCAAGACATCTGCAACTGCTCGGCAGGGGGACATCAGTGATGTCTACGCAAATTCTCTTTAAATCGCAATGAGATATTTATTGATCTGACTTTTCAGATATGCTAATTACCTGCAGCTGGGAGCTGTGGGCACTCAGAACTTTTACAAGTCTTGGGTTTGTGGCCTGACTGCTCTCCTGGGCATCAGGTAGGACTCCTCTGCCAGCTTCACCAGCTGTACATTAAGACCTTGTTGACCGTACTTTTTCAGTTTTTTTTTTCTTCTCTGACTGTATGATGGTGGAGAGCTTGGTAGCACAGAAACATCAGTATGTCTTCACGCTTTCCTCTTGAGAGAGAGAGGACTGCAGTTCTGTTACAGAAAAGTGTTTAGAAGAAATGTCTGAAGTCCTTCCGCTTGTATTCAATCCAGATTCAGTACTGTGAGTATAGAAACTCTGTCCCTGAGCTTGCTCTTCCTACTTTGTCTGACTGGCCATTTCAGTTACTTCTTGAAGCACATGGGGGAGGAGAGGTATGGCCGTGCCACTGTTTGTTCCCAGCAGGATAACAGAGAGGGCAGTGTGAAGTATCCAAGAAATGAATTTTGCTGTCATTGAGGAGGTATTGAATCTAGTGAAGAAGAGAGAGAATACCACTTACGGCACTTCCCACGACCATTTCCGCAGCACATGGATCATGCTCAAGTATCACGTGTCAGCTGAGCGTGGACATTCACTCCATCAGGGCAAAGTCGACATGTTGTATCAAAAGCCCAGGAGCTCTCTGAGTCCTTCTCTCTGAGCTCAGGTTGTGTCTGTACCTCTTCCTAATGCTCTGCGTTTGACGAAGACTGCATGTATAGCAGCAGTCTGCACCCCAGAAGGAGAAGGACTACCTTTCATGGCATAACCAGCCAGCTGGATATTGCCACTGCTGTGGAGGTGACACCTCCATCTGCCTGCCATAGAGGTGGCATCTCCATCCGCTTGCCACCAGCCATGTAGTGGCTACATTTCCTGAAGTGCACCCTCTCTGGTACCCTCTAAAGACTTGATTCTTCTCAAATAGAAAACCGGAGAAGTTCTGGCAATGATTCCTGTGGGACCAGGATAAACTGTATTGCTCTTGGATCACCATGATCCTTATGGCTGTACACGTGTTGCACTGGACTTCCTCTGGCAGGCTCCAGGCAGGCTGGCACAACTCTGTAGGGCAGTGGCACTGTCCGAAGAAACTCATCCAAGCCAGTGGAGCTCTGGCCATATCACAGAATCACAGAATCACAGAATGTTCGGGGTTGGAAGGGACCTCTGTGGGTCATCTCGTCCAATCCCCCTGCTGAAGCAGGGTCACCTACAGCAGGCTGCAAATAGTGCCATATGGCACTATGTCCACACTACTCAGCCTTGTTCACTTACTCAGCTTACGCAGAGCATTGCACTGACACAGCAATAGTCTGCCTGGTCCTGGAGCTGGCTGCTTCACCATGAGCTTGGCTCCTCCTTTCAGAGGACAGGCATTTCCTTCAGCTCTATAGGGTTGATGTGCAGTGGCTTGACCACTATACCTGTTCGCACATCTGTACCTTTGGCTCCTGAGGAATAATTTAATTCCCTGAATTTCCACTGACTTTTATTTGTTTTTATTTAAAAGTCTCTCTGCATAAAAAAAGAAAGAGAATTCATGTACATAGACAGGAAAAAAAAACCCTTGATAAGTCTAACCTCTTAAATTTATTTGTAGCCACCTATATCATGATAACATCACTTATTGTATGTCATAGAAAACGAGTCACAGAAAATACTGGGCTGTAAATACTGTCCAGACAAACAGCTTTTCAAGTTGATGGTCTAGATTGTGTGATAAAAATGAAAACTGTGATTCCTTTAGCAAGACAACTTCCTGAAGCTTTCAGTGTATGTGTTGGGTTTTTTTTAATATCTACCCAAAATGGGAACATTTTAGTAAACAACTTGTTTTGCAGAGGAAACAGAAACGTACTTTTGTCTGCTTTTTTTTGGAAATTATTACTTATGGACTTGGATTGCTTTTATTTTTATTGTTTTCAGCAGCCATTTAATAAGAGCTTTCAATGGTTTGTACCTCAGGATACAGATTTTGGTTGCAAAGAAGACAACAGGAAAAAAACAACCCTTGAGCTTTTTAAAAACCTCAGGTAGCTTTTGATCACTTTTAAGATCCCATACTTGCAAAATTCTTTTACATGCCAGCACAAAAATCAACTCGGCTGTATTTTGTGTTGGTATATAGTCTGAGCCACAAAAATTGCCTATTTCTCTTTTTCCTTTGGGCAATTTTTCAATCTTAACTAAACCAAGTCCATAATGTATGCCTGCTGGCCAACATTCCAGGTAAATGAATAGCTTTTAAGAAAAAATGATGCTTTTTTTCAAAAGCTTGACATTTTTAAAATACAAGTCTAGAATTGAAACCTTCAATAATTTTTCCATGCGTATATGTTGCAAGCAGAAAAATGCTACACAAATGAATACATCTGGGATTATTTTCAAGCTGTTATTTCCCACTAGGGAAAATATTTAGAAATAAAACTCAATTTTTTTGTGCTGAAACTACAAAGAGGCCAGCCATCTTGATGCTTTTCCAGATTTTTTTAATGGTTTTCCTGATATTGTATAGTGACTTTACTGCCCTGTTTTGTATGCCCCTATATTCACCAATAGCAAGCATTTATGTTGGGTTTATTCCAGTTTTTAAATCTGTTTTGTGGCATTTATGGCCCAAAGCTAATAAGGACATTCGGTATTTTCTTGTAAAATATTGAAAATACCTTTTACCATTAAAATAAAGGGGAAATGTTTTTAAAATTAAAAAAATAAAAAAGTGGCCTAACCAAAGGCAGGAACTGCCCTTATTTTAAACTCGGGCAGGCTTTGCCATAGCAGTAAAGCGCTGTTTCCTAGGCATCAGGGAACTTGCAGAAGGTCATCAAGCCCGAAAAGAGCCTCCTAGCCAACCTCAGTTCACTGGGCATCGGAGTCGAGCCCCGCAAAAGTTTGGCAGTACCTGGGTACAAAGTACTACTACTGGACCAGTCTAGGTGGAAAACTTTTAATGAAATGGATCTTTATAAACATGCCAGTTGGTTGAAAATGAAACTTCCCTACAGAAAAGGGATTGGATGCATTTTTTTGACATGAAAAATCTGGAAGAATTTTTCATTGATCAAAACTTTCCCTTTTTATTTTTTTTAAAATATAGCATCTTGCTTCTCTGTCTTGAAATTACTTTGCGTTTTGGAAAACAAACCAACTGAAGCATAAAAAATGTAAATAATCTCTCACATGAAATCATTTAGGATGAGACAGTTACAGTGCTGCTTAGGAGAAGACTTTTAGTTAAAGAAATATCTCCGGATTTCAAATTGTTATATTTTTTTTATGTGGTCTTTTTTTTCCTCAGAAATGTGAATATTGTCCTGGAGCTGAAATCTGGTTCCCTCCCAGTGTGTGTCCAGTGCTGTCATATGACGCAAGAGTCTTTTCTGGGGCTTGTGTAAGGGCATGATCGTTATGCCCATTTTACAGACTGGAAGCCGAGGTGTAGAGCTGCCTTGCTAACCAGGTCAGTGGCAGACGTACTGTCCTTAAACCCCATTTTTAAATGCAGATATTGGCCAGCGCTGCCCGGGTGATGCTCAGGACCTGTCCTGCTCCCAGCTGCTTAAATGCATTGCAATCTGGCACTCCAGAAGCAACGCTTCCTCTCAGCTTGTTTTTTCTCTGTATAATAGAGGGTTAATTTGAATAAATGCCTTATTTACATTTGCAACTGTAAAAAATTGCCTACCAAGACCCTCGGTGCCCCAGCGTGCCGCTCGGTGAAATCACGGTAACATTGAAATCATTATTCCGACAGGAACCCAGCCAGCCAGACGCCTACAGAAGCGCTTTTCCTCTCCCTCGCTCTGGGAAGCACGGCCCGCAGCCCTCTCCAGAAAGCTCTCCAGCTCCATTCATTTCTTTATTTGCTGCATGGCCAGGTTGCTAAATTCTGGTTTCTGCAGCCCGGGGCGGGGGGAGCGAGCTGCCGGGGCGGCGGGGAGGCCCTGCCAGCTGCCCGCTCCGGCAGAGGCAGCGGCAGCGGAGGCAGCTGCAGCTGGAGCTGAGCCGTCTCCCCGGGGAAGGGGGGCCATCGCCATGCATCCGACAACACCAGGGCTTCCTGGCCAGCCACCGCGGCCCAGTGTTTACAAGGAATCGCGTGTATTTTACAGGAAAAATGGGACAGCGCTGGCCGGGCTCTGCATGCATCTGCTCCTGCTGCTTCACGCGGCATGTGCAGGATTTGGGTAAAATGTGGGCTTTTTTTTAATTTTTAATTTAAAGAGTCATTGCATTGCAAATAGGAAAAGGAAGAAGAAATATATGTCTGCAGTGAACAGCACTCTGAGAGTCACATAAGCTACATGGCATCGCTAGCCAGTAGCTAATTATTACCCAGCTCTCCTCCCACCTCTGCTTATTAGGAAAGTTCAGATATTAGTTCCCGTTTGCTGTTCAGAATAGCACAGATGGAAGGAAATGAATATGCCATTTGCTATTTGTGACCTCAGGGGAGTGGAGCAAAAAATGGATGTGAAAACATTGCCAGAACCCTGAAAGTTGTATTCTCTCATTCATTAGTTTTCCTGCTTCTCTATTCCATATGCCCTCCTCTCCTTTAGCTCCATGGAAAAGTATTGACGAGCCAAACGAGTAATACAATTAGAGCTTATGTATGGCCCAAACGGTGGATGTGGCTTGATGGACCCATTAGCCAGGGTGGCTGCCATGCTTCCAGAACCGCTGAGAACAGCACAGACTATGGGCATGAGAGTCCATAACTCTCTTACACTCCAAAATGCCTTTTGAGGTATTATTTGTGGATTAGTGCATGTGAATGGTTCAGTATAGCAAGAAGTCACAATGAATAAACAGAAGGGACCAGATTCTTCATAAGGATGTACACATGGTTCTCATTTAAGGCCTGAATCAATTCACTTAAGTTAATGTAAATCCTTCTCTTGACTTCAATGGGAATCTAGCATTTCTGGCTAGCTCTAGTAAAGGACTTAGGCACCTAAGGCAGGATGTAGGTAGAACAGCATGCAAAAGCACTCTCCAGAAACCCGTGCTTGGCTGCTGCCTAATCCTGGAGGCGCCTAGTCTTGCAAGGCACCTCCCTTTTCACATTTAAAGTTCTGTGGGTGACAATGGTTGTCCAGATCTTGTCCAGATCAGCCTGGTCTGAGCAGCTCATCAGCTAGTTCTTTCCTCAGACTGTTCTCAAGCCAGCAACTAAGCAGAAGACGCCTAAGACGTTTGAGGGCCACATCTGGTAGGCGTTTTCAGAGCATCCTAGCATACACTGATGGATCAAATGCTCTTCGTATCACTCTGCTTTAACACTAAAATGCCAAAAGATATTTCTTCCCAACCAAATCTGAGAAAAACAGAAGAAAGGCTGCTTTCTTTGTGAAGGTCAAAAGAGTAATTTGATGTAGATTGGAAATATGTTTATTTGTTCAAGGTATCTTCACATCTCTTTTTTTTTTCTCCTATGTGTTTAAAGGGCATTTTTAACTCCAATTTGACTGGGGTGAAAAATAATCACTTTATACCTAAACAGTCTTATGCCTGGGAATGTCCACATTCCCTAAATCAAGTTGAATGGAACCTATGTCAAGTGATCAAATACAGACATTTTTCCCCACATCAAACTTTGGAAAGAAAACCTTCAGTCTATATTAACATTGCAACTTCTTAAAAAAAAGGAACACTATTTGCAGAAGCAGGCTGTTTTTTTCACAGGTAAAGCACAGTGCTTTCAAGGCACGGAGGAGTGCTGTGTATGACAAGAACACTGCAAGGTGGAAGTGCTAACTCTGTGTCAGACATTTGGCCAAATAGAAATATAGCAACAGAAACAGAAGATTTTCAACACATCTTGCTCTGAAAATAAAATAACTTGGCTTCTTGACGGTATTTTTTCATTAAAATGGGGGCTTTGCTGCAGCATTTATGTGTCAGGAGGAGCCCATTATTCTATGATGATGTTCTTTTTCTCTTGACATTATCTTTTAATTATATCATTCTGAGCCACATCGCTAGTGGAGGATCGATTTTTACAGCCCAGTTTACATACCGCTTCAGCATCTAATCCTGAGGAGGTGTTACACACTTTGAGGTTTCTGCTTCCCTTTTTTAAAATAATTTGGAACTCATGACTGCTTAAAAAGGCATCAACAAAGGTGCCTGTCTTTCCTTTGAAGTCATTTTTTGCGGAAATCACAGTCACTGACCAAAAGGTTTCAAAAGATTAAATTGTGCTTATTTTACGACATTTTAAAACAGCAGGGTTAAATGCTGGGCCAGCTGCCAGGCAGTCAGCAGCACCCATACTTTCATGTTCAGCAGCCAGACACATCTACAGCAGTTATTTCTGAGTAGCTATTCCTGAAATATGTCATTCAGAACAGCAGAGGAGTTTTAAGATTTGCGTGCTTTGATGACGGGCTAATGAAAATGTATTTTATATATACACCATGAGTATAATGAATTTCAGAGTTAAAAAATAAATAATGTAGGGGGCAGATTAGATATTCGTAATTCTCTTTGTCAACACTGTCTTCTCCCTGTGGTTAGAATCAACCTGGAGAGCCACGAAATCATGGATATCAGACACTTCTGCCCCATAGTACATTACCCACAGGCGGCAAAACATTTCTCCTCGCTGTGCGCTCCTTTATACAGGGGCTGTAATGGACTGAGGCCCAGTTTAAACTCCCAGAACTTTTCAGGAAGGGAGACATAAATCTCGACATCATCTCTGGGGAGGAATCAGAGGCGAGGGAGGACGCCCACACACTGTCCGTCCTGGGCAGCAGTACTGTGGGCTTAGTGGATCTTTTTCGAAATTCAGTTCTGTTGCAGTAAGGAAGTGATCTGCTCCATTTTATAAATTTTCACTCTGCTCTTTTCTTTCTAATCCTCCTGCGCTGCCTGGTTTCCCTTGCCTTGGTGTGTTTTTGGTTTTTTTTTTCATCTGCCTTTTTCCATTTTGAGGACTCACGGGCCAGAGTCTGTGTGCTGGTTTCCGTCACTTTGTATTGTGCAGGTGTTGCAGGGCGCTGGTTTAACTGGCCCCCAGGGGATGGTCCCCGCGCAGGGAGCCGTGCAGCCAGCGCAATGTGGTATAAACGGCGCTTGTGCCAGTGCTTCTCCCCGTGCTGGCACAGGGAGCGACCGAGAGATCCACAGCTCATTTCTTCACGGGTACATCTCGGGGACTGAAACGAGCTGGGATTAGTTAGAGTGTACTTGAACTCCAGAAGCTTATCTAAGTTCTGCTGTGGCTCAGGCTGAGACAGGAGCTGCCGCCGAGTTGTGTGACCATAACCGGCTCCCCATCTCCTGCTCGGAGTGGATCTTGGCACAAGGCAGAATATCGGCCTTTTATTCTTGTCCTGCTGGCTGGATGAAACCCCACTGTCTACAGATCAAAGGGGTTTGATGGACTGCCAAAAATAGTAACCTATACGTAAAACATGTGCTCCATTTATAGCGATCATTTGGAAAGTTTCCTGCTACTGCAGAAATGCAGATTACATTGATTTACTGTCCAGTGCTGCAAAATACTGAGGGGCTTTTCAATGACTCCTATTGTATGCATTTGTAGAAAGGCTGGGGAGATTTCTTCTTCCTTCCTTCCTTTCCCCTTTGGTATATAATACATAATCACACGAAGTACATAATTCTGTGTTTTTGCATAGCTTTAGTGAAGTGGGTTAATATCTGCTCCACACTTTGGAACACGTTGTCTCCTGTGCTGATGTCTTAGCCTCTGGAAAAATGAAGTGCTTCTTCTTTCGATGTAAAGAACATCTCTCTGGTGTTTATGGAATCATTTTATTTTACCTCTCAGTCTACAAGCTTTCTGTTAGCTACAGAATGTGCCCTGCATATTGTTTTCAGGCACTTCGATGGTTTTTGTGGGAACAGACCGATGCTTAACATAGCAATTAAACAGGGAGGCACACAAGAGTACAGGCACTCCATGTTTTGAGCACAGGTCTGAATCTGCATTTGAGCCTACCTGTGCCCTGGCCAACACACCCTTTCCAAGTCCCGTCTATGTCCTGTTGGGCAAAAAAAGCTACTTTTAGAGTCCTTCCTAGAGAGGTCTTAATACCACTGAACAGGCACCATGGTGCTGCACTTACAGACAGCCTGAGCTCAGGTTGTTGTTACGAGGAGGACATGCTGCATTGGGCAGTATGAACTGGCGTGGACACGTAGAAGTATATCAGGGAGTATAATAGTGCCAAGTCCTCTGCTGGGCCAGCCTACACATATTTAGTCTCTGTGTTGACCAAACAGGATTTGGTATCTAGTTTACAAACAAGGCTGCAAAGGAGAGCATCTGTAGCTCTTACGACTCATAAGAAAGCTTGTTATTCCATGTATTCGTATTGTGAAAAGAGTAAATTTACTGAAAAGTTCACTAATGTAAGAGGAGAACAAAAGCTCAAGAGCTGAGCAGTGACAGTAACCGGTGGCCTACAACCTTTCAGCCTGTTTGCAGTTATCCTCTTTGGTGGATGATGAAGACAAACTTGGCCTTCATTTCGTGACTCGTATTAAGGAAGGATGTCGTACTAACACTATTCAGAAATGCCTCTTTTCCCTTGCTGGTTTTATTTTTCTAAATCCTTTCCCTTCAGCCCCTAGCTGCTAATAGGCACCAGAAGAGTTAATTATTCTATCTCTGGATACAATTAAATTCACCCCAATTCACTCCTCTGCTTCCCGTCTGTTAACGTCCAAAGGATCAAAGCTCAATATAACTATTTTAGGCCAAGAGTTCAAAATGCTACCATTCATGTTATAACTTAGCAGGAAAGCATGAGTAACTTTTCTTCCTAATAAATCCTATCTTTTTGAGTTATATTTTTTTTAAACTGAAGAATTTATTCAGTTTTTCCTATTTTATAGCCCTGGGATCCTAATCTCAAAGATGACACCAATCTGTTTTCACGCATCCATTATGTGTCAATTATTTGAAGCAGAAAAAATAAAACCAATCTAAAAATACTGAATAAGCAAAGGGTAGGTACGTTTCGGAATGAAGCATGGGTTTAGAATGGCAAAGGGAAAAAAAAGAAAAAAAGCTTTTCCTCATCTATTTTTCCTTCAGCTGTGAATGACAAAGACATTTCTCTTTCAGGTCCCCGCTCAGTTCCCAGCCAGCGCTCCCAGCCGCCACCCCACCCGCCGCCGGCAGATTTCGCACGGAAGGGGCTGTTCTGATCAGCTTTCAAACGCGACGCCCTCAGCGACGGCGCCCGGGAGCGTCGGCACCTCCTCCGCAAGGCGCGGCCCGCGCCCACGGGCGCGCCC
>Ga0065711_1027311_pt1 | contig 51022 bp, 31 predicted proteins | sample Hoacrofraction12_FD_59098 | JGI IMG/M metagenome (GOLD analysis project Ga0065711, IMG submission 59098) | Hoatzin crop microbial communities from Cojedes, Venezuela - Epithelial fraction 12 v2 (version 2) | ecosystem: Host-associated > Birds > Digestive system > Esophagus > Crop | place... | reverse complement strand
CTCCACAACCTCCCTGGGCAGCCTGTTCCAGTGCTCCGTCACCCTCAGAGGGAAGAAGTTCTTCCTCATGTTCAGACGGAACTTCCTGTGCCTCAGTTTGTGCCCATTGCCCCTTGTCCTGTCACTGGGCCATATGACACCATATGACACCATATGACACCATATGACACCATATGACAACCAGCATTGCCAATAAGATAAACTGTTCAGTTTCCTTTCTTATTAAGTGTTTATTCTTTTGAATAGTTGTACAATAACAGTAGGAAAAAATGCATCGAAAGCAGTGGCTTAATCTACATATAGCAGTCATAGACATTGTGAATTCATAAATACTCTCCAAGGTTAGTCAAAACACAGTGTGCTGGGAAGAAATCATTATTGCTGCAAAACTTGTACAAAACAATTCTTTATGGCAAGAACTCAGATTCTGCATGCTCAATAAGGAAGTAAAGCTCTAACAGTGAACAGAGCTGAAAAGAATCCTGTAGTTCTTCATGAACAGATACTACCCAGAAGGCTTCCCATGTCTCTTTTTTTAGTGGTGTGCAAAGTCTCTATACATAATGTCCACAGAAAAGACACTGGATATAACCCCTGGCAAGGAATAAGTTGCTTTCAGTAGCAGTGCTCTTTAGCTAGAAGCCATATACAGATGAAGTTTATGCTTGGTCCTGTGGGAAGGGTATAATCATATTCTATCTCTGGTCAAGCTAGGCATTGGTCTTCTAATCACAGAAAACTTCCTCACAATTTTATCAATGCTCTGGACTCAGTGGGGAACCCTCAAGGTAAATAAAATTGAGATGCAGCTTGTAGCATTTCTGCAGTGTACTTTCACATGTGCTATGGACCTTAACTGTAGGATCCTTTGGTTGTTTGGGTTGGGGTTTTTTCTGTTTGTTTCTTTTCTGAGGTCTAGTTTCAGGTTTTAAAGCCTCTAAAAAAAATTAGTGTCTTTTTAGGTCCTCGTAGTGAAATAGGTAACGTCAGGCTGTGTGGATAATGAAAGTGACAGTGTTTTGGGGAGCTTTGTGGCATTGCACTGTAATACATTTGCATTTATCATCTCATATTATTTCAAATTATTGTCTTTAGGAAGTCAGAGAAACTGCCCTAGGAGGCTATTTGACTCAATACTGGTGTGTTGCCTATAAATCTTGCACAAGAGGCCATTTGGCTATTTGTGTGTGGTGGCTCTTCAGTTCACTCTGTGGAAGAGAGACAATCTCATTTAAGCATCTGCGTGTTGCCTTATTTGTGAAAAGCTTTTTCATACGTAGTACCATATTTAGCAAAACTGAGCAAAATTCTGCTCAGCTTCATATGTTTTTTCTTCAGACCTGTGCGTAATTTTTAAAATACTTTCTTCCCCTACATTCAAGGGCCCTCAGCACTTTTCCATTATACTGTTCTCCTCCTTGGCCCCAAAATCCTTTTAGTGTATTTATCATTCATCCCACTCTCTGCCAAATGAAGGATCCTGCTGTAAGGTTCCAGGGCAGAGTTATGAGCAGTAATGATACTGCTAGGCTAGTGTTCACTACAAGCCTTGGAAGAAGCAGTCTACAGTCTACTAGGAGCAAGTAGTGAAGGATACTGAAAGATTCAGTGAAATGTATTAAACTACCAATAGCTAATTCTAAGCCCCACCCATTCCCTAAGAAAAAAATTACATTCCCCTAAACTTCACGCCTTGTCACTGCTGCAGATAAAAGCATGAACTGGTTTCATTTAATTTCCTGAACAAGCACAGGGAGAGAATTCTGCAAACAATTAAAATTGCACATTGCTTGTTTGCTTAGGATCAGATTTATTCAAAAGGGTGCCTGCTCTTTGGGGACTGGAAGAAGGTTTTTTTGAGATGCATTTTGAACAAGGTAAGCATTTTTTCAGATTATTCCCAGCATAATATGCCAAGGGGAATACAATGCATTTGTTATTTCCTTAAAAAAAAAAAAAAAAAATCAATGAACTGAAACATTCCTGCTACACCTATAATATTTATTTCAGTGTTCTATCAATAAATATAACAAGGTTAGTTTTCTATCAGATTAGTTGGAAGAATCATTTGAGGGAAGTTCTATTTGGTAAGCTCGACTGCAAAAAGCAATCAATAAGAAAAAATTCCCTTGTTGTTATCGAAAGAAACGTGGAGGAGTTGTCCCAGAACAAGTATTTATGTCTCTGCCCCAGAATTCTTTTGCTGGCGTCTGAAGGCCGATTTGCTACCCTTTCTTCTCTCTTGCTTCCAAATGCCAAAGGAGGGAAAATGAAAGCACACAGGAAGTCTGAGACAGTGTTTGAAGTACTGGAATAGTATTTTGAATACTGCAGTTCTGTTCCTTGTTAATAGGAAATCCCTGTTGACTTCTTTTGTGCATTAACCGAAGCATAATCCCCCTGCGTTTCAGAACCTCCTGTAAAATCTTGACAATAGCACTTCTCAATTTCAGTGGTCCCCTCAAAAACAGTCTTATAAAAGTAATGCAAAACTCATAATGCAGTTTCACCATGTATTTGTAACATTGGAGAAGAGAGCCAGGCTTGCCTGTCCTGCTGGAATAATCTTTCCTTGACATAAGCAACTCCTGTTGAATATGCCAGAGGCAATGTTCTCACTGAGTTGTGTGCTGTGAGTTTACCTCTACTGTTAGCAGGGATGAGGCAGCGTGGAGGTATGACAGCACAGAATACATTTGGAAGTACTCTTGATGACTCCTGTGCAGCTGTATTATCCATTTGGCCCAGAAATGGTGAGATTTGTCATCATTTGGCATGCAGGACTGGAGAAAGTAAAGCCAGAATGAAATCAAACACAAAATATTTTAAAACTAAAATGTGAAACAAAACTGTGAGGATTCTACAGCCAATCATTGTATTGTAACACTTTCTAATCCTATATCCTGAGTTTCTTACTAAGTGCATTTTTCAGCTCAAAATACTTTGGGGGACAAAGAAAGATCCGAGTAACATGATTTCCCATATAAGGATAATCTCTCAATTATTATCACTGATTTCTGTGTATTCTGCAATATCTTTTGCAAGTTACTGTTACAGCTATAACTACAAGCTGCATGTTTCCAACCTGTCTGCATTATATTTTACAGTCTAGCTTTTGGTAAGAGCCTGCCTCTGTGCAGTTTTTTTACAGCAGTCTGAGGAATGTGAGGACAGTACCTGGCTTCTTGCAGGTGGAAGTAGTGGCATTAAAGCCCCATAAAATGTGGGGGAAAAAACACCAAAAAAACCTTACAAATTATGAAATATTTTGTCAACCAGGTTGAGACTAACCTACAGCATACAATGGTGGTGGCTAATAGGAAACTGTTTCTGCAATAGAATAATGATAGTCCATGAAACAAGAAGAGGAAAAAAAAATACTAGCACTGAGCTTACCATTTAATTAACTGGTGTCACAGTTCTTAAGTCTCTTGACTTGACATCAGTGCATTCCTGCGTATATCAACCATTTCTCCAGTCATACCAGATGCTTGGTTTATGCCGATTTCTTGATTTCTACTGCACAATCCCAGTGCATGCACTTGAATGTGGGATGCTGCAGTATTAAAGCTTTTACAAATTTGCTGTACTAGTGGTCACCACGCTGTTAATCTGTGTGCAACAGAGAGCAAACTCAATTCAGTTGGTATTTTCTTTATGCATTTAAGTAGCATGGGTGAGCCTAATTGACTTGGTTTTGCACAAGCATTGTGTTGTTTGTAGGTGCATACATTCTAATTCCTGGTGCAACTGTGCAGACTTTGTGCAAGTATAGTATTTAGGCGAGGATGAGCTGAAACCGCTCTGCATATTAACTGATGATGGCACAGCAAAGAAGATTTGAGTTAGAAAAGCCCTTACTAGATCACTTGAGAGCTGGTTCTTATCAATGTAATTCTTTCAGACTTTGTTTTTAATCTTGCAAGGGAAATCGTTATACTCTTTTTGTAAGGCACTTTGTAAGGCACAAAAACCAATGAAAATAAAAGTTGTGTTACCACAGTCAAAATAAAGCACTTGAAATCAATTCATTTGAGGTGGCACTGTGCATCAGGCATAAGGGAAACACGAACAGAGTTCCCTTCCTTCATTCAGCTGTATCAACGCAACACATTGACAAGGGCCCACTCTTATGGGAGCAGTTGGCCAAAATTGCTTTTATAATATATTCTGGAACAGTGAGTAGGGAGATACTAGACACAGTCTGAAGGGGCCAGGGAACAATATAAAGGCTGCATGTAAAATATATTTCTGTGATTATATATGGTCACTGGAGTGAAGCTGAAAAAAAAGAGGATAGAACTAGTAAAAAAAAAAACTAATAAAGGTAAAACCAGTGCTTGATAATACCAGTTTTCCCTTCAGAATAAAGTTAAAGGTTTTGGGGCAAATCCTCTTAATATAGCTGTGTTAACATTAATGGAGAGTCTTGGATGTTTTTTGCTAGAGTTATAGGGTGTAAAACATTATTTTATTGCTTAAAATGCCAGACAACTTGAGAACTGCACAAACTATCAATAGCTTTTGTGATTGCTGTTTTCCAGATTGCTACTGGTTTTTAGAAAGAAGAGAGAGAAGGAGGAGGAAGGACACTAGGATCTGAAAATACATGGTTTTGGTCATTGCAGAACTTTGGTCTAAATGTTCCTTCTACTCTCTCCACAGTCATGAGGCATCACAGTTGCCTATGGGTTTTTTCTGAAATACAGCTTTTTACCTTTTGTTTACCCTTCCAGGACAGTACCTGTCCCACTTTGCTGGGTAAAAAACTGGCTGGATGGCCGAGCCCGGAGAGTTGTGGTGAACGGAGTTAAATCCAGTTAGCGGCTGGTCACGAGTGGTGTTTCCCGGGTGCTCAGTTTTGGGGCCAGTCTTGTTTCCTATCTTTATCAATGATCTGGATGAGCGGATTGAGCGATCCCTCAGTAAGTTTGCACATGACACCAAATTGGGCGGGAGTGTTGATCTGCTTGAGGGTAGGAAGGCTTTGCAGAGGGATCTGGACAGACTGGATCGATGGGCTGAGGTCAATCGTATGCAGTTCAACAAGGCCAAGTGCCAGGTCCTGCACTTCAGTTACAGCAACCCCATGCAACGCCACAGGCTTGGGGAAGAGTGGTTGGAAAGGTGCCCGGTGGAAAAGGACCTGGGGTTGTTGTTTGACAGCTGGCTGAACATGAGCCAGCAGTGTGCCCAGGTGGCCAAGAAGACCAATGGCATCCTGGCTTGTATCAGGAATAGTGTGGCCAGCAGGATTAGGGAAGTGATCATGCCGCTGTACTCGCCACTGGTGAGTCCGCACCTCGAATACTGTGTTGAGTTTTGTGTCCCTCACCACAAGAAGGACATTGAGGTGCTGGAGAGTGTGCAGAGAAGCTGTTGAAGGGTCTGGAGTACAAGTCTTATGAGGAGCTGCTGAGGGAACTGGGATTGCTTAGTCTGGAGAAGAGGATGCTGAGGGGAGACCTTATCACTCTCTACAACTACCTGAAAGGATGTCGTAGTGAGGCCGGTGTTGGTCTCTTCTCCCAAGTAACTAGCGATAGGACAAGAGAAAATGGGCTCAAGTTGCGTCAGAGAAGGTTCAGACTGGATATTAGGAAAAATGTCTCTACTGAAAGAGTGGTCTGACATTGGAATAGGCTGCCCAGGGAAGTGGTGGAGTCCTCATCCCTGGAGGTGTTCAAAAACTACATAGACGTGGCAGTTCGGGACATGGTTTAGCAGGCATGGTGGTGTTGGGTTGACGGTTGGACTTGATGATCTTAGAGGTCTTTTGCAACCGTAATGATTCTATGATTCTATGAAAGGACATGAGCTAACTTTTGTTTATGGAGGTGGTGAATCTGCCTACATGTCTAACATTTTGTAACCTATAAAACCTTGTTTCGAAGTTTATTAATCTGAGACAAGCAGATGAGGCTGGATTGCAGCTGGGCTGTGGGGAGGGACGGGCAGCCAAGACAATTGCCAAGGCCTTGGAAAGTCCTGGGAATGCCATAGGGTGGGCGATTGGGTTCCAGGTGTGGTGATTCTCCTCTAAGCCCTGAACTCAATCATTGTTGCATGTGGAGACAGCAACAGAAGACCACCATGGGACTCTTGCACTGGATTGTTGTTCGGTTTATTGTAGTAAAAGATGATACTAAACTGGGTGGTGAGGTGGCCATGTAAGAAGGGAGAGACAGCTGTCTTACAGACAGACCCAGACAGACGGGAGGAGTGGTCTGGCAGGAACAGTATGAAGTTTAACAAAGACAAGTGCAAAGTCTTGCACCTGGGAAGAAATAACCAAAGAGCCCAGTACAGACTAAGGTCGTGTGGCTGGGGAGCAGCCTTGCTGAAAGGGACCTGGGTGTCCTGGTGGACAACAAGCTGAACATGAGTCAGCAGTGCGCTGCTGCTGCAGCAAAGGCAAATGAGATCTTGGGCTGCATCCTCAGAGGCATTACTAGCAGAAGGAGAGATGTGATCATCCCCACTCCACTCGGTACTTGTCAGGCTGCACCTGGAGTACTGTGTGAGTTCTGGTGCCCACATTCAAAAAAGACATGGACAGACTGGAGAGGGACAATGGAGAGTTCACAAAGATGAGCAAAGGGCTGGAGAATGTGCGCTGTGAGGAAAGATGGAAAGAGTTAGGTCTTTTTAACCTATAGAAGAGAAGGCTCAGGAGGACCTCATCACAGTATGCTGGTAATTAAATGGCAGCTACAAAGAGGATGGAGGCTCTCTCATTGCAAGGAGCCACATGTAAAGGACAAGGGGCAACAGGTAGAAGTTGCACTGGGAGAAGTTTCATCTTGATATAAGAAATTTATCATGTGAACAATTAATCAATGGAACAATCACCCCAGGGGTGTGGTGGAGTCCCCGTCACTGGAGGTTTTCAAGGTGCAGTTGGACAAGATGCCAGATAATCTCATCTAGCCTTCCTTTCCTGCAAAAGGTTGGATCAGATAATCTTTCAAGGTCTCTTCCAACTTGAGCTGTTCTATGATTCTATGATTTTCTCAACAATTTAGTCTTCTGTGTTACTAGATGCCTTCTAGATGATGACATCCAAAGCAACTGCTGTCTTTCATCAGTGGCCACTTGCCACATGAGGTGATATACAGAATTGTCTGGTAAAAGCAAGCCAACATTTAACCTTTCTTTTCAGTTGGCCACTTAGAGCAGAAAAAGATCTTTACAATATATACATACAAGCTAATGAGAGGCAGATTGCCTTTTCTGTGCTGATCTGATATTTGAATTGTTTTGTCAAAAATGGTGATAACTCTCTTTAAAATTTCTTCTCCATTAACCTAAGAATAGGATTCACATTGGCAGAAAAAAGAGAAACAATTTTCATAAGGTCGTGATCTTGTGGCCTGCAGAGAACTAGGAGGTCACAGACCACACAAACTGACTTGACTGGACAATACAGGGAGATAGGGTAGAGAAATCACAGGGGAAAAAAATATCATTTAACTCTCCGGTTTAGGTTAACCTTAGCGTTTGAAGTAGTGTGAGAGTGAGTATTTGACATTTTTCTCCATTATTCCTCTGTCAGCAGTTAAAATTTTGAAATTAAATAATTAAGCTTTTTTTGTCAGTGCTGAGTTGTATTTTCTATGTGTGTACAATCAGTTACACATTCAGGAAGGGAGTAAAAATAGAGCTTAAAAACAGTAGAAACAAAACTATCTTAAAAGCACAGGTTGACCTTTCATATGTTAGCATTTTCCAGCACATTAGAGATTGCAATCATAATATTTCTAGGTTGCTTGTGAGTCCAAGACAGAAGATCTTCCTTTGTGCCTCCAAGGGCAGTGTGAATGATGAGGTGACATGATCTTTGAATATTCTGCTGGTATGTTAATTAAATTGTAACTTTGGTTTAACTGAATACATAAACTTGTATTTTTCTTAGAAGCTGGTATTCAAAAAACTGCAGATTTATCTAGCAGAAATGTGTTAACTCTGTGTTTTCCAATACCATTAAATATAATAAGAAACAAATCTATGCAGATGTCCTATGTGATTCTTCACTGTAACAAAAGGTAAAAGCCTATTCATTGAAGTGCAGCTAGGAGTTATTTCTAATTGGTATGAAAGAATCCTTAAATCTGTATACTGCTTGTAACACTTTGGGCTTAAATTACAGTTAATAGTTCTCATAAAAGAGGCAATAGGAGAAATACTAAAATTCAGAATCTTTGAACACTAAATGCTGTCTAGATTTCCAGTCATAGCATCATCTCTAGTGGTTTTACTGTCAAAAATAAAACAACTGGAAATTTGTTTATACCAACAGAAGATGACAAAGTTTTTGCTAAACATCCTAGCATTCCTCAGTGGAGTGCACTCCAGTTTTTTTTGTGAAGCAGTGGGCTTAATTTCAACATATGCAGATAAAGGCCTGCAGCAATCTAGGTCATCTCCATGTCCTCACTGCAGAATGCTCTCTATTGCTTGCTGGAAGGGTGGTGTTGGTGCTGCTCTGCATCACAGTCTGAGGGTGAGCATGCAAGGGGCATTGCCAAGTAGGGTGCTGCCAGGTGTATTGTACCACGTGTGAGAAAGGCTCTTGGCTCTGCCCTGTTTTGTTCTCTCTGTTCAGTCTGATTGGACTTCCTCTTTCACAAATGTTTTGCATGCTGCTTGTATGTTTTGCAAAAATCAGGGAAGTTTTGAAGTCAGATAAGCATTCATTCAGCAGAAATGGATGAATATGCAGAGTCATATTCTTCAAATTCCTTTCTCCTAATCTTTTCTGCATGAAACATGGTAATAGGAACATCATTGCTCATTGCCTCAGGCAGCTAGTCATGCTAGTTTCTTGGATTAATACTTTATTGTTGCACAGAAAAAGTATATAGGCTTAGGATTCAAGTAACAGCATGATTATCTCTTTGAGATCATTGGACCTAGCACTACCATTAACTAATGTTGTAAAGAGAAGGGCCAGGTGGTAGCTGGATTCATAAATGCCAAAAGACTGATTGTGTTTGAAGATGTGGACAGAGGCAGACACCTGAGGAGGATGTAAGTCTTGGCTTACCTATCCAAGTTGCAGTCAAGCTGTGTTTCTTTCAAGACTAAGCATTTTTTTCAGAAAAGGCCTGTAACATTAGTGCGAGCTTTCGTGATGTGTTGAGCCAAGTGGTTGGCTTATATATTTTGTGAATGGTTGCAAGGTCTCCCCCCCTGTTTATGAGAAGACCTGCCATACTTCCCTTTCACGGCAAGCACAGCACAGCTCAGACCATGCTCTCTGTTCCTTTTAGCCAGGGCCATGCAGTCAGGTGAGGGAAGGAGATTTATTCTGTGAAGCAAAAGTGTCCAAGGCCGCACAGTCTAGGAGCTGTTGTGGTGTGGAACCAGAGCAGGCTGGCAGTGCCATGACATTGGGACAAAGTGCTGACAATGCTGTTCTGAGGGACTGATGTCTGAAGTTTGGCTTTTGCATCCACAGTTGGACAGATACACAAGTATCTGTACCCCTGGAACCTTACTGTTCTTACAAAGATTACTTCAGTCTCAGACACCTAGTATAACTTTACATCATAGAAACAACCCGCCATCCATCCCCAAGGCTCAGCACCACTCACAGTGGTGGTAGAATGTGTGCCTTAACAGGTCAAAGAGTATTGCCAGTGATGTGTCTCAAAAAGGTTCCCTGTTCCTGGAGCATTATGAGGGTCCCAAAGGTATCTGCAGAGTGTGTTTCATTGCTTTATTTTTAGGTTCTTGGAGTTAACAGAGCTGTTATTTGTGAAATGTAAACTGGCAACAAACTAGCACATGCCTTGGGCAGCAAGCAATTCTTGGGTTTTTTTTAATATTGTTCATTTCTGGAGTGTCTGTCGGTGATGCATGATATTCCAAAAGACTTATCCTTAGATACCAACTTCTTAGCACAGAACACATTAGCAAGAGCACAAAATTCCCCTCCCTTAAACTTCCACAAAACGTAGCTGTTTTGGCTTGTCTGTGACAGTTAGCATCATAGTGCTTTTCTTGGCCTAGGTCTGACATGTTACTGTCCCACATGGGAAGTGAGAAGCAAGTGTGTATGCAGAGAGGACGGACCCAGTATTGTTATTGCATATTTGCCTCGCCATCTTCTATTTTTACAGTTGAATATTAATGAGCAGCGATACCTGGGCTTAGCATCACTTTAATTACAGGTGAATACTTAGGGTTACTGTTTTTGCTCCCCTGTGGTTTTAGCTGTATCATCAGGTTTCTCTCTAGATTGCTAAATTCTCATTTTCATTAATGCTTTATATAAGCACAGTCTACTCCTTATAACTTAAAGATCTGTACAGTTGCTGTAATTCAAAGGAAGAATGGCTAGGAGAGGGTAGTAAAATAAAGCATCAGTTATACTTTAGCAAGTCCGTGGGTTGCATTAATTATCACATCATAGAGTCTTTGTGGCACTTGGCTCCAACTCATCACTTCACAAATGTGAAGGCTCTTTGCATATACTTCATAAATTCTGTTTTACAGAAGCATCAGCTGAAAATACCAAGTTGGGCAATGAGATGCAGAAAAAGAGTGAACCACACTGTTGGAAATAGAATGAAACAGAAATTTCTAAGGGAATATTCACTCAGAAGTGACACAGACATCCACATGCTTAAAAGTTCTGAGACCTAGTGCAATCAAAATTACTTTTCTGTGCAGCTTTCTGCTCATTTTTTTAGCAGTTTTGCACAAGCTCTATTTTTCTGTGGTTGCTTCTGCTTTCCATTCAGTATCATCTAGTCACTGTGAAATAGATTGAAAGGAGGTGAACATTTCATCAAAAATTAACAAACTTAATTTTGCATTTAGGATTTCCGTACAGAAGTACATACTGGTTTGGCTACTGGTTTCCTGTCTTACTATTAAAAATGATTTGCTTTGGCAAGGGACACTCTCAAGTGATGCTCACTGGCACTGATAGTTTCTTCAAAAACAAAGTATCTCCATGTGAAACTTACTTCCTGTGTGGAAGTCAAGCAGAATTGAAGGCACAGCTGGAATCCCCAAGGAGGAAAACGCTATCTGAAATAAACTCATGACTGTTTTATAAGGCTTTCGTGTAGTATCAGTGTTCTGACAGGCTGAATCTGAATGATCAGTGTCTCAGAGCACCGGTGGCGGGGCACCAGTAGGCCTATTTTGTTCCTAAGGGTTTACATAAAGCTGGTATTTGCAGTGTTTTGTCAGCCCAGCAATTGCCCGTGGACTTTACGCTTTTTTTTTTTTTTCCAGAATTCCACACAGAAAGGTAACTGGTATTGTACATCAGTATCTTGCTGTAAGGCAAACAATCCGTTGTCTTGCACAGATAGCCTCTGGGAAACCAATGGTAATCCATTTCCTGTGAGATTATCCTCTTTAGCCTAAAGACTCTTAATTCTAAGAAGTAATTCTAAGTGGAATCCTTTGTATTTAAGAATTCTGTGATTCTTGAGGTTTTTTTCTCGTAAGCATGAGCTAATGTGTACATGCAATGTGAGCCTGCTCTGTTGTTTGCACTCATAGCATTAGTTTTAAGCAAATGCATCTTTTATTCACATAAATCAATAATAAAGGGTGACCACCGCATGAAAGATAATCTCAGAACTCCAGTAAGAAGAAAACTTCCCATAATTTCCAAGCTGTATTTCTGGCGTTTTAAAAGAATGCTGTGGAATCTGCACTTGGAACAGAGTAACTGAATCTTATTTATAGCCCTGTTCCGTCTGGTTCGTTTCCTCTTACTTCCCTACAGAATGGTATGAATGAAAATTACACTATTCACTATGTGAATAACAATAAAAGAGCTTATAGAAATAAGATTTTTATAGTTTCAAGACTAAAGCAATCAAAAGCCTAGGAATTATGATCTTAGAGAATAGGAGAAGGATCAGGCTGTGCTAGTTGAAGAGGTCCCACTGGTTGATCTTCTGGGGTTTGGGGTTTTTTATTTTGTTTTAAGCACAACTTCACAAACTGCAAGTTCACATAAATGATGTAAACATTGAGAAAAACTTATGTGGGCATGGAAACTCCGTGTCATAACTGTAATTCTTGGTTTCATTTGCAGCCAAATAGCAAGACAGAGTTAATTTCTGCAATATACACTTTTAAAAATTAACATTATTTTTAAGTATTCCTAAATTGTTGTTCAATGTTTTCCAAGTCAGCAAATAAGCCACAGAACACACAAACATGAATCCACACAAAGCTTGCAGAAGTCACTAACCTTAATACATCTGAAGAGGGGATGCACTGCAGACAGTAAACAGCCAGAAATACAGAAGCGGAAAAATGAAAACTTATGAGTATTTCCCAAAAGCACTGCTGTAGAGTGTTGTATTATGGAAAGCACTATAACTTGCAAACTACATTTATTTCTTTTAATTCCCTCAGAAGCCAGATTATGCTAAATTTTGTCTATAAACAAAGAAAACACGGTGCCTTCCTCAGCAAGCTTACTCTGTGCATTTAAAAATGAACAATCAAGGCAGCAAGTTAATATGAAGGTGTGCTGGAGGTGAGCCAGCATGTCATCTGGAAGAGCTCTCTGCAGTCAGAGCATGGTGGAAAGGCTGCAGAGCTCCTTGCACTAAGGTTGGTGGGCACTTTGTCATGAGAGCATGTGCAATTGGCCACACTGGGAGTTGCTCACGTACAGCACTATTACTATAAGCATTATTCTTCTTGTTCCAGTCGTGTCTGGTGCCTCTACACCAAGAAATTGGCATTGATTTCAGAGAGAGTCCCATGCTTGGAGGCCTTCAGGTTAGCATCATGAATACACCATTTGAACTTTAAAAGCATTTACTGTTTTAAGGGGGATTCTCGTTGTACGGATGGATGTTTTCTGGCCTAGACACTGCTGACAAATGGTGACAGGTAGAAAGACTTGTATTAGAAGTAAGCAAATGCTGTGACATCTTCAGGGTAATCTGAAGTGAAAATATTCAGACCATTTGTAATAACTTACAGGTAAAATTATACACAAGTATATTATGAGCAAGATTACATTCAGTATTAATCACACAGAGGAAGTGCACATAGCTATCTTGTTGCTCCTGCCCTGGTATTTAATGACATTTTGATGTACGTAACGTATGAACAACAAATGTGTAAAAGAAAACCATTGGTATATAGAAGAGGAATTATCACAGTGATGTGTATGTGGCAAATAAAGAAAGGATCTTGAATTCTCAGAGAATGCAACTACGCAGGTAAAATATTGTCAAATAATATGAAAATTTCAGCATGATTGCTCATAATAAAGTTTTACAGATGCTAGGCAGTTCTATCAGACAGGCTTGATTTCTGACAGTGCCTGTGAGACAAGGTTAAAGAGAAATGAAAGCTGTGTGGTATGAGAGTAGTTTTCTCAGTGCTTGTCTGTGCAACACCTTGGCCTTACAGCCTTAAGTCATCCACTCCGTATTTACTGAAATGTAATGTAAGTAGCTTAAACTTAGCTGAATGCTTCACTACTTTAGACTGGTGTGAAGTTAATGAAACTTAAAAATGAAACTAGAAATGTGAATCAGTAGCCCAGGCTGACATGCAGTGCCTTGGCATGGGATGCCAAGCATAGATCTGAAACTAGTATCACTAAACAAGGCCAGTCCTGGGATCTCAGCATTCACACTGACTGAAGCCCTGAGTTTATGGATCTTTATTACACTCAGCAGGGTATCATTCTTGATGATGAGAGAAGAAAAATCTAACATCTGTCTCTTCAATATACTGTTACTGCTGTAAAGGTGGAGAGTAAGCTAGGATTGTACATATTTTTCTTCTCTGTGCAAGGAACCTTCGCCTGCTGCCATCTTTCTGTTTGTGCATTTCCATTCAGCGGTTTATAATGAAGATTTGCGTTCCTTGAGATGCCGTACAGATTGTTTCTTTCCTGTTAACTAATAATTGGTTTTACTTTTAAGTTCGTAGCTGGTGTGTGGTTAGTGCCTACTGAGAAACAGCCACTTTGCTAAACACAAACCAAGTAATTGAGCAATGAGTTATCAGACAACAGGAGACGTTCTGGTGTTTACATGCGTATGTGTAAAAAATGTAGTGCAGCAATATTAGATGTCACGTTGCTAAAATAAATTATAGCCCCCTGTAAGGGACTGTACAGTCAGATAAGCTTGGTGTTGCATTTATTTCAGTTGGAAGACATTTACTTTCTTGTTTTCACTTTGCTTTTTTTCAGAAACAAGAATTCAGTGGCATTTACATTACTGTGTAAATTCCTTGAATTTTGGAGTTTGAATTTTTAGATTTTGACTGTTGTCGTACTTTGCTCAAATACTAACTGGAAGTTTCATCATGTAAGTTAAGAGACAAAAAACATCTGTTAAGTAGTTCAGCTTATTCCCCAAGGAGAAGTTCAGGATCATTCTTTACAGTATTCTTTGGTTTAGAGCTTTGTCCAATTTTGTTTTTCTCTGTCTCTTGGGTTAGACCTGCTGGCTTGTATCATTACATCATGACGTTGAAAAGTTAACCAAGTGAATCTCACATAATTCTTGCCCTTGCACAGTAGATCAGAACACAAGTGGAAGTATACATATGGTTGAATTTTGCAGCGATAAATGAGGCTGCAATCACTGCATTCAGACTAGCTTAAGTTGCAAGTTTATGGCTCTTGATTACAAACAGCAGGGAATCCTTCAGTGATGAAGGAAAAAATATTCAACAGCCTATCTCTCCACTGTGTCTGTTGAACAGATTTTGAGTGAGATGTGCACAAGTTCTGGGAGTCAGGCTCATTGCAAAGATGCCAGAGTCTTTGAGAAGTGAAAAGGGAAAAGTAGTACAGTGACTGCAGCCTTGCTTTCTCTGACACCTTCTTTCCTCCCCCTGGCTTTGTGTCCTGTATGAGTTGGCACTCATGTTACTCTACTAATAAGGTCATGAACACTATGCAAGGTCTAGCCTATCTTTGTGCTTACACTGTGTTAGTATCATAGTTTTATTTTTGTCAGAGTATCTAAGTTTCAGAGAACATGAGTGATATATCGTGTGCTGTATCCATCATGGCTTTAAAGAAGGCAGTTTGTAGGTTAGTAGACTACAGAAACTGTGCTAAGGTTGCTATGATCCTGTCCTGGTTTTGGCTGGGGTGGAGTTAATTTTTCTTACTAGTAGATGCTATATTTTGGATATAGTATGAGAAGAATGTTGATGATACACTGATGTTTTTAGTTGTTGCTAAGAAATCAATGACTTCTCTCAGTTTCCCATGTTCAGCTAATGAGCTAATGAGTACAAGAGCTGGGAGGGAACATAGCTAGGCAGCTAGCCCAAGCTGGCCAGTGGGAGTATTCTATACCATAGATGTCATGCTCAGTAGATAAATGGCGGTTGGCTGGAGGGCAGGAATCTTTTCTGTAAGCTGGATCTTTTTCTGTAAGTTATTTGCAGATATTTTGAGGATAGAGGAGTTTGGAGAACACAGTTCTGGGCTGACACTGGGTGGTCTTACACATCTAGGTGTATACAGGACTTGCCTGGTTATTATCTTTGTCTCAAAACGGGCAGTCCGTAGGGAGTGGTCCTCAGAAAACCATCTCCTTATGCCCGTCTTCTGCCATTCCTCTGGACGTCTGTTTTGTTCTCATCCCTCCAATTGTCTGTACCTAAACCCTGTGTCCCCTCTGCTTTGCAGCTTATTTGCTCTGAGCTGATCCTTCTCACCTGTCTGTTCTCAGGCAGCACCCTGCACTTGTTTTCTCAGTTCTGATGAGCTGAATGGGAAGCTCTCTGTGTCCTGCACAGCCTAGGACTTGGGAGAAGCTGTGTAGCCTGCTCAGCTGTTCTTCACACATCTCCCAAGTACTAAGTGAGAAGAACATGAAGTAACACCTTAAATGAACTGTCTCATGTATATATTTCAGTCTGATCTAAAAAGAGAGTTGAAGTCTGTCACCTGATGCTGTTGCTTAATAAAGTGAGTTGATGGATGCTTGGGACAATCTGTGTTGCACCGAGAGCTGGATACCGAGGATATTTTTCAGCTCCTTTGGAAAGTTACTAAAAGGAGCTCGGCTAGATTTGTGAATAGCTTGGCTGCTGATCACAGTGCTGGGTCAAAGAGATGCTGACACAAATTTGCAAAAGTTAATCCCTCTTCTTGCTTCTCCTGTATTTGGATCTACTCTGCCTGTCTAAGCACATGTCAGAACAGCATCCAGCTCTGTGCCTGAGTTGAGCTCTAGCTCCAAGGAAAACTTACTCTGGATCACATTTACACTAGTAAATCTAAAGTAAATGGGCACTGCAAGGGAGACGCTGCTTTGTTGTTATTTTCCCTCCCCTCCAATCTGTTTTTAATGGGGAGAGCAGAGGAAACTAGTTTCTTAGTGTTCACCTGCAAGACTCGAAAGAAAATTTTTCCATGCTCCCAACTCCTGTGTGATGTGCCATGCTGGAAGCAGGCTTGAGAGAAGGCCAACTGACCCCAGGCAGGCAAGCAAAATACACATTTTTCTAGCTCTGCTCCACATACCAAAATATTCCCCAAATTCATCTAATATTTCCTGCTGGAGAGTTGCCATACCTGCTTCTTAGGCAGGGAGACTGTGCTGCTCGAATATGTTCAGAATACCCCAGGGCTAGTAAGAGGCATCTTGTCAGAAGACTTGCTAAGAATTACTACAAGGGAGTGGGTTTCATGTGCACTGCTCCCAAACCCAACTGCCAGTTATATCTTAGAATCTGCTGAGGTGTAGCAGTAAAGAGGAGCTGATCATGAGTCTCATTGTACAGTGCTACAAATGCCATGGATTGCAAGAAGGCTCTTCCCACTGCAGACAAATGTAAGCAAGGACAGAATTAGACCTTCTATAAGAATGAATGTCAGGTTTTCTCCAGATGTTCTGCCCAACTTGCAGCTAATTACCTCTTTATTTTCCTTTCCACTCATGCAAATAGCAGTACGTAGTATTGCTAGGACTTCCTTGTCTTGGTTAGAGTATGACATAAAATAATATTTTAAGAATTTTGTGGTATATTCCTTTCTTACTTTAAACGAACATTGTCTTGGTTTGCAGCTAAATGATGCGCCACATCCAATGACGTAGATATTTGGGCTGACGCAAACTTCATTTTTCAGGAACAGGACAGATTAGAAGTTCTTATATTTAGAAATCTCAGAGTTCTCTGTAGACAATATGTTAAAGAAAGAGGCACTGAAGGCTAGGAAGGCTTTTTTTTACAACTCATCGACATGTAATTGACTGCTTCACTGAAAAAGAGGTGGAATTTATTTTTTTCCCCGTTGTGGTTCTACCAGCCTGTTTGTGAGAGTGCATAAGTTTGTGTGTGTGTCTATGTCTGTGTCTCTGCCTGAGTCTGTGTGTGTGCTGTATTGCTGGTGCTTAGCTTGCCTTTTTTTGCTATTTTATTTCTATGTTTGGGAGGGAACCCTGAAACTCTGGGAAAGTGATGGAGCAGTGTGACGTTATTTGTGTGATGTGTTTCTCACAGATTTCCTCGAAGTAGGAACTGTTCCCCATCACACCCCACCCCCAGTCCCATCTGGACTCCCACTATTCCCCCCATTTTTCCTTTAAACCTAAAAATCTCAGCTGCATTCTTTTGTTCTGCCCATGTTCAGCCAGTCCATATAACAGCACCGTTTCTCTCAGACCTTCTAAACCTGGCTGAAATTGCTGTAATGAATGTATAAGTGACAAAAAGAAAAGCAGAGTGTAAAAGATGCTAATCAGCCTTTGTTCTTTTCAGACATGACATGCAGGACCTGAAGTATAGATTTTGTATGGAGACAGATAGATTTTAATTAAGCATCTTAATAGAGAAATTCTTCTTGTTTTTTTTCAGAATAAATTAAGGAAGTAACTTTGATGCAATATCATTTTCATCTAATCAGTAACATTCTGAAATTACCATGTTGTTTTCCATTAGAAATACCATCATCCAACAAATCAGATAAAATCATTTAACATAGCTATATTGCAACCTCAGCTAACATTAGCCTGGGCATATGTATATACAGAACAGCAGATGGCGAGTGAATTGACAAATGTTTATAGGAAGAAAAGGGCAGACAGTATCAACAATTTTATGTACTCCTTTGAATAAGATGCTCATATTTGATCTAGATTCACTAATAATCAAATAAAGGCTTGTCAGAGTTTTGCCATCTGCAGATAGAGAATACTGATTACTGACACCAATAAAAGGCAAATGTCATTAGCTGTTACTTGTATTCACCGAATATTAATATCTCCATTAAAACATTATATTTGGTGTGAATTCAGAGATTTTTGTTTGATGTAAACTGATACGTTAACAGAGACATTCTCATTAGCTTTTATACCATAGTGTTTGCCACTTTTTTAACATACAAAACAAAGTGCATTAAGGGAAATCACCTTGCACATCTGGGACAATAGTTATAAATCTGGAAGAGCAATGGAGTTGCTGCTGTATGACTGTGCCTTTGATAAATGTGTGCGGCAGTTATGACAGTTTTGCACAACTGTAGTTTCTGTGGACAAATTTGCAAAGTTCATATTCATGACAGCCAGAGGCAGACCACAGTTAGCCTTGCATGTCCAAGTGCACTTTATTATTATTAATATTTATTTTCTGTTACAGTAGTGCCTTGAGGTGAAGTGGGTGCCATGTTTGCCCAAAGTGAGAGCTTGACAAAGTGAGCAAGGAATGGGAAACTGAGACACCTGGAGATCAAGTGACTTACTCAACAGCATACAGAGAATGTTTATGTGAGCTGGAAACAAAACGCAACTCATCTGAATAGAATCTCTCTCTTGACCTACAATACACACTTCTTTTTCTAATGGAAGGAGTTTTCCCAAGAAGAAGACATTCCCAGCTGAGGTGCAGGGAGTGTTACCTCTTGATGGCATCATTCAGTTTTGTCAACAAGTCACATGAGGATCTGACTTTCAGTATCACTGCAGTTGTTGTCTTGGTTCTTTTAGTTTGGCTAGATTTTTACCAGTTCAAGCAATAGGAAAATCTAAGACTGACAATGGTTTTTTTAAGTGACTTGAAGTCCTGTGTAATAGGCTCCATCAAAAAAAAAAGTCACTTTTTCTGCTGTCACAGCTATAATGCAATGTCATGTAAGTGTCCTTGAGATTGCTACACACACTATAATTTCTCATATACAGCTGTCAGTAATAAACTTTTGTGGCAGCAGAGAGAAAAAAATCCCTGAAATAGGTATTTGTCTAACCACATACGGCTGTGTGTCTCTGATCTCTGGTGTACTGGAAGTCTGTGCTTTTTGCTTGTAGGTAGAGCAGAAGCAGCTAGCAGGGCTTGTGCAAGTAGATTCTCAGAGAAAATTTGCAGTCCAGCGTTAGTTCTGCTCACCTGGTGCGTGCAAGGACTTGGCACCCTCTGCAGCCCTACATGTGCACGAGAACATAAAATATTTTGTATTCTTATTATTCAGTTTTCCTTCTTTGATTCTGAACTGTGGGTCATCTAGCCCAACCCTCCTGCCGAAGCAGAGTCACCTACAGCAGGCAGCAGAGAACCTTGTCCAGGCGGGTCTTGAATATCTCCAGAGAAAGAGACTCCACCACCGCTCTGGGCAGCCTGTTCCAGTGCTCCATCACCCTCAGAGGGAAGGTGTAGCACATACTGCTACATGTTTGAAATTCATGAGTCCTGCAGTCCTCATCTGTTCTTGACTTGTACTATCATTTTAGGGGTTTTTCCTCTGACTTCTCATTAGGTTAAGCAGTTATTTTTTGCCTGAACAAGAGATGCCCCACTGCTGGCAGAAACTTTTAATGATCCTCAGCCTCACATGCTGCTCTGGAAACAAGATCTGAAGAATACAGCAAGTTTTGCAAGATATTATTCTTATAAATAAAAATGTATTTCTTACCAGGAATTCATATTCAGATACTCTTCCACCTATTAGGATTGTGGGATTTTTTCTCTTCTGGGTATGCATTACCCTTTGTTCATGCCCTTTCAACTTTTTCAGATATCCCCTTGTTTTCTGAACTCTGGTAAGCAGTAGTATTGTCAGTGGGATTTTAGTTTATTGATCTGTGTGAAGATTCTTACTGGTTTCATTCTACTGAGGAAATTGTAATGTGTCCTTTCCAACCTGTAATTAATACATTATCTGAGCAGGGAGACGGAAATACTGCAATGAGAAAGCTTTAGGTCGCAAGCTACTCACCATGGTGTCCAGAGTTACTTTACAGTAGTTTGTAGCTGTGGAAGCCTTTCTGGATGATCCAGATTTTAAAGCACTGTGAGAGGACAGGCCCTAGAAGTGTACAAAAGCATGTTTGCAATTTATGTAGGTACAAAAGCCATTGGTCTCTGACACTGTATCAATATTAATGTTTTAGGTGGAATCAGCGGTGGGCTTTCAACTGAGATGTCCTCGCTGTCTACAGTTGCTGTGTCTTGATATTCATCTTGAGGTGCTCTTGGTGTGCGTGGCCTGGACTCCATTCAGATATCACTAAAATGGAAGATGCGCTCCGGGAGTTCTCATGATGAGCTCCACCTACAAATGGTATCTGGCCCATGGGGGATCATATTAGAGCCAGTCCAAAGTTTAAAACAAACAAACATACAAACAAACCTCTCAGATGTGTATGATTTTGCTGGCAGGTCCTCAGCACCAGGTGCTTTGTTCTACACATCTGCTCCTATTGCTAGTAGATGTGCTACTACAACACTCTAATGTAAGTAGTACCCAAGACATGAGTTCAGCTCAGCACTTTGCATAGCCTGCTGTACTAACTCCACATATTTGTCTGGGATCTGGAGCACGGGCAAAAATTCAAGCACCATCCAGCTAAGATCTGAGTCACTAGGCCTTGTTAAGACAAGAGCCACAGACCCAGATATGATTAACTTGAGTTTTGCATATGGAAGGAAAAGAGTGTAAGAATGACCTCAAAACCACGATTTCGTGGGAACTGTTGTGTGAAATGATAGGGTTTACATACAAATGTAACTAGCCAAGCTCTCTACACAGTATTGAGAGAAGTCCCACCAGACATTTGACAGGGAGTTCAATGTGGAATCAGAAATACAGGATAAGGCGGAGGTGGGAAGGGTTGGAAAACTTTCTGAAATCTATTTCATGGAGCTTGCCTGGCATTTTTCATTTTTAAATTACACATTTGAAACTGTGTTCAACACAGCTGAAAAAACAGTGAGACAAGGGTAGCCAGGGAAACATCCCCACACATCTTTCCAAACGTAAAAAATAATGAAGCATAGTACCCAGAACTAGAGTTCAACTACAATCTGGTTTGATGTTCCAAGGTAAAATGCGGATAGCGTTTGTTCTGAAAGGGGAGTCTGCCAACCAGTTTACAAGGAAACTGGCTTCACTTGTCTCCCGTGGCTTCCTGGATGCATAGTTAGTGGCACATAAGAGATTATGTCTCTGTCTGAGAAGCAATGGTGTTACATATGAAGATGGTACCTTGCCAGTGCCATGGTTGGCAGTGCAGGACAAGGCTTTAGTACATTTCTAAGCGTGTTGCTTGAGGCAGAGTAAGGGGATTTTGCTAGTAAATCCTGTAGTCGCTTGATGCTGAATGTGCCCATTGTTGTGGGACTGTATGGAGAAGACAGTACATTACTGGAACAGTAGAGATTCTAAAGAGAGCATGTGTTAGTTGTACATGTAATTGCACCAGTTAAATTATATTAATGATCAAATCTCCTTTGGATGTAAGTTGATAATTAGCTTGGTTCATGAGGAAACTGCTCATTAAGCGCAGAGCAACCTAGCATCACAAATTGTTCTGTCCCTTTTTTTGGAACATCTGTGTCCAACCACCTTGGAATCATGGAAAAACAGGTTAATTCAGCTTGGAAGGGACCTCTAGATGCATTTGGTTTAACCACCCACTCAAAGCAGGACCAACTCCAAAGTTTCACCAGGCTGCTGAAGGTTATACTGCAAGATGGCAGTGGAGCATAACTGACCCATGATTTTGATGCAAAGGCCAGACTTAGAGTTGTGAGAAGATGAACCTAAGTTCATGAAGCTCGAGAAGTGGGCCTGTGTGAACCTCATGGGGTTCAACAAGGCCAAGCGCAGGGTCTTGCACCTGGGTCGGGGCAACCCCTGGTATCAGTACAGACTGGGGGATGCAGGGATTGAGAGTAGGCCTGATGGGACGGACTTGGTTGGGGCTGGTGGATGAAAAGCCACATATGAGCTGATGTGTGCTCACAGCCCAAAAAGCCAACAATATACTGGGTTGCATCCCCAGCAGTGTGGCCGGCAGGGTGAGGGAGGGGATTCTGCCCCTCTGCTTCACTCTGGTGAGACCCCCTTGGGAGTCCTGTGTCCAGGTCTGGAGCCCTCAGCACAGGAAAGACATGGACCTGTTGGAGTGGGTCCAGAGGAGGCCACAGAAATGCGATCTGACCCAGTTGAAGATGCCCCTGCTCATTGCAGGGAGGTTGAACTAGATGACCTGTAAGGTCCCTTCCAACCCAAACTATTCCGTGATTCTATGAAGCACGATAGCCCAAGGTAGGTAGTGCTCATCATGGATAACAATCTCCAGGTCTTTCTTATGGTATGTTAGTGGGATTAGCTGTCTAGTTTGCTAAGTTTTGTGTAAGAGAAAGACTTCTAGCTAAGATAAGATCAGCTACACAGAGACTCACTTGACAGAACTGAGTCAGTTCATTTCATACTTTGGCTGAAATCGTACAGGTTGCCTACACAGTACGGTCCTAAGAGGCTGTGCTGATTTCTGAGACTTGTATACCTTCCCGAGTCTCTGTTTTCCTCACGTGCAAGTTTAGTCCATTTTTGTTCCTTCTGTCTTGACTCTGGCACTCTGTTTGGGTTTTTTTTTTAATGAATGCTGTGCTTAAGCAGTATATGGCTAGCAAGCACACAGCTTTTGCAGATCATAATGTTCTTTATTTTCTTGATGTGGTTCATTTAGAGGCACTTTAAGGAAACATTTTCCTGCAGGTTGCTTCTGAAAGGAGGTTGCTTTAGGTAGCTGCTTTATATTCAGTTTATCTGGACTTTTCCATGAAGTGCAAATCTACATTGATAATACATGAAAATGGTCAAAAGGAGAAATTAAAACTGCTTGCATATGCTTTTTCAAATGTGTTTCTGCTCTGAAAAGTAATTATGTGAATTTGACCTGGCCTCACTTAGCTCATCTTTTCCCTGGAATTCAGGTCTGCTGACATTAGCGGGGTGGTTACTGTTGTCAGAATGGTCTTCCTGGCTACTCTCTGAAGGACTGAATCAAATTTGAGATTTTATGCATCATCAGTAGATTCTTTTTTTTGCTGTAAATTCTAATTGCAGGAACACCTCAAGCACTCCTGTGCCTTCAGGATATGGTTGACAGTACTGCACAACTGCGACAGAGATCCCAATAAGCAAATGAAATGACATGGATGCATAAGTTTACCAAAAACAGAACTAAGACAATTTTGCTGAGGTGACAGATGGAACAAAATTTTGGTGAATATGGACTGAGAATGCTTTGGCACCTATTACAGGTAAGAATGACATGTAATTTCTTATGTGCCTGAATGCACGGTGCACATAAATACACCTCTGATTTTTTTCTGATCCCATGAAGAATCCCAGGGACATGCCTTGGCCACATTTCTTATTTATTCTTAAAATTTGGGCATGAGTTTGAATGTGCAAATTTAGGCTTACAAAGATCAAATTTGTCTATTCAAAAATCAGAAATTATTAGAGGAACTTCGTTTTCCCCTTGAAAACTGCCATCAGCAGTTAGGGTTCCTTGTCTTGGAAAGGTGTAACTTGATTTGTTAATTAGTGTTTAGGTTTGTGCATGAAAAGCTGATATTCTCTACTGCTCTAAAGGAAGAGAGGCTGATGACCATTTTAGAAACAGTCCCTTTCCAACCTGCTCACTATTTCCACCACTGATGCTCCTACTTTGCATGTGAAATGAACCAGCTATTACTAGATTTTACAAAAGAAAGACACAGCCTCAGTGATTTTCAGAAGACTGTTGTGTATTCCAGTTTGCATAGTCTTCTCCTTCATTTCAGCCTCCTTCACTTGCCTAAGGGGATTTTATTACATAACAAATATGATCAGTGCTTGGATTGTAACACAGGTGCTTTTCCACAGAATATAGACCCTGAAGTAAATGATAAAGAGAACTTAGTAAATGGATGGTATTAAAGTGGGGTGTGTTGGACACTACGCTGCAGGATTTATTGATGCTAGTATCTGTTAAGAAAATAAATTTTTTGTTAGTCCTTCTCCACATGTAGTTTCAAATCTTTCCATTAAAATCTTGTTGTGGAAATAAACCTGTTTAAAAGAATTTATTTCTGTGGCACAGCATGCAGCACGCCTTAAAATTCAACCAAAAGTCAACGTAATAAAAAAATGTGTCAATTCAGTGAACACATTTCTATGCCTTAAACTGAAATATTCATTCTGAAAGAGCATGGCTTGTGAATTGGACATCCATGAAAGGAACAGACCTGCTAAAAGAATAACATTTTGGTGCAAGAAGCTTATTTGCTTAACAGCTTTCTACTGCAATTAATATATGCAGCAAATGCATTTATTTAATATGACAGTCTGCTCAAATAACCCTCTTTCAAGAGTGGGATTATGTAATCTGGAAATGGCAGAGTTACACTGAGATTGAAATTATTGAATGTCTTGTTTATCCAAAATGTCAGCAGCGCTGCCTCCTCCTTTCCGCTGTACTTCATGCTGACTTGTAAATGATCTGCTTGGGCTCTGGTGTCCTTAAATTAATGAACTGTCTGAAAGCACCGTTCTGCATAGGACTGCTGTTTGGAGCAAAGGAAAGAGAAACTGAAAGAAATCCTGAGGAAGAGAGTTCATGCAGCAGCCGTACTGAAAGTATTTGACCTCATCAGGCTTTGTGGGTTGGCAGTTGCATTGGTCCTACAAGACTGAAACTAAGAGAATGCTAATGGCAAGGCATAAAAAAATAAAGTGGCAATATTTATAATGAGGGGATCAGCTAGTCTCTTGGGCTTGGCTAATCAGTGGTTAGCCCATGCTCAGTTGGCTCTATTGAGACCACTTTCTCCTGAGACACAGCTGGGGACCTTCTGACCAGAGAATTGGCTTGGGCTGAAAAAAGGGACACAGACAGCTTGGTCTACTGCCAGCTGCAGAAAATGTCAGATGGGGCATCCTCAGCAGAGTATGGCTGCAAGTCACAGCAGCTGCCCTCAGATGGATACTGTAAGCACGATTTGGACTTGCACTGCTGTTTTCAGGAATCGTTATGCTGGTGAGGGTGTGAACACACATCAGCCAAGCCCCTGTCATTGTCACTGTCTCATTCTGCACACCTCAGTCAGATGCTTGCTCCCTCCAGCCTCCTCAGCAGCATTTAAAAAATACACAAATTTTTTTTAGCTCATGTTGTGAAATAAACAAACAAAAGGAGAGGATGTCTAATATCTATTAGCTAATGGTAAACAGAAATGACTGGCTCAGCACTCACTTAGGGTGGGGAATTGGTACGGACAGGGACTCATCAGACGGTAGCCAGCAGAGCACTGCAAGGAGCAAGGGAGGTGATACAAGCCTCTCAGAGCAACTGAGACTTCTAAGCCCCAGGAAAAGGTAGTGGGGTTGCTGCTCTATCACCTGGAAATTGGATGACTTTCATTTCTATTGATTTAATTGACTGGGACCCCAGAGTGGCCAGTCTTTGAGCTGTTGCCTTGTTGCAGCTACTAAAGGATGATGGAAGGAAGAGGAGAAGGGTGTTGTGTGCTCCTCCAGAGGCTGGTTTGAGACACTGGAACCCTGAAGTAAAGTCAAAACACAACCTTCAAATCAGAAATCATCTGTGAATATAGACTTCTCCCTGCAGCTGCATAGAAAGAGGAGCGAATGAAACACAAAGCTGGTGATGGTTCTACCCTGCGTGCCCTTAAAAGGGTTCAGAGTCATAAAGACCTCAAGTGCACTCTCACTGTTAAGCCAAGAGACAATCTCCACTTTCAGTTAATTTTAGAGCTGTAACAAATTCCTCTTTGCAATACCTCCAGATGTGGGGATTAACAAAGAAAAGTTTTTGTGACTTCTGAGTCTGGTGTGCTTTGTTACCAGTATTGCCAAGGTGGTTAACTGTTTCACATAGTTGCATATCATTTTGGTTTCCATTCTGAAACCTTTCTGGCTCCATGACTTTTTCTTGAAATAGCAGCTACATATTTCAGAAAAGGAAAAAAGTTCATTCTGGTTATCGAAATGAGCAGCTGCTGGATATTAGAAAATAAAAAAAGCAAAGCCAAATGGGCAGAGAATCTGGAGACTAGAGGGGTTAGACAACTATATGAAAAGTAGTTGATTTTCCACTAGCTTGTACTTTAGAATTTTGCAGTTTAGTCCAGTTTGCATCATGGTGGTAAAGGATCAGGCAGATCAGTGCACATTCCAAAACAGTCTCTTTCTGTGCATGCATTGGCCTGCATCAGCCCATTATAGAATCTTTCTCCTTGCAAGAAGTTTCATAGGAGACCTGCAGAATGGACTTACAGCAGACACAGAGTAGCTCAAATCTGCTCTGAACAGCAGAGTGCCCTCTGAGTTGATGTCAGTTTATACTATATAGTTTTGGCTAGAATAAGCATGCAGAAAATTTTTGAAGTTATTCTGATGATTTGGAAATGGAAGTGGTAAAGTACTATTTGATATAATCATGATTGCATTGAATGCAAAGTGGCATACTGCTTTTAACCAAGGGAGTTTGCATAATGTCTTTTGTGCCCCATATAACGCAGGAAGGCACTTCTCTGCTTTTACTAGTTTACTGTTTTCTCTCTCACATGAAGATAACCCTAATATTAAAGTATTGCTGATCTGCAAATGTCATGAAAATAATTCATCCAGAGTTGCTTCAGAGAGAGGTGTTGAAAATCATCAGGGTGGTCCTAAACAAGGCAGAAAATAATACCCTAACATGTTGCCCAAGGGGCTGAGCTAGCTGAATTGAATATTTAACACAGTAGCTGTTAACAAATTTGGGGATTGTGATGCCAAACTCTTTTTGAAACATTTGAATCTTTGGCAGTGCTGGAAATGGAAGTAAATCAGTCGTGTTCTGGTGGCTTTGAATCTGTTTCTATCTCATAGATAGCTTAGGAGCTTACAGGAGAGAATTCTGCAATACAGTGTGTGCTACAGTAATGGGTAGTTCTTGTTAATAGTTCAGGAACACTCCTATAGGGTGTAGTTATCATCTCAGTAGATTAGAAGATTTTTAGCGTATGAGAAACTTCCTGACTATTTTTCTTAACCCAGCTAGGAACACAGGGCAGTAATCAAGCTGAAAGTCATGCTTTCCCTTCATGAGTAAAATATGGGGGAATTGAGTAGCACTGTTTTGGGGAGTTGCAATTCTGCTTTGTATTGGAGAACAAGACTCAGGGGTCTGTGTAGGAGAGGGAAACTCCTGTGTGTGAAGGAGCCCATACCATTGATCCCTGATAGATCAAGCTGGGAAGATGTCGTCTAGCCAGGTTGTACATGCACCTACAGAGGACTAGTTCCCTTCCTGCCTCCTTGGTCCTGTTGGAAAACCTGAGAGCAGAGCTAGGTCAGGGCTCCAGACACGCAGGACTTGTAGTCATCTCAAAGATTTTCTGCACGCTGGACTGTTACTACCTTGTGCTGGTTAGTTTTTTTGTCATTTGTCTTCCTTCTTCCCTTGCACATCTCTTCACCTCAGTTTCATTCCACTTGTGCGCCTCATCCTTTTTCTTGGTTGTCCTCTCCTGCCCTTGCTATTTGTTTATGTTGCATCAAACTTTCTCCTTTACTTAAATTATGGCAATGTTATGCTGTTTGTTTCCATCAGCTTGTCAGTTCTGCTGGACTATATTACCCCTTTTCCCAGCTACAGAAGTTCCTATATCTAATCAGGTGGTGCTCTCTGTTGCTCTGTTTGTTCAGTGCTTAGCTCAGTGTGCTCCTATTCTTGTTTACCTCTTAGGATCCATGCCTGCAAAAGTTACAATTTATTAACAGTTATCATGCTTGAGGATGCCTAAGTAGGATTTTCTACAGCCCACTGTAAAGTACCCTGACTACAGCCTGCCCACTCAGGAGCACACGGCACAAACGTGTAGAATTGTGAGGAACAAGGTAAGGAACCAGATCCTTTCCCTTCTCATCTGGCAAAAAGACCCTTTTCTTTGATCATCACTATGCTGGCAGACGCTGCATTTTAAACACCTTCCAAGAGTAATTGTGAAACATCTAGAGACCACAGTATCTGTGACTTTATTTTTTTTCTGAGAGTATGGGAAACTCTCTAAATGTCCACAGCCCTGGAAACCTGCTAGGTATTCCTAAGAGACTATAATGAGGCTCTAACTCTGAGGCATTGCATTTTCAGATCTGGAGGAGGCTGTTTCCAGTCTTGCCAGAGGATTTGGCAGTCACTGCATCTCATTGGGACTATCACCCATTTCAGTTTGAGGATGTAAAGCCTTCTTTCACTGTGGTCTTTGTAATACAGGACATGCAAAGGAGTATCTGGGCAAAGTGGAAAAAGCTTTGCTTACGGCTAGAGGATGAAGAGAGCAACCAAAGAATTCATTTTTTAGTCCCATTCTCCCCACATTTTAAAAATTACTGAATTGCTAACTGGTGTTTCCTGTTGCTCAGAGAATGCCAGATCACTTCTAAGGGAGTAATGTTGTCTCTTCTACATGCTAAACTTGCATGCTCTTCAGTCTACAAGACCCGAATTTCCCTCAGGTGTACTGAATATTTCAGGTGATGATTGACCGCTCTCCCTGATATTTGTATGATTATTAGTCTCTTCTCAGTGTGCTATTCAGCGGACAGCACTGCTCATAAAAAGCAGATAGAAGCAAGTTGGGCTGCTGCCCCTGGTGAGTAGGAGAGAGGATGGGGTGATTGATGACCCTTGGCTGTTTTCTGATGTTGCAGTTGTTTTTTATGATGTCATTAGGAGGCTATAGTCACATTAAGGAATCCCTCGTGACATCATAAAGGACTTGATATTTTGCTAATGTTATTTCAGCATAGTGGAGCTCTGGCATTTTATAGTCTTTGCTTTCCCCATAGAGTTAGGAGTTGTCTAACTACAACCTGGAAGAAATGCAAAAATAGTCAAATGCCGACTTCAAAAGTTATGGTTGAAGAATGCTAATATATTTGGCTCTTTTGGAGCACACAGCACCTTTAGGTGGAATACATGATGTGTTTATAAAAGATGCCATCAGTGAATGTATAGCCTCATGCAAAGGAAGAATCAGACATGCCTTCCACTTTTTTTGGTGCACAGACACAAAAAAATATTTTTTCTAGACACTTTCTGGAATAGCGTGAGAGATAAATGGCCCATAGGATGGCACCATGGCAGCATGTGGGCTTTGGCATAAGAAGACAGAGTTGTGGTGTAATGGTGAGACCAGGAAAATGCTGACAATGGAGCCAGAAGCTGTAATTTCCTAATGTAAGAGGGGAATGCTAAACCCTGTACTGACACACTATTTTGAAGAGGTTGGACTGAGGCTGATCAACCGTATGTCACCTTGCAGTGCGGGAGCTCCACATCTTCATTGCAGTAACACAAACATTTCCCCAGGTGAAACTGCTGTTAGTTAAGGGTAGGAGACTGGGAAAGGGAGGAGGAGGTTTGGATACCAAGGAAGAAATCAAATTACCGTTTGCTTTATTGCAGTAATAAGGGATCCCTCTACATGACTTTATGCTGGTCTCTTCTGCCTTCCTTTCCCAATGCATTTAATAGTATATAAATACCCTGAATGCCTTAATCTGTCGCTTTTCATAGACGAAATATAGCTCTGGTTTTACATTCATTTTCTTTGTGTTCTGCGAGAGTTCCCAAAGCAAAGGAATTTCTTTTTAAGCTACATCTATATGAATTTTCCTCTCTTCTCTCTGGTTACCCCAATATGTATGTACTAAACATAATGTATAATAATACTTATTGCGTTGGTTTAAGATTTTTCATTACTTCTTATCTATGACGTTGGAATAGTACCGGGGAAGCCATCAAAGTGGCAGAGCACCCGAGGCCCCACTGAACAGCAATGGGAATTGAGCCTTTACCTTGCACAGATGCTTTCAGAAATCCTTGCTCTTGAAACCAGCTTCAGGCTGCTAGCTGTTTTAAAAGCTGTTGAAATTTTTGCCCATAATGACAGACAGAAAACTCCAGAATCTAAAAGACTCTGCCGTATGGATGTTAATCTGAAATGAACACTTGTCTTATTTCACATAGACAACTCTACAAAATAAAAAACTCCCTCTGAGACTCCAACTGGATTTGCTGTGGGATCCTTTTTGGCCAGACTCCATCTACACACTGAAAAATCAGTAAATTTGAATGAAGGTGGTTTTTCCCTCCAGAGAAGCTACAGCAAGTACAAGTATGTAACGCCTCAAAATTATTTCACAACCCCCAGAACAGCTAATTGCACTGTTTGGTATGAGACACAAACATTTTCTGAAATACAAGCCAAAAAGTAAAATAAAATAAAATCAGGGCAAAAGTTAGTCTGCTAAGAGAAGGCTGTCACATTCATGAAGAGAGACTGGGGACTTCAGAGTCTGGGAGACACTGTCAGATGCCAAGTTACAACAGTCAGTGACCAGTGACCTAGTTGCTGATTACCATTTGTTCTGTTAGTCAGACGGGAAGCAGATAGACTTGAGGCTTTTCTTGATTTTCAGCATAAGGAAAATGAACTTATAAATGCACCTCTCATTAGAGAAAACATAGGAGAAGGCAGAAGGGAAACACTTGAACTCCAGAAAAGAAGGAAGAAAAGCTGAAGGGGGAGTGGGAGTCTCTCCTTGTACTCCACACTCTGAGAAAATAACAGGAAAACCCTTTGCCTTCCTCATTACCTTTCCTTCATCTGGAAGCTTAGGCCTCTCTGGTACTTTTTCAATGCAATTAAATGAATTATATTCCTTATGCTGCAAATCAAGGAAAGCCTTGATTTTCTTAATTCTAGAACATATCTTTAGGAGTTCTCAGTGCCACTACTCTGCAGATAAAAAAACTGCCTGAATTCATTTATATCTAGGGCTAGTAATTTTAGCCATGTTTTACACTCTTCTCTGAAGTTTAAAGCTTTAGTTATAGTTTTCTTAGCTGGCAGATTATTTAACATTTTTAAGCAATAAATCAAATTGGCATTTTTCTCTGTAGCTTACTGAAGCAGCATATTCCTTTTTGTCTTTTCTTCCAAGACCCTCTTTTTCCTAGTATATGTCACTACAGGAGGAGAATAACCAAGGTGTTGTGGGGCGGGGGGAGGGAGAGAACATTAAGTGACATTAAATCAAAGATAATTATCAGCTGTCAGTCAGTGAATGGCACAGAGCCAGAGCAGCACTCAGCAGGGGTCTGCCTGTCCAGCCTGACTTCCATTCCCTTCAGAGTTTGCAAAAGGTGAAATATTTGTCTTTAAACAACATAATTTGTTACCAAGTGAATCTGGAATTTTAATACAAGACTCCGTTTGGAGAATGAAAACACCTTTTAATACAAGAGTGTCTCTGATGATGCATCATTTATGCTTTCCATTTCAATGCCCCGACCTCAGCATCGAGTATTGCAGCAGGTTTTTTCTTCTCCTGGTTGGAAAGAAAAATATTCTTATAATTTTGAAGGGGTCACTGTCACTGACATTATTAACAGAGCTATGTTATTAAATGATTTTATATACACCATGTATAATATATGTCCTTTTGTAACATGCTTGACAAAAGAATCTCAGTAAGAGACCCTGGTGTAACATCTGCATTTCAAGAGGACTTCAGAAAAAAACTGTAAGGAGACCTTAATCTGTTCTGGATGAGAGGGAAGAGGAATGCAAATCCTTGTTTGTGTTCAGTGAGGAGTAAATATGCCAACTGTCTCAAACATTTTCTCATGTTATGACATGTTCCCAGTATGATGTTTGACCAGTTCCTGTCAATGAACTGGTCCTTTCAATAAAATTGTAGGATATTACAGAACTTTACACTTTGTGTTGGATTGGTGCAGCCAAGCAAAAAGCTGCATAAAAAGGTGTTCTAAGTACCAGAGGACAAAAAAAACCCTGTTGTTTCTAGGTTGCAAAGACTTGCAAAGACTTACCTCATCATAAACCTTCCTTGCAGTGCTAAAGGTTATGCCACATTTTCTTCAGGCAGCCCTGCCTGTGCCTTTGAGTCCTGTCCTTAGATCTGAAGAAGGGAGGAGAGGCAGGCAAAGTGTATGCATTTCAGAAGCATACCTGTAGCTCAAGGTATGTGATAGCTTGCTGAGGAGACTGCCCTTCCTCAGTCCTTGTGGTCCTGAGGCCATGTGTCTCTGCCCCTCTGGCAGTGCCCTACTCATCACACTAATGCTAAGCCTGTAGCCGCTTGAAAATCATAACCCCCAAGGCAGCAAATATTAATTCTTGTCAAGGCTAACAAAATGTGTTTGAGACCCTCCCATCTGCCATTATTCTGACTGCCAGCTTGCATGTGGTTGTGCATAGTCTGATCTCAACAAGAGCTGCCTGTGAATGGCACAGCTGCTAAGACACCTGCACTCCAGAGTCTGTCCCTTGCTCTTCACTGCCCTGACATGAAACTCAGGCTTTCCATCAGAAGTGAGAGGGCTCCAGGGAACAGTGGACACTCTGCAGTGTGATTGGTATTCTCTTGTGGTCAATGACTAGCTATGCCTGCAAGTAGGCTACGTGTGTCTTAGGCATTGCTCACCACCCCTACTGCTCCATTCTCAGTTGAAGCCAGTCCCCTCTGTGTGAGATCACAGTCAGCTGGCTGTGGTACTGCAGGTAGACTGGGACTTCAGATAGCAGGTGAGAAGCAGGGGCAGACAACTCCCTGAGGAACAAGCAGTTTTACTTTAGTGCATTAACAGTGTCATGTACACTGAATATGAACACAAAGGAGAGTCCTCAGAGGAGGTTCTGGCACTCGCCATTTCCCAAGGTCATTGGTGGCTTTGTGATTCTTTTTTTAGACGTAGAAATCACTGATTAAATGTCTGTTTGCCAGGCTGCACCACCCTGTACATGCCTGGAGATGTCCCAAAGGAGGAGGTGGGAAAGGAGAAGGGGGAGAGTTGCCTGCAGCCTGGGATAGTTATCTGTTTGCTTTGAACAGAACAACTGATCTACCTCTGGGGTTTTGCTTTCACACAAGTTCATCCAGTTCACCTACTTATACTGCTTGTTATTAATAGAATTGTTAGCAGGTTCACTCCACAGCTTGTAGGGAAGGTGTGCACATGGGTGGCACCTGAAGACAGAAAGTGTCTGATTATATCTAATACTTATTTGGCTCATCTTCCCAGGTGTGCTGTTCTACAGATAATAAACCAGGCAGCTTCAGAGAGGGAGGCATAGGCACACCCTAGCTGCGGGCTCCGGCTGTATTCCAGCATCAGCTAACAAATGGGGTACCCTTGCTGATGAGGAGTTAGGGCTGTACCTCCATATACAAGGGAACAGACATGGATGCTATGACCTGCAGAAATGGCACAGGTGAATAGATTTGTCACTGAGCAGTACATCTTCAGAGGCACCTGTGTTCTGAGCCAGGCACTGACACTGAGCTGCTTTTTAGTCTGTGGACACATCCTTCCCTTTGTGCATCCACTTTGTCCCTGACTTCTGCACATTTATACATAAGCTGATCATGGCATGACTTGGTTTCTGTAGGTGTAATGCAGTGAGATGTGGCTGCAGCATGGGTATATTTACTTGAATTTGCTTGAGTGTACGTGCTCAGGTGATAACAGTTGTGTAGATGTAACCTGTGTGTTGGAGCACAATGTCATGCAATAAAACTCAGGTCTGATGTGTGCATATGGGGAATGGATCATGCACACTGTTCGTGATGACAGGCTGCTCTGGGTCTTAGCACAGACGAGGAGGAGGTCTGTGATGGAAGCTGAGTGCTGTAGGCTGAGCTCTCTGCTCTGTGATACGTTCTGTGGCATCTGTGGTCTTCCTCCGGCAGTGAGGCTGAAAACTGATACTGAGAGGTTGAGTCTAAGATTTCAGCTGGAGGTAGTTGAAGAAGAACAAAAAGGAAACAAAGGAAAGAAGATCTCGTAAAACAATCAGACTTCCCCACCTCTCTCAGTGTTACATACAATGGTATATGGACTTCTTCAACTGGATTCCACTTACAACCTTCTACACTACATCTAGAAATGAGCATGTAAGGGTGAGCAGTTCATTATTACTGAACGCTCCATTCTGCCCTCACATGCAGATAGTAATCTTGATTTAGCTGTTCAGCAATGGATGCCTTTGAACTCATACCTAGCAGAGAAAGCTGAATCTTTTCCATCTGATTCATATCCAGAGCTTCTGCTCAGGCCTCTCGGGTGGAGACACTGGGTTGGAGAGCTTGTGGGAACAACTCCTTTCAAGTTCTAGCTGCAATCTGTAAGCTGTGGTGTAGGAAGAAAAACATGGTAACAAGCCTGTCTTCAAAGTGAGCTTTTCTTCTCCCCAGAGCAAGTGCAGTTCTGACCCTATTTAACACCCGCTCTCTCACACAGAATGAAAGGCTAGTACATGCAGTGTTTCAGGCTCATAGAACTTCTCTGCCTGAGTGGAGCAGGTAAGGTACATGTATTTAATAAGCACTTTCTTTAGTACAATTACGGCAAGGGTGGCAAGTGATTTTTTTTTTTTTTTTCCAATCTGGGCTGCCAAGTTTTCATGTCAGTCTTGACATTTTGCAATGCTAGCTTTAGCAGTAACGTGCTCCATGCACTGAGTGACCCTTCAGCAAGTTACTGCTTCCAGATCTACCTCAGACTGAGCTGGAGACCTCTGGCCAGAGCAGCACTGTTGTAGCTTGTCAAGATGGCTTCATTAGGATTTCCATTGCAAATTTGGTACATGAAAGAAGTTTGGCTTCTAGCCTGGTGGCTTGTCTCAGTCACATATGCTTTTAGCCTGTGTTCAGGATGAGCAAGAATGTCTTACTCAGTGGCAATCATGTCATCTTGGATTTTTAAATCTCCCCTTTATTCCTGGTGAACCAACACTTAATTAGTTTGATAGTATTAAATGCACTGGATATTTATGTGTTATCAGTTATTAATGTATATTGCTGATATATGATTCTATTTGGCTTGAACAAAGCACCTTTTACACTCTAGATGAAACAGGCATTCCTTTGCTTAACTACTGGCCAGATGGTAGCCTGATAGTCATTCATCTGCCACTAGAAAGCATAGCACTAGTGGACCAGTTTCTTGGGCAATGCCTTTTTACGCCTGGTAGTCAAGGACTACCAGCTGTTGGGACATCATTCTCACACATCTTTGGACATGAGTTTAGAAGGGAGCTCTGCAGACTAACTGTATTGCATAGATTTGAGGACTATGATTGTAATATCCATGAATAGGAAAAAAAAAGAAAGCAACACACACAGATTAATGCACCTGTCACGTAGTCCAAAAAAACCTGCTCAGAACAGATGCAGGACAATGGCTGTTGGCTAAGTGTTCATGGGCAATTGGCTCAGTGGAGCTGTGCCACAGGGCTGCAGAGAGTATTCCATAAACAGTGGTTCAGGAGTTCTTCGGGACATAAAGCAAGTCCCTTTTCCAGTGGAATTTTTTAATGCACCCAGATGTATAATGGTAATGGGAGCATTCTATAGAAGACAGGAGCTCGACCAGGTAAACTTTACAATAAAACAAATATTAACGCTTATTTATAGTGTTACGGTCTCCTTTCTATTTATGAAACCTGACATATTTATCTTTTATTTAGAAATTATTAGTCCCAAACTGGGTTCAGATGCTTCATCTCCTTTTTGAATTATGAGCAAGAAAAAACAGTAGAGCAACAATACCCCTAGAGTGATGGCTTTACATCTTTAATTAATTTATGAGTATTTCCAGGGACTCCCTACTACAACACCTGAATGCCTGGAAATCCTGCGTTTTATGAGTTTTGCATTTGATATTTTCTTTCCTCCTGCTAGTGTGGGTCTCATGTTTCCAACCCTGTAGTGTTCAGTACATAGAAAGGCAGTATTCATAAGTCGTAGTGCTTACTATGTCAAATAAAATTGAATTAATTTCTCCTGAGCTGTTTGTTGGTTATTTTTGTCTTGTTCTGATGAGATGCTCACTGATAGGGTGAGTGGTCCCTATTTGTGTCTTCTCCTGTTGTGTGTGAGGTTTCACCTTCGCTTTGTTCTGTGAAACAGCAATAACAAATACATTGATGTGTTTTCCTTAAACCTTGTATTACAAAGGCTGAGTTTCTCTTGAGCTCCTCTTTAGTTTTTGTAGGCTTCCAGGAAGCAGTGGTAGATGTAGCATCATGCGATGTGCCAGAGGTATCCAAATCCGGTCTATTTCAACTCTGAATCATGCTCCTCTTTCCCACTGGCAGGTGTGAAAGACGGAAAACTCCTGAATTAGCATTTGCCGTTTGTCAGTGCTGTGCTCCCTGACAGAATCAAACTCCTATTGGCTCTTTTTCTCCCTTGCTCTTAATTAATTTTGCCTGTGCTGAGCAAGCGGGCTTCAGCAGGCTCACAGCCATGGACTGATTTCCCTGTCTCCCTTTGATGTGTCTCCTGAGAGGGGCAGGGCACACTAGAGAAACTCATCAGAGACCTGCTATTGCTTATTTTCATGCTGCCTGGGGCAGAGCTCTTCTCTGCCCTCTACTCTTACATTATTTCTCTTTCAAAAGCAACTACGTTGTCATAATACAGCAGATGTTTCTGAGTCTTGTGAGCTGTGGGAAGCCTGGGGCCCATTTGCTCCATTGCTGCAGCAGGCGTCAGTGGATGCAGACCACTGGCTGCCAGGGGTGGCATTGGAAACTGAAAGGCTGGGCCTGGCTTTCAGAGGCGCTTGGCACCCTTGTCTCTGCAGAGTTTACAGCTCCGAGTCCACGGTTAAGGGCTGGTGCCGCACTGCTTGCTGCTCTGGCTTAGGGCAGCCTACCTCTCTGCCCATCCCAGGAGGCTCGTCCCACACGGAGAGAAGTTTCATTCTCTCCCATGCTCTGTGCAGCAGCCGATGGCCACTGTGCTGCCCTCGGGCCAGCGGTGCCCCACGCTGCAGCCAGGGCGGCAGTGCCTCCCGGGCCGGAGGCACGGAGGAGCTGGCGAGGCTGTGGCAGGCAGCGGCAGGGCCGCAGCCGCTCCCGCCATGTGGCGTGGGAGCTGGCAGTGGCCAGAGGGACGGGGTCGAGGCGAGGAGGCAAGTCGGACAGGGAGAACACAGGTCTGCAGCAGAGCGGGGAGGGTGCTCGCGGCTGACAGCGGGGCCCTGTGAGGTCCGCTGCTTTGGAGCTGGCGTTTTCCATGGTGCTATCAGGGAATCTGCCGGGAGCTGGCTGCTGACACGGGGGAACTAGTGAGCTTTGAGAAGCGTTGATGCCTGACTCTACGTGTATGGATGCATGTGTGCAGAGCAGATGCCGATCTGCGATAGTGTGTGTAAGGCTCAAGTCAGAGCTGTGGGGCGCTTGTTTTCACTGCCCCAAAACAGGTAATCACAGCTCTTCACTTTTTGCTGTATTTTCTCTCTGTCTCTGTCTCACTCTTTTTTTTTTTTAATATTGCCAAATAGATGTTAGATTTCAAATGCCTTCATTACTTAGATTTATTCATGAGATTCCCACTTGATATTTCTGTATCATAAAAACAGTTTGTGAATACTTCATTGAAGATTTTTTTATGTGAACTTTTGAAATTTACTTTGTATTAATTATTTAACTTCTTTAGAGTATGCCTGTTCCATGACTGGACAGAGGAATGCAAGTCAGCAGCACAACATGAAGTGCAAATGCCAATTCTTTGCCAAATACTCAGCTCAGAACTTGGTGACACTACATGAATTAATTCTCTTGCTCATGCATTCCCACTTAAAATATGTGAAAACCACTTTTGCAGATCTTGGCTCAGATATCAGCGGAAAACAAATATGCCCCAAAATTACAGACTTGATCTTATTGTGAAAATGGTCTTTAAATTCAAGTAAATAGTGGACAAATAATTTTGTCCTGTCCAGTCAGTGCTAGTCTTGAGTGGACAATCCTTAACAGTGGAAAATTCAGCAGTGTAGACAGGTGGATTACACTACAGCATGGTTGGAAAGAGACTGAAAATGAACAAAGACCCATTCTTCCTCCATTGTTGGAGAAAAATAAACAACAACCTGAATTTCTAATCTAAATTTTTTTGATAAAGAAAGCCCAGGGAACACCCTCCCATCACCATAGTGGTCCCTTTCAAACCAAACTCATGAGTTCCCTACTAGGTATCTGTCACCCGAGTTATAAAATCACAAGCACTCCTCCCTGCAGTGTCTTCAGCTTTTTCAGGACTACAAGCATCATTTCACATGTGTAACAACTGTGCCACTCTTTTGCCTGAACTGAGTCTAGGGCCCACGTGCCTGGGAAGGTCAGCTACGCTGGCAGCCCCAAGGCACGTTCTTCCTTTCAGATACAACATTTCATTTCAAGATGTGTGTGTTTTCCTAGTGTCCATCTACCAGCCTGTGACACAAACAAGGATTTATCTCTGGCTCATGTTTCTGACACTTGACTTATATGCTGCTTGTTTCAGTCACTCTCACACTCTGCAGCGACAAGAGGCCAAAATAACCTTGGAGCAGACTGACATCTGTGTTGACCAAGGAAATCAGCACCACACTTCCGTGCAGCAGGATTCTGCAGCAAATAAATGCACTCTTTTGTCGTAGTGGCAAGGTGGTAGTGAGCTGTGGTCTGACCTTTCTTCCTTGGAGGCCTGGATTCAAACTCTGACAGCAACTCCAGCCGGACAACTGCAGGTGAGTTTGTCCCCATTGGCTGTTTTGTCTAAGGGGGAGCAGGGCGGAACCAGCAAAGGGAGACAGGGACGAAGGTGAGTGACTGCTGGGGTGGATACCTGGTCAGGTCCTGATCCAGAGCTGGGCAGCTCAGCTGTACACACTGGGTGCTGTTCTGGTTACAGCTCAATGCGGATAGTCTCCCCTGGCTTTGCTGGTCCTTGTCAGCATCTGTGGGTCGAAGCTCAGGGTCTGCAAGGACAAAGCACGTTTGTTGAGGTTTCCTGCCTCTTCCTCATAGTTCTGCAGAAATGGCTTCGCACACAGGTGGGGCAGAAGGACGGGTGAAGCTCCTGACGCAGCACAAGGCAGCTGCTGGCCTCTCAGTTTTCTGTAGGACTGGGGCTGGAAAGCCATGCTTACTCTAGGGACTCCTTGTTCTCCCTGTTCTGAGCAGAGCACTAGAAAAGGCAAGAAAGGATAAAAATCCTTTCTTTGGTGGGTATTTTCAAGGCTCTTTCAGAAAAGTGTAAGTTAGAAAGCTGGAACTGCTCTTGAAGTGTCCAGTACACCCTTCTTTCCAAAATGTGAATTTGCAGATGGGTGAACAAGCAGGTCTGCTGTGGCTGCCTGCTGCTGTGGTGTGTGCATCTGAGCCAGTGTGTGTCAGGAGGCACTGTGCCTTGTGTGATATGCTGTATGTGGTGTAGGGTAGTTTTCCTTCTGTTTTTCTCTATTGAATAATACAACAGATATGCTCCCTGACGTTGTTAGTGCGCAGGCTGGAGTACCCTGAGGCTCTGCCATAACACACATTTTTCTTGTCTTTTTAATTGAACTACCAATTATGTATTTTAGTGAAAGAACTAGAGGTAAACAAGCCACAAATCTGGTGAAAGTGGTCCCTGAAGCCACATTTGCTAAAGCACGCATTACCTTACCTTTTGTTATCTCTCTGGTGTTTATAGGCCTTTCTGTGGGTTTTCTATACCTACTGCAGCTGTGCAAATTCACGTATTCCTATTCTGCTTTCAATTTTTTCCTCTTATCTGACCAGGCCTTCGAATACACTTCTTTATCTGGTCTCTAAGAAGTAATTGTTAAGTGCCTCTGCTTTGGGCACACCTCAGCAGTGCCCTACTATGTATCCAGGTAGGAAGTGCTGGTTGGAATATTTATTCTGACCTTGTAGAACTGGCAAGAAAAAAGCTGGGAGTGGGCACTGGGCCTTATACAGTGTAGCATACAAAAATGTGTCTCACGTGGCTCTCACTATATCCTCAGATCTTGTTCTCCTTGTCATGCTTGCTGTGGTCCTGGCCACAAAATGTTTTCCTCGGTTCCCATCAGTATTAGTTTTGCAAGAAGAGATAAGAAAGCTGACATGGGAGAGCAAAGAAGGTGAGGAGCTGGTGGAGAAATGGATCGGGGAGTTGGGAGAGGAACTCAGAAAGGGCTGGGTCCTTGCTCTTGTTGCAAGATGTTCATCTATGACCCTTTTGGCAGCTCTGAATCATTGTGAGGAAGCCTGTGGCAAAAACAGCTCAGTGATTGTTGGCCATCTGCTATGAAAAAAATCTGAAGTGGTGGAATGACTTAAAGAACATGGGATGGTTTTTGGTCCAACTGATCTTTTACTGAATCGACTGAAATACATGTAAAAGCTGCTTCTCCAGCTAAAAGAGATTTGCTGTGCTTAAATGTTACCCACCTGTGTAGCTGCACAGAATGTGTTTTGAATGCATTCCTGCTGAGGCAGGAGCTCCAGTTCATGCCGCCCATTACCAACATGTTCAGTGATGCAGTATGATGTGTGCTCACTTGTGAACGTTCTCAGCAGTATTGGAATCCTGAAGTCGCAGGGATTTCTCTTCCCTTTGTCCTGTGATTTGGAGGTGAACTAGTTCAGTATGCATACTGTACTTCATCAGGATGATGCAGCCCTGTATCCATAGAAATCCTCTTTCTGAGAGCTTATATTTAAAAGCATAGGCAAATGGATCATTAGCTGCTTTAAATACTTAAGTCAGCTGGGGCAGTTACTCAAACTTTTTGCAAAGCAACAATAGAACCATAAAACTGGTTATCAAAGATCACTTTTAATAGAAAGAAGAGCCTGTTAGTTACCCTTTCCCTAGAGTGGTTGGTGCTTTACTCAAGCTCCAGCTAGCCCAGGGCTCAGAGGAGGAGACAGGTCAGCCTGCATCATTCCACAGTCAGCGAACAGGCTGAAACTTTCTGGATACAACAAGCCATACTGAGAAGACAGAAAAGATAGCCAGGCTATGGATGGCAACTAAAAGAAATCTTTTTAAAGGGTTCTTGTTCCCAGTCCCCAAGAGGATTCAGGTAAAGGGCATCCAGGTCAACCAGGTACTTCTAGCAGGTGAAAACAGAGCCATGGGTTTTGATCCTCCCTGCACTGATGTGATCCATGTGTGCACGTACAGATACCTTGGTGCCACATATGGATCATGAGAGCCAGCCTCATCTGACTCTTCAGTTACTGTTTCTGCTTTCTGCCATCCATCTAGTTCTTCATATGAGTTCTTGATACATGGGCTGCAAGCATGCCATACTTTAGTTCAATACAAGGACCTTCCAGCTTAAGCACAGACATTGTCCAGTTTTCATTTTAAAAAGAAATAGAATATTATTTGCATATCATATATAACATTCTGCACAGCTGCTACTTGAGTAGTAGGGAAGGGAAAGAGAGGGCAACAAAGTCTGCCTGGTACAGGTTGCTTGAGTTACGAATATTCATCATCAAAATGAGAAGACCTGGAGTTTTCACAGCAACTCCACCAACCAGAAATAACTGTTATAGGCTTTGCCAAAAAAATGCCAAATGAAATGGATGGAAGATAAAGCAATGTAGATTGTGCAAAGCAGTTGTTTTCCACTCTGTGAATTGTGAACAGAAACAAGAAGTCTCCAGCAGCAAAAAGCAGCTCTGGGTCTTGTGACTGAATATCTTTTAGCAAACACTGAATGTGGAGCATGTGCGTGATCTGAACTTTCATTACCATTGCCTGCACCCATACACTGCACTCCTGAGCACCATGTGGGCATTCTAGCACAGACTTTTGCTGAGGCTGAGTTGTTTTATATGACTGTAGTAATCCCCTGCTGCTAGCTCTGCTTGCTTTCCATGTCAATTCTCTTGTATCAAAACACCTAAAAATCCTTCACTGCTGGTTTTAATTACAAGCATGTTAGCTGCTTCTCTCCATGTAATTACTAAAATGAATGAGGAAAGCAGAGATGAGAGAGTGTAACTGCTTTTCACACAGAAATGCAATTAGGTCTGCGGGCATCTTTCCAACTACTCCGTATGTTATGTAAAATTTTGTGTATGTATGTATGAGTTAATGAGGATATTTATGTTTTCCCTTCTTACCTTTTCAGTGGATTAATTTCAGACATATTTTATAAAGTATTTGTGATTGTTAGGTAGACAGATCAGTACGTCCTTCTGGTACAGTCATATCTGCCTCAAAAAACAAAGAAAAGAGATTACATGATAATTTCAGTGTATGTGCACTATAGGCAAATATCTGATCATGTGTTTAGCGTGCTACTGATCTTCTAAAGTCAGTGTAAGTGCAAAGAGCCTTTGAATAGCCTCCTGACAGGTGTGACATTAGGGAAACATCCGCACCTGTGCATCATTTCTTTGAGGACTTGCCTTCACTGTGAAATTAAGTCAAGTTGTCTGCACCTGAGTTTCTTCTCTCCAGTTGGCCTTGCTGGAATAAAAACAATTGCTTTCAGCAACTTTCATTTTTTGTCCTGAGACTAGCTAAGCTGTTCTGTGAGTTGTTGTTAAACCTTTTGGGATTTGTGACAAGACTTGGAAGAAAAGCTTGGAATATAATGGTATGTGAGTGGACCTAGCCTGCATGCATGTGGTAGGGTGATTATAAAAGCCTCTGATAAATGGTACTTAGTCAAGCTTTATCCCATGTCTACTGCTAAGGTAAATAAGCTAAACTGTGTGCCGTTGTATCCAAGCTAAAGAGGCTCTGTGTATGGAGAGCACTTGCATAAGAAATGGCTTTGTAGTATGGCTAAATCTATATAGCTATAACTGTTGTTTTAGGATCTGCCACTTCCCCCTTTCTCTCCAGTCACTGCAGAAGGTCAGGGAGAGGTGGCCATTGCCTCCACTGCACTTGTGAGGATCTTGTCATCAGAAACACACTGCTGAATTCCTCGTGTAGGACAGAAGCGTGGGGTTGCTATGAGCAGCCTTCTCATCTGGTTGTTCCTGCTAGGGAGGTCAAAGGAGACAAGTCCTAGAATGCTCACATGCATTTCTCGAAGGTAGTTGCTATGGCAGTGACCTGGTATGAATACAAAAGTGAGTGAATTGTAGAATTAACAAAGAAAAATAAATATTTTTTTGAGACTTACCATAAAAAAATGAAAAGTTGAGTAAGTACTTTAAGGGGAGGAAAATCAGATGCATGTGAAAAAAAGGGTTTTCTTAGATCTGTCTGACTTACATTTACATGATTTTTGCAATCCTTTTTTGAGTAGGAATTTTTACATGAATGAAGTCTTTATTCCATGTTCAATGCTTGCAAAAGTGAAGCTATGATATCTTTTCAGTAAGTGTTTGAACCTGAAAGCCTTTGATGTGTAGTAACTTACAGAGAAGTGGGGATCAGGAATGATGTCATGTGGCTCATGATCTAAATGGCAACTTTACTTGTGGACCAGAGAGGACGTATAACCTACAGAGGGTGTCATAACATCATTGGAAATACTGAACAGTTTGTAGGTAGATTTGTCTCTCCATCTAAATCCTACAAACAGAGATAAAGAAAAGTACATGCATCAGATAAATTGTTGTTAACAGGTCATTTTAACAGGTTTTTTAAAAAGTTACAAGTGTCTTTTTACTGAATTGATTCAAATATTCTTACATAGGCAATGCTGAAATAAGTGCAAGATATAGTTAAAATTTGGGGACCATAAAATCACAGATCATTTTTATCACTCAAGATAAGAGAGTGAAATCTAGCTTCGGTGAAGTCAGTAGCAAATTTCTGTTTGCTATTGCCACTCTTTGAGGAGGCTTTTAAATAGAAAAGATACTTGGTTGTGCACGCAGGGAACATTCTAGTGGTATTGTACTTACTGAAATATTCCAGAACTTAATATACAGTAACATGGCTTTTGAGAAGTAGCATATTTAAAGAATATTCCGTTTGAGTGGAAATCAAATAAAAACTGACTTGATTTAAAAAAATACACTGTAAGATGCATGATAATGTATCAAAAATGGGAAAAATATACTTAATAAAATACAGGAATTTGCTACTGTAATGCAATTAAGATTTTTCAGTCAAATGTGCTTTTTGTGCTGCCTCTGTTTTCCATGCTAGAAATCTTTATTTCTCATTTTTTACTTAATTTTTTGTTTATGTTATAACTCCTCAGGAGTTATGAAGAGGAAGTTTTTATGCAAGACAGTGGTTTCTGAGATTTGTGTGACAAGCCTGGGTAAAATTCAAATGACTCTGTGATTTAATCCATTTGGAGCTGTTGCACTAAATCACCGTAGCTGTTGCTGACATACCAGCCCACAGAAACCTGGAAGCTGATGATATAAGTTTATCTGCGTATCTACAGGTGAAAACTCAGGCAGCCTTGAATTGCAGTGAGAAGTGTTTGCCTCTGTTCTGAATACATTTGGGGAATGAGCAGTGTCTGCTTCTCTGAGCGCTCTGTAAGGAGTCTTACTGTGCTTTTCCACTTGAAATAAATTGTCCTCAAGGTCATGCTATCTTTGAGAATATACAGTAGGAACTTTCCTTTTTATTCCCAGTGACACAGGCCACAACCTTATTTATTCAGGAAACACAGATCAGAGAGCCAAAAATATTCATAAAGTACCTATTGCTGAAGTAAGTATCCACTTGACAAATTTGTAGCTGGCCTCAGTCTCCTGCAATGGAGGCTCTAGTTGGGAACTTGTTTCCTACAGTCATCCTATTTACATTCTCCCCGGTTTGCAGAAACCACTGACTTTCTGGGCTACAACTCTGCTTACAGGTAAAACGAGATAGAGAATGAGGGAAGGTTTAGTGATCTGTATAAACCATTTTGACATGGCTTTGGGAAAGTGGGTGGTAGTGTTAACCTTTCACCATTCTGATGCCAATTTCAAGTCTGCTGTTACTTTATAAACTTTGAAGTCTTAGCCATTCCCCCTTAAACTTACTGAATGTGTTACAGAACAATTGCAAGATCAGCCGTCTCTAGAATTACAAGTAAGGGTATGAATTGTGAGAAATAGTTCATAGAAGCTAACATTCAGAGTATTAGAATACAACGGAAGATAAGATCAGACAAGATGTCACTTTCTAAATGAAGAAAGAAAAGTTAGAATTTTCTATTCTTGGTTTTACTTTCAAGAGAGGTGGGCAAAGAGACAATTTTAGATCCAGAGTTGTCAGGCTGGCACCTGATGCACCTTTCAGCATACATTACAGTGACTTAAAAATTTATAAAAAGAAATGAAGAGGAAAAGCTGTGTTTCATCCAGATCTGCCGAGTGATACTTTATCCCAGTGGAGTTCAGCTCCCATTTTGCTTTGGGTTATCCTCCGAGGTTAGGATCGTGTTGTATGGATGTTGTAAATAGGAAATGGAAGTTTCTGTGGGGTCTCTGTAAGTCCCCAGATATGGATTCGGGAACTTGACTTGCAGCGTTTACCTGCCACAAAGGTTTATGCACAGGAAGCTTTTAGCTGGAAGAAATATGGTGTAAGGTTACGGTTCTGGTCTGTTCTTGTGTATATTCTTTCTGGCAGCTGCACTGAAGTGCAGCTATTGAGCTCCCCACCTTGTGCCAGAGCCTCAGCTGTTTCTTCCAGCACAGAGGAGAGGACTGCAGAGACAATTTTACTCATTGAATGTATTTTTCTCTTTAAATCCATTTTCATAATTTTTGGATGAACCAATAAATGAAGGACTCTATTATGATAAATGGAGTACTTGCAGCAGCTATAATGCACAAATTACAGTTGGAGCAGGGGGTTTGAAATGTTTCCATATTTCATAATGAAGCTTTAGTCAGTTCTGTCATCAGCGTGCTGAGCTAGATAACATCTGGGAAGAAACACAAGAGAGCTTCCCTGTCCTGTTTTGGGATAGAGGAGAGGGGGGGTGCCAGGTTTGAGCAGGTGGAGGAAAGTTGTTGCTGTTAAAACATTCCTGAGACTGAGTGCGTGTGAGGAGAGTACAGCCCAGGCGTGGTGCTCCTGAGAGGTTCTGGACACAATTGCAGTGCATATGCAATGGCCATTACATCATGTGGAGGGCAGCTGAGGAACGAAACTGGTGTTTGGACTGGGAGTGTTTCCAAAACAATACCAAGTTCTTTCCCTTTGTCCTCTCAGTTATACCACCTGCGTGCCTGGGAAAGGCAAAGCCTGTGGAAAGACTCCAGTAAATTGTAGGTGTGGAGTGAAATGCCTGGAGAGCACAGAGAGGATAGGCAGTGCCAACCCTAGCCACCACCTTATTAAATTTAAGATGAAAGGCCTCAACCTCCTTCCAGTCTCTCTTCAGACAGCCCCAGATTAAAATTTTTGGAATCCTGCAAGCTGCTTTGCTTTGCTCAGGAAAGTTAATAACATTTTCAAATACCTGCCTTATGGTAAAGGGACCCCTAACAGAAGTAGGTAGCTGGAAATGGATGTGAGTGAGTTCAAGAATGTACCAGCTTCAGGATAGTGTAACTTCTTCCAAGCGTTAAGTGTCTTTCAGGATCTCTATTGCATGCCGTGCAGAACTGGCAAGTAAAGGGAAAATCCAACCTCTAACTTTTTTTCTGTGTGTCAGTGGATATCCTGCTCAAATGTGCATGAACTGTTCTTTCTTTCCTGCATTAGTTCATCAGTTGCTATTCAAAAGCCACATCTCCTTCTCAAGAGTCTCCACTGTGCAGCTTCCCTAGAAATTCCCATATTATCACATTGCTGTATGATTCTGCTGTAATTCCTGTCTCACATGAGCTCTGCTGAAGCAGGACCACAATCAGAACAGAAAGATTTTTTTTTTTTCAAGGAAGAAAATTTCTTAGTAGCTGGGAGAAGTAAGAAGGTGAATTTTGTTTTGTTTTCCTTCCAGCCCCTTTGCACTGGCCTCTTGCAGCAGCCTGCCATGAAGGAGAGCACAGGGCAGAGCAACCTCAAGTGTATCGCATCCTTTAAAGGGTCTATCACATCATCTCTCCCTGCTCCAATCAGCATCAGAGTGAATGCTGATTTGCAGTTCTAGTGTAGTCAATGCTGAGGTCTCCACTCAGTAGGTAATAGCTGGTGATGGGAGATGTATTTCTACCTGAGACTTAGTGTGAGGGGCCTGAATAGTGCTAGTATCCTCAGCAGTGTGGAAGGACGTTCTTTATCAGACCTGCTTATCTCAGGCTCAGGGTGGATGCTGCCCTCCCAATGTTACCTCTCCTGGAACAACAGCCAGAGGGAGAAAAGACATCTGGGGATCCTTTTCCCAGGGAGTATTAGAAGGTTCTCTCCCATGTGTTGGTTGTGCGAGTTGTTGAAGTGCTAGTGTTTTTCTAGAAAAACAAAAATATCTGAGCTCTAACACAGAGAAATAAAAGACTGTGTCACAGCTATGCTCCCATTTCTGTGTTCAGTTCTCCTACCCTGGCTTTGTATGTGCAAGGGAAACTCTATTAAGAAAATACGTCTACTGCTCTTGTTGCAAGGAGATTTGATTTTTAAAATAATTTTAATTTAAAATGGCATAAACTAGGTAGAAGAAATCTAGTGCCCTCACTGCCTGCTGTGCTTCCCAAACCTGAGACCATTCTCTTTTGAGTGGCTGGTTGGGTATTTCTGCTCCCTATGGTGCAAAATGCATTTTCTCTTTTGCTCTGACAATGTATTGTATCTCGTGCTAAACAAGTGAAACAAAGCCCTCTTTGGATTACATAAAGCCATTTATTTCAAAGGGGAAGTACGGCGTGTGGCATGTTGGCAGCACACTTGGTTGGAATTTATCTTGAAATGCTGAGATGTCTTTTGTGTATTTTTATAATGACATCATTTGCACCTTTAAAGTCTATTTCACTATATTCTAAATGTTCTGGGTTGAAATTCAGAGATGGAGAGGTGTATCTGAGTGCGTAGAAGAAAATTAGGCACACTTCACAGGCCAATTTTCTTGACCCATTAGACCAGTGGTAGCATCCAGCCCTTCAGAAGATAGAGCAGTCTGCTAGTCTGCTTTACCCACAAGCACCATCTGCTTTTCCTTCAGGCTATTTCTTATACATACATAAGGGAAACTCCCTTAAAACAGTCACTTCCTTAACGTTCTTTAAGGCCTTCTGAAGACTCATCTTTGATGCCTGCAGATTCCTGCCAGCTGGCATTGCCTAGCTATTGCTGAGCAGAGTTCTGCTTAATGTGCATATAATGCTGCTTGCTTTTCCACTTCCTCCTCCTCCTTCCCCTCAAGTTTGTCTCCTCCACCTGCTGCATCTTGTTCTAATCTGGTTTGTGAGCACTTTGGGGTAGGGACTGTCTGACTTATAGCATGTCTGTGTGGCACAAGATAAAAGGTATTAATTCAAATCACCCTATACTTAGAGATCTTCATGGGATCAATACAGCTGCACTTTCAGTAAGTAACACAGCTACAATGTAGTAACTTCATACTGTACATCACCTTAGAATAGCCCCATAACCTATTACTGAAAAAGTCATTTCCTCAAAGCTGTGGCTGTAACCAGATCTGGGTTTTGGTTCTCCACTGAAGTATTTGTTTTGCCTCAGAATCGTAGTCACAAAGACAGACCAGGCTGGACACAGTGCTGGCAAAATTGATTTGATCTTGAAGATAGAAGCACTAGGGATACTTTCTTCTCAAATCACAATGGCTGCATCACAATTTATTTAAAAGCTTTCTTATTTTCTGCTTTGAAGTTGTGACTCATGTTTAACAGTTCTGTGGTATCTTTCAGATTAAAAATGATTAGCAATGTTTGCTCAAATGTTTCACTTGCATTTTTTTAACGTTCCTACATAGGTGTTGACTGAAGAAAAATGGTTAGAAAAAAATAGTATAGTAACTGTTTGCTTATTAACAGTTTTACTCTGGTGCTATAGAACATAGAGTTGCATGTGGCGGGCAAGGTGGTGTTCTTGATGTATATTAATGTGAATCCTGCCCTGGCCGTGCATGTGCCCTGTGAATACTGCAGGCTACAGCCCAGCTCTTGGCAAGTGGTCACACTGGTACTTGGGGCAGAGGGGCAGCCCATGAGTGTAAGCTGGGAGGTTTTCACTGTCACTTGACCACAAGAAGCAGCAGCTATGAGTTGAGGAAGGTACTTATCATTTGGCCACTAAAAGCATTTCCATAGCAGATCTATGGTTTCAGGCTATGTGTCATATTGACTGGTACTATGCAGCTGTGACATGCTATCATCTCATCTCAGGTTATTTTTTGCAGACTGCCAAAGGCTGTCTTGGTGTGACATTGTATCTGTGTTATTAAACATATGTACCCTGAGACGGTATCACAAAATGACATCCTCTGAGCAGTGAATTCTAAGACAGCCCAGACAAATATGTGAAAACACTATGCTGTAAAGCTTTTCACAGTGATGCTTGTCCCCAGACCTTGGGCAATGTGCCCCCAGACTGTCACACTTAAACCCAGGAAATGATGGTGCATGCGATTACACAAATGCAGTTCTATAAAGCCAGTAGGTGCTAGTGAGCTATCTGTGTAAGAAGCTCGTTTAAAGCACTCTAAAGAGAAGACATTTGTCCTTTGCTTTGACTCCCTGCAGAAGTAAGTCCAATAAAGCTTTAGCAACGTATGTCTGAGCTTTTATGCTCTGCTGGAGGCCCTGTGGGAATTTGATTGCTAGACCGATACCTGTTCCCCTGCAATGCACTGCACCCTGAAGGTGGGGTCTGGGAGTCAGTGGATCTTTGTGCACAACTCTGACTTTCTGCCAGGTGATTTTCATGTCGAAAGGTCTCCTCTCATTCCATCTTACTTAACTCTAAAACTCATCACAATGAGGAAGTAGAAGCATATGCTTGGTTTGATGTTCCTACAAGTACAATCTGATTAACTGCCTTGGAGAAACCGGCTAGAACCTATTTTCCTGCTGTGACCTCTTTCTTCCAGGACTTCACAAGCTTCTGGCACAGCTTTGACATCCAACCTGAAGAGTCAGGGAGTGCTTCTGAGAGAGAGAAAAACAACTGCAGAGCTCTTGAGCTTGCCCTTGCTCCTGATGCTATGCAGCCAAATTAAAGGAAGAAAAAAAAAAAAAAAGATAGCAAGGGAGGAGTCCCTTCATATCCTGACTTCAGAGATTGTGAGAGCTATTGTGCCTCTTTATTGTTTTCAGTAGAACTGGGAGTATCTTGGCAATCGACAATTGATTTTGAAGGTAGTGTATAAACAGCTGACCGTTTAAAGATCAAGGGGACATCTATCCTCTGAGCATTGCTGCTACCCCTTCCACAAGCATCATCTGAAACAAGTAGTTCATGTGTGTTAGAAGTAATGCCTGCATGTTAAGTTGGATGTGTTACGTCAGCTGCAACTGATGATTGTATGTAGCTATGCATACCAGCTGCACAGGTTATTAATCTTTAATACTATATTTATGATTCAAACTGGGTCTTTCTGTCTTCTTTTTTTTTTCCTAGGCTATTTTTACGTTGCTCATGTGGCAAAGCATTCGTTATTTCCACTAGATTACTACATTTTTGTTCCCTGGTAGATGTTTGAAAAGGGAGTGTAGTGGTTTGTTGTTTACTGAAAGTGGCTAATTAAGAACTGTATTTCTCAAATTAGTATTTGGAGCAGTTTCCCTGAAGACTGTAATGGGAAGAAAATTTTTTTATTGCTTTTTCCAGAAGGTGATAAAGCTGTAACAGAATGTAAACTTTTCCTGTAGTTTCCTGTAAGTGAAAGCTGTTGACAGATAAGCCTTGATTTGTCATCTAATTTGTCTATGCTTCAGGAGCACCTTTTTCAGAATAACTAAATATATAAAGATTAGTGTCATGCAAATGAAGTTTTCTGCACTAGGCTATACTTTCCTTTTGGTTTATATATCCTAAGAGCAACTGGCTTGTGAATGATTTTTTTTTTTTTTTTTTTTTTAAAAA
>Ga0065711_1027310_pt1 | contig 51034 bp, 39 predicted proteins | sample Hoacrofraction12_FD_59098 | JGI IMG/M metagenome (GOLD analysis project Ga0065711, IMG submission 59098) | Hoatzin crop microbial communities from Cojedes, Venezuela - Epithelial fraction 12 v2 (version 2) | ecosystem: Host-associated > Birds > Digestive system > Esophagus > Crop | place... | reverse complement strand
CTGTGCAGACCTGCCCGGCCGCGCCTCTGGGAGCAGCGACCCCGGGCTCCCGCCACCTCGCCCTGGCGTTTCCATGGCCGCAGGCAGCACGTTAGAGCAAACGCGAGCTGGAGCGTCAGTCTCTGTTTTTCCCCTTTTAAGGCGTCAGACCTGCTTGTCTCCGTGAGCAGAGCTCTCCGTGAGTGCCCTGCGAACCGAGATCGAGCCCCGACGGGCACATCGCCGCGTGGTTCCATGGCCTCATTCAGCGCAGCCCAGACACCCGCGCTGAGCAGCAGCCCCGCGCGGAGGCGGGTCTCGCAAGAAGGACCCTGAGCGGCCCCGCACGGGTTTCCCAGGGGTGGGTGGGAAGAGGAGATGTGAGCAGGGAGGGGCGAAAAGGCCGGTTTAGGACCTCGTGGGTGTTTGCGTCGACTGTGCCACTTCACCTCTCCTGGCTGTGTTCCCAACTCAGAAATCACCCGGTCGTTCCCGACGAGCGAACCGCCTCCCCTCAGCCCCCGGGACCCGACCTGCGCTGCGGCTCCGAGCCCCCGGAGAGCCGAGGGGTTGAGCAGGACCTCAGGGGACCAGCTCACGCGCTCAGAGGTTTCTGGCAGGCAGAGCGTGGCAGGGCCGGGAGGCAGCAAGAGACGAAGGCCCCCACCGCAGGCCCAGCCCTCCTTGGCGGAGTCCGGGTGGCCGCACTGGGCCGCTGCCGTCTTCCCGTGGCTGTGGATTTCATGTACAAACAGGAAAGAGCGTAACCTCCCACCCTGGCAGGTTTGGGTCAGCAAACGGGCATGATGAGGCACAACCGCTGCCTGCGTGGCTGCCCTGTGCTGGGGAAAGCCCGCAGGTAAAGGTGGGACACGCTGCAGGAGACCGCACCGCCCAGTCCTCAGCTTATTACTGGAGCAACATATACTTACTGGAGATACATGTTTACCTTGAAAAAAATAATTTTACCTGGTCAGGTCTCGTGTGGACTGGTCATTTCGGAAGAAGCGCACAGCTACGCTTAGGGCCTTATGAAACCACTTGGCCTGATGTGCATATAAAGCATGCCTCACAGGCCTGAAGAGTCTGGAACTGGATTGCTGTGGCTGCGCCAACCGAAATTACTGTGCGACTCACAAACAGCCAGATAAGTAATGAGCAGGCTGATGGTGGCTCAAAGAGCTACCGAAGCTCTGAACTGCAGGACCCTGGATCTATTGGTGTTGAGCAGATTTCCAAATGCAGCATTTAAAAGTGTATAGGGTAAGTTATGAAATACCTTAATACTTGGAGCTTGAGCACTTGGACAATAAATATACAGACTAAGCAATTAGCAAGTAAAAAGAGGATGAAAAGACGCGAACAGAGGAAGGTGACAGGACAGAAAACACTGAGTGAAAGACTGCATGATTCCCATAGCAGGAACTGATTTAATGTGTGTAAATGGAAACTGTCGCTTGGAGTTCAGGCTGCTGGAACAAAGAAGGCAGAAGAAAACCAACATTGCCAACCTTTGCAATTCCTGTGTTTGTCCCATGGGAAAGCTTTAAACAACACTGTGGCTTAAGGCTCTCTCTTCAGCCCTGTTCTGGCTTTTCAAAGAGGTGCTGTCTGGCTAATCCTGTTACACTTACCCTTAGGATATTAACAGGAAAGAGACAAGTGCAACACAAGGCAGAGTGGGGTCTCTGCGTGCGTACAGAGCAGACCTTTGTGGGACTGTGGCTGCTTATCGGAGCAGCTGTTTTTTTCACCTTTGCCCCTAGATCTGATTGTATATGTAGCTGCACTGTTGCATGTGCCAGGAGAGGTTTCCTAGGCTGTAAGAAAAAAGTACTTTCTTGTGATACAGTTCCAAAAAGCCTTACAGGTTGTGTGCAAAAAGTCACCTGTACACAAAGAGACTGCAGCTGACATGGCGCAGGAATAAGGCCCCTGGCAGAGTCTGCTTTGCATCCTCCCTTGTCTCATGCCACCTCAGGATATTCCCATTGTTTGATTTTTATTTACGGTGCAGTTTCTAGCAGTTGCTTGCAGAAGGTGGCTGCTCCTAGGGCTTCCATTTAGAGGCAGGAGAGATTCTGACAAAAATAGAGGTGGTGTAGTAAAATTTGGAATTGTGTCGACCATCTGGTCTGTTTTGAGCCTGGTATCAGAAAGGTTTAAAAACTAACAACATGCCCCTCTAGACTGTAAGCATCTAGGTCTTCCAACGGGACATTCAAATCTTGTGCAAAGAGACAACAAAACCCCATCCAGTAATAAAACCCACCCTGGTGCTTACTGTTGTCCAAGTGCAACCTGCTCAAGCTCTGTGCCACTTTGTCATGGTTGAAACAAAAGTCCGCCCTGTTCTCTAAAAAAAGACATCACAGTGAGCTACTTTCTGTGCTATCAATTTATAGCAGGGGAAATTACTAGTGATTTCTTTTGTAAAGCTGCAGAGAGATTAGTTCTGTAATGCACAGACATACTAGTTGAAGCTGTGCCAGGGCATAAGGATTAAAAACAATCAAATTCCTAACTCTAGTGAGTTGGGATATTATTAAAATAAATGTTTAGTTCTACAAATACAGGTATGAGGTGACAACATGCTCTGCCTGAAAGCACTATAACTGCCCCCAGACATCAGGCAAACATCTCCCCTTTTTCTCCTCCCTGCTCTGCCTTCTCTGATCAGTCAGACTCCAGCTGCTTTAAAGAAGAAAAAAATAAGGTTGGATATTAATTGCTCCTGTGCCGCCCCCGCAACATGGGCTCCTGATCAACTTGCTCTCTACTCATAAATCTCCCATTTGTACCACCATGGGGGACAGGCTTCTCAGCACTTCCTCAGCAGCGAGAAGGGGAGGCCATGCTACAACCAGAGACTGAACAAGGGAGGCTGAATCTCCTGAAAAAAAAAATCTCTCAACACAACCATTTGCAAGACAGCATTCCTTTATTGCCTGTACTCTGCTTGCACACTAAGAAAACATGCTGAAGGCTGTACGTTAAAAAAACCACATGGTAGTTCTGGCCAGTGCAATATGACAGCACCGATAAAGGTAATACGTAGACTGGCCTGTATTTGTGTGTGTTAGCTGTATTTCACACCTTTGTCTTTCATGTGCTCTGTACACAGTGTGGGAGGTGCACATTCAGCCCACGTTAGCAGATTCGATACTGCTCTCTCTTCCTTCTGCAGCAACCTCCCAAGTCCTGCTGCTGCAGGTGAGTAAATGTTAGCCTTACTGATGTGCCCCGACCAAAGATGCCAGTTCTTAGTCAGCGCCGCTCCTTAGTAACCTGCAACTGGAGTGTGCTGCAGAGCAATCAGGCAGCAGCTCCCCCAGCTCAGGTAGTGGGTTTGACCTATTCGACAGGTGATAATGTCTGTGCTCCTTCACGGCAGGTTGGTTAGAATGCCAGAAAGCCCCATCAGTGGTCAGATTGCAGGTGCTTTCTGAAAACAGAGAGGATTTCCCTTCCAAAACATCGTTTCTTGCAAACACAAGCCGTTTCACTGGCAGCACTGCCCTACATGCCACACCAGCAGCCCTGCTTCTTTCAGGACCTCTTCTAACTTTTCTGATTCGCAGTCTCTGGAAGGCATTACTGCAGTTAAACACAGAATGAAACACAGCCAGCCAGCAGTAAGGACTGAGCAGGAGCTTTTTTACTTGTAGGTGTTCCTTTAAGCCAGGAATCCTGCTCTTCCAGAGAAAACCTTCCTCTTTCCTACCCAGGAGTAAAGGGCACAAGGAGCAACCATGGAAATTCTTTGTAAGAGTGACAGGCTGTCGGTGACTCAGAGTACTTTTCCTGCATGGGGTATTCCCAGAGAAATTTGTGCAATAAACAAACGTTTAGAGTAGCCGCTTTATCTCAAGAGAGGAAAGACAGTGGATAAATATTGGCCTTCCCTGTGCTGCAAGGCTGGGGGGACTGCTTCACAGCTGCAGTATCACATCTTGCACCTAAAATGTCAGCCACATACAGAAACAGGCCCAAAGAAGAAAGGGAACAGGACATCATACAAAAACTCACTTAGTCCCACAAAGCTTTAAGAGCAACTGAGCTACAAAACGGAAAGTATCACACCCCAGGGAACACCAGGGGCTTCATGCCCAGGCACAGCGGCAGCTATGCCAAGAGATGCGCTTCTGGGGCCAGTTCCTACCTCAGCCCACGCCTCTGCTCACACTGCTTTGCCCCACTCCTTGGTAACAAGAAGGCCCCTTCCCAATGGGTATAGGTTCAGTCCTGCTCTTTCTGAGGCCCTTCACAAGGAAAGTGAGGTTATTGCATGAGGTCAATGTAAGAGAAGAAGCTTCACTAGAGACATGTCACACAGGCAGCTGCCTTTGCGCTTCATACGTTTGAAAGCACTGTGGTCAAGCTAGCAGGCTAGGATCTTTCAGTACTGCTGGTAAGTCAGTTCCTGTATGCTGGACATTCTTCAGGAAAGGATAAGAAAATGGGAGGAAATAGGCAGCATTCAGCAATTAACAAGCTATATATGGCCCTCCCTAGTACGTACAGCACAGCTCCTGCTACAGGTTATGAATCAGCAGCACGTGCCTGTGCCTGCGAGTCCCAAGGCAACTGCTCTGTGTTCTGGGAACAGTAAGAGAGAGACAGTAACAAGGTCCGTTGGGGTAGAAAAGTGAAGAAAGCCATCAGGATGACACATTTTATCGGTTCATACTATATCCACATATGGAATCAGTTAACTACAATATGGCAAATCAAACCAAATTTTGCAGTAAATACAGGGCCTGATCCAGATCTTACAGGAACTGATGGAGGTTTTCCCGCCGACTGCAGCAGGCTTTCAGCTGGGCTCTGCTGTTATGAAATCAAGAGGAGGTGCTGCTCTTTAAGATGGGTGGATCACTACCTAGAGCTAGTCCAAATTTAAAATAATTTCTTTATCTCTTACACTAAAATTCTATTTAACACAGCACCCACTGTGTCCTCCACTGTCTCCTGTGAGGCCACTGCTCTGCCGGAACAAGACTTGATCCCTTTACAGGGAAGAAACCTCTCCAGACAGAAGGCCCTGTTTGTGCTATTAGCCAAGACCAGCCAAATTCCCCCAAAGAAGCAGAGGCCTCCAGAGACCAGTGCTGTGTGCAGAGTTGGGAAATGGAACAGTGTGGATCATACGCACATTTTGGCCTGATTCAGTGCCTTGAAATTCCCAGGTGGGGAAAAGATGCAGCTTCGCCAAGCCTCTGCAGAGCTGATACCGTCAGATTCGGCTTGCTCAAAAGGAACCCCAGCTTCATGAAACGGTGTTGGCATATGTCTCTTGCTGACATATTGATGCACTTTATGTGCAGCACCCTTTCCTCCAGCTGACATCTTCCAGCTGCAGGGCATTCTCCCTCTGCCTGTCTTCATGAGCTGTCAGTAACCTGGAACAATGTTAATAAACAGCTAAGTCCTACTGTGAATTTAACAGAGAGGATGCACCGGGAGGTGAAGGGATAAAAGAAAACAAAAGGATATTTTTCTTGCAAGATTTCAATTACTTTTTTCAAAACTACTTGCTTTTTTAAAAATTAAAAATCCTACAGCAAACTTCTTTCAGACTTACAAAGTGCCTTATCTCCCTTTAAAAATATTGCCACCAAAATTTCACATTCTGTATAATGCTTAGTAAGATAAGGAAGAAAAAACCCTTAGAGATGCATGCAGACTTAAAACGGAAAATGCCAGCTTAAAATCTGGGATAGCACACAAGGTTTCTGTGATGAAGTATTCAAATTAAACTTCCAGCTTTCAACAGCCAGCTCTGCCAGACAAATCTTTGCATGCAATAATGTCCAGTCTCCACTTGGTGCTTTGCAGGCACAGAAGATAAGGACAGGGGGGAAGAGCGCATTGCTCCAGGTCTTTTTTATGACATGGCAGAAAGTCAGTCTCCAACAAGGCCCTTCTCTTCTCCATTGCCCAGCAGAGCCCACACCGACCACCTACAGCTGGTGAAGCATCCCAGGTAGACTGACTGCCCCTGTTCACTGACCTGGCCATGTGCAGCATGGGCTCCATGATGTTATAGCCAGTCATTGCACTGCACTCGTAGAAGACAGCCTTGTATTCCTGCCAGAGAGCACAGCAAGCCCCCATGTTGGCTGCCAGCTCCCCCCCCCCATTCACCCACACCACTGGGAGCTGGCCCACCCTTGCCCTCAGCAAGCCGGCCGAGAGCAGTCGGGGCCAGGAGGGTGGCTGCTGCTGCCCTGCTGGGGCACGCACTCTGCTCACCAACCCAGGAAAACGAGGTGCTTCTTCAGCGTTAGGGGCCCAGCCAGAGTGTCCGAAAAGGAACACTGGAGAGTTATTTGGGAAGAGAAACCATATTCCCAGGGTACTTGGATTCCCTTACCTTTGTGCTGCAGAATCTAGAAGATGGGGAACACCTCTGAAACCCTGCCTCCCCCCACCCAGGGGCCAAGGTACCTGTGGGCATGCAGGCAGAGGGAGTGAGGAAGGAGGCAGGATGATTTTGCAGAGCATGCATTAGCGGAGTCCTCAAATGGGAAAACAGCCATGCATGCTCCCCTCAGAAAGAATGAGCATCGCTCAGGAGTTATCAAGCCTCAAGAGAAATACATGAGCATGCCTCAAGGGCCATTGTGTGCCACATGCTGGCCACCACCTCATCCTCCCTGGTACAGGATGGACCTCAGTACGTGTTTGCATTGGGGAAACAGGGGGCGGGGGGGCAGAGGAGGAAGGTGCTATCCTGGGAAATGACTCCAAGAAGGGCTTACTGCCAGCCAGGCTGCCCAGCTGGAGGGAGGCTGCAGAGCAAGTCGAACAGCAGAGCACAGAGTCACACCTTTGCCAGCCTTTCCCCCTCCACCTTGGGCACATTCCAGGTTTGTCTCTGTGCAGCATCCACTTTATTTCCAAGCAGAAAGACCACAGCTCCATCCTCAATACCTTCCTGCAAAAGAAAGAGTAAAGCACCATAGAGACTCAGCTGAGGGAGGAAAGTATCTTGGAGCAGATCCTGTTCCAGCTACTTCGAACAAGACCTTCAGTGCCAGCAAGATCAGGCCCTTTAGATCATTAAAGGGGCATTCCTCAAATAGCCCCAGGGATTTGTGGAAGGAAGCTTAAACTATGGGAACGTATTTCAAATGTCTGGTATGTTCAGCTGGAATGCTGAGAGAGGGGAGACAGGACATAAGGTCCTCCCTGGGAAATAACAAGCCTAAAGAAAAGCAGTTTGCCCTATAGGCTGTGGGGAATTTAAGTTCAGGACGAGCTTCTTATAAAGTTCAATAGTTTTTGTGTGTATGTGTGGTACTATTCGTCCAATGTGTTGTCCTAAACTCAACCATCCCTTGCTGAAAATCCACTGGCCAAGCAAGCTAAGCAACTTTCAACGGTTGTATAGGGTCTCTGTAGGAACTGCTTGCTATTCCTAGGTGATTCCTAGAGCCCATAACCTTTGGTAAAACTCCCTCTAGTTCCACTGGCTCACTAGAACATCACCAGAGTATGGACTGCAGAATGGGGCTCGAAGTTATTTCCAAACTTGACTGTCCTGGATGACTTACAGTACCTGAACAGCTTCAAAGCAAGATAAATACTAAGATGGGGAAAGGAAAAGAAGAGAAATTTATTGGAAGTTACAGATTTCGAGTGCTTTGATTTTCTGCGTGCTCAGTTTAACCTTCCTGAAAGGAATCTGATTTTCAGAGGCTGGTTAACTTTGAAAATCTTAACCTTTGATCTTTTAGAGTCCAAAGAAATAGCTAAGTGCTTTTTTTCTTTCCCCCCACGAGCACGCCTGTGGAAGTTAGTATTAGAAACCTCCAACCTATGCTTATTCATTTCACTTAGATCTTCATTTTTGAGACTTGGCACAATCAAAACAAAATCACCCTTGACAATTTCCCTTCAGCTCTGAGTCATCTACACACAACATTTAAATTATACAGACAGGTATTTTTGTTTCCCCTAGAAGATGCAAGCCACAGATGAATGCTTTTATTGAGAGTTTGGAAACAAAAAGCAGGGGGGCAGGCCACAGTATTAATACACAGCCACCAAATAAAAAAAAAGGAAAGAAAAAAAGAAATCAACTGTTCAAGTAGAAGCAAATGAGAAAAAAAAAGATGTTACTGATATTCCAGTTTCATCTAGAAATCTCAAAGCAGAGTCAGGATGTGATTGTGCGAAGCGCTGTGCACACATGCTGCAGGTCTGAGTGTAAATGCACCAGGGACGTCTCCCCTTTCTGTGCATAGGCTGGACTCCAGGAGATCTCCTTGCCTGAGCACTGGTGTGATGTGACCACGTCAGGAGATGTTGCCAATGCATGTGGGCTGCTTACAAACACACCCTACTGTTTTGGCAGGTCCCGCCATCTTCTGCCATAGAAACAGCCCTCCCTCATTTAATGGGCTACCATTGGCTTTGGAATCTTCAACAAGAAGCCCCTGGTCCCAAACTGACTACCACAGGCAGTACCCAGAGCATCTGCTTTGATAATTCATCTTCCCAAGGTCAATAGGACCTCCTGGGCATCGGACAACGTTGCTCCCAAACAGACTATTTGAGCTGGTCTGGAGGAAGGCAACGGCAGCACTACCAGTGTTGGAGAGCCAAGGCCCTGCTCTCACCTGGACACTGCTCATCCAGTTCCGCACCGCTGTGAAGGAGCACTCGGCTGTAACGTCGTACATCACCAGGATCCCGTCCGCCTTCCGGAAATACTGTTTGGTAATGCTCCGAAACCTGAGCCCAGACAAAACCAAAGGTACTCTCAGAACCACGACTGTGTACTGACAAGAGAATGGGATTATCTGTCTTTTAGTGCAGGCTCTCTGCAAGACCTGGCAGCCCCTGTGCCCGAGACATGTCCCCTGGGGCTGGTGTGTACAGACTAGTGACAGACAGGTCAGATCCATGCACCTTTGAGGCAGGCCAGGCAGCCATAGGTAAGCAGGAGTCTTTCCAAAGGCATGGTGCTGAGAAAGCAGGAAGGAAGACCTTTGCAGTCAGGAGAAAAGAAACAGAAGGATCTGTTTGGGTGGGACAGGAAAAGGTAATTGCCTATAAAAAGAGAAATGGGTGGAAAAAACATGACCTTTCTCTAGAGTCTGGAAGAATCTGCAGACTAAGCTGAACCACAGTATAAACTAGGCATGCATAATGTCTTCCCCAGTGCTGTCAAAACAGCAATTAAGATCTCAGCATCAGTAGTCTGTTTCCAACTTTGAATCTATAAAGCAATGCCATCACACATAAAATCAGCAGTAAGACACCACTTCCAGGAGAAATTCCACTAGACATCTACTTTGTCCTGTGAGTACCAGTTAGAACCACAGACTTGTATTTTGGGAATAAATTCCAACAAAGAACAAAGAAACCCCAACCAAACCTTAAAATCTGTAAGCAGTTTGTGATAGGGCCATGATATTACCACGTTGATTGCAAACTAATGGAATTAAATGCAACACAAGTACTGAGATCTCACTGGAGAGCTGTGTATTTCAGCCCGGCACAGGATAACAAGCTCTCCTATTCCATTAAGAGCCAAGAAAACCTACAGCAACCAGCGACCCTCCTGAACTCTTCACATGATTGCCTGAAGCCTGTTCTTTCTCACTGCAGTAAGGGCATGACATTCTAGCAACTACCCAACTGACAAAGCACAGACCCTATCTTTGGCAGTCAAGGTGTATCTCTAGAACTACACGAGAGGCTAGATACTCCAGAAGAAACATCAAATGTAGCATGCGCCAGTCTCAGGGAAGTCACCAAGAAGTTCTTGCATGCTCCAAGGGGTTTCTCTGTCTCTTCCATATGGTATTCACGGTTACACACCTCCAGTTAGAAGTAATTAATATTTCTCTAGAAGTAAGAAAATCTTTTGCTTCTTCCCAGGTCTCCTATTCTGTATTAGCATTGAGCCAAGTTCTCTCTTGCAAGTACACATCTAAGACCTGCTAATGCTGTAGGGGCCTACTCAAAAGGTCCTTCTGCAGAGACGATGTCTTGAATTCGGCCTCTGATGCAATCTGGCCTCAGTAAAATGTCACGTTTCATGTCATAACAATTTCCCTTACTGCTCAGCTTCAGCACTGAAATAACCACAGGAGTCCCACTAAAAATAGTTATTTCTTCAGCATGAAGCTTGATTTTGGAAGAAATAGTTTGCTTTTCAACATATACTCCTACATAGTGTATTCCCACCAGGTCTGCATGATCTAGCTGACTTAGTTAGACAGCATCATTACTCTCTTGGCATAGCTCAGGATTATAATATTCCCATGACCTCAACTTACTCTTGAAGGCCTGCCCTCTTTACATATTTAGCACAAAATACCCAGTGCTTATTTCTACCGGGCTCTTGAGGTTAATGGCCCCCTTGAAATAGCTTTTCACCTTCAGCTTCAAAATGCATTCTACATAAAGTCTAATTTACATGAAGGCAGTGGTGGGCTTTCATCTCAAGTAGCAGATGAGGGTCAAGTGTGTCCTCTACTACTCTGATGCTCACCAACAGTGCTGGTAACATCCAGTGATGGCCCATGCTTTTGAAACTAGAGGCCTTCAAATGGGGAACCTGTATTCACTGTTGCAAAAAGCTACACTGCCCCTCTACCAAGGATGTCACTTCCATGAGTCTGTCAGCAGAAGGGAAGTGGAAGGGGCCAATAACCTCACTGACGGAGTCCAGCAGGGTAGTTCAAATCACCTTCCCCACAGGTCAAACTAATTCATTTGGGCTTTGTCTGAATCAGGTCTGGAAAGGTTCACATACTCCTTTTCACCCTCTGAATAGCAAGTGGTGATGAGCAGCTGAAGACAGCAGTGGCACAACTGAATCTGAGAACATGATGTCTATCCAGAGCCTTTGTTTCTATCTTAATTTGCAGCCCTGTCCTGCAGCTTTTCCCAGAAGCAGTCTGATGTAGGAGAGCTTTGAGGGCTAGAGGAGCTTCGAACCCCACATCATAGAGTTGTTTAAGGATAAACTACCTGAAGCCACAAGCACGCGTGTCAGACATACGGAAATTTCTATCAGTCTTCAGAGCAATCTCTCTGGGCCCTGCTTCGTAGCCACTCCTAGAAATCTCCGAAACAGAATTATGCTGCAGGTTCAGCACTGGAGTAGCCATTGTGACCTCGCTGGTCCTTCTGAAGCTAACAGCTTTCCCAGAGACAGAAACCAGGTGCAAGCACTCTTCCCCCTTCCTCCTGTTTCCTACATGGAGCCTGGCAGTAGGGCATCCTCACAGAAACTGCTTACCTTTCTTGTCCAGCTGTATCCCACAGCTGTAAGGCAACCTGGGTGTTATCCACCATCAGACTCTTCACCTGGTAATCGATACCTGTCAGGAAGTTAACAAAGGTCATAAAATAGGATGGGGAGAGAGCATTTTGTCATTGCAAGGCCAATGGCCAAGATCAACATTATTTTGTTCAGGGAAATGGTAAGATTGACCTGAAATTGGGAGAGGGACTATCTTAACTTTAGTTGGGCTAAAATACAGGCAAAAAACATTTGTCCAGGCTGACTTTCCCACCCTTCTTAGCCAGATCAATCAGGAACCCCATTACTTACCAATTGTTGCATTGAGCTCAGCCAAGAACCTGTCATAGCAGAAGCGGTGGATGAAGGAACTCTTCCCTACTCCAGAGTTCCCTACAAACACCACTTTAAAGATGCGATCTGGGGAACAGCTGGGTGGTTCCAGTGCCTGGAGCTACAATGGAAGAAAGGGATGCAGTTTTGAAAAGCCCAGCTGCAGACTGTCCTTTGATTTAGGCACTGGACCCCTGCACTATAAACCTATGGAGCTGGAGTTAGACGGGAAGAGAGTCAGAAACCCTTAAGTCCCTGGTAGCAGGTGTTTGAGGAAGAACCTCAAGTAATTAGACTCACCCTGGTTTCAGTGCCAACAGGCTGTCCTCTAAGAAGCAATGGAGCATCATCTAATCCATCTGCATTTTTTCTACAGTCAGCATCACCCTTCAAAGTCGTCTTCAGCCACTCAGCATCTGCTGCCAATGACCATTTCTCCTTGTCTCTGCTCTTCTCTCTGAAGTTTGTGCTGCCTCCTTCTCCTGTCTTCAGCCACATCCCATTGCCTGGGAAGTATTTACAGTTCTTTCTGTTGGGTTCTTCCACTGCCACATCCACTGGGAAGGTGAAGGGAAGGTCCACAGAGGCCAGTTGTCTGTATTAAAGCCCACAGGCACCACAAATAGGGTGGGAGGGTAGGGGGAAGAGGGGAAAGGTTGCAAATTCCCAACACAACCAATGCTATTCAATTAGCGCATATGCAATGCTTGCAGGAACTCTACTTCATACATACACTCCCCATACTCCCTGTGATTAAGACATCAATGGCACCCCTAGGGAAAGAGAGACAGCTCACCTGAGCTATGCTGTACTTATATGTACTGACATATATTTCATTAATTTTAATAAAAATTACCACCTTCCGGATTTTTCAAGAATTCTTTGCCTCCCACTTCCCCCAGTATTGAAAAATCAGGCAAAGCATAAGAGATGGGAACAGTAAAAACATTTTTTTATTAAAAAAAGCAACAACCCCCTGCTCTATTTTTATTACTAATTACAACACAAAAAGAAGCAACAAAGGTTTTGAGGTTAGTGAAAAGGGTTTTGACTGCAGGTAGCAGGGCGAGGGCTGGCTGAATGTCCTTGGGAGGCTGGACGCAGCGTGCGTGCATGTCACTGCTCTCTGCTGAAGGTACACAGCTGTGCTCCAGGCAACAAGCCCATCACTTCCAACCACTGCTGTAGCAGGGCCTTACTGAGTTCAGGCAGCAGAAAACTGCCACAGGTGTGCAAATTGCAGTGAGCATGCTCACACCAGGGTCACTTTGCCTGGTGTTGGCTCTGCTCTGGCCTGCATCCACACCTGGCCTGAGGTCAGGGAGCCAGTACCCAAAAGATGTTTGTTTTGTTTTTTTTTTTTTTACAAAGCTTCCAACCAGACACGCTGCGCTCTCAGCAGCAACAAATCCGCAGGACCCCTGCCCAAGCTGTGGTAGTGGGGCATAGATATTGCACTGACTGTGCCTACACAAGAGCAGGCTGATGCACTTTGCTCACTGGGAGTAGAGCTGACATGGTAAGTGGAGGAACAGCCTTCAAAAGAACAGGTAGAATAATCAATTTAAACTACTGGAATCATTGCTGAGGAGCAAGGCAGCATCTTAGCTCTGCCTTGGCTTACGTGGTTAAAGAACTAGACAAAGGGAGTGAGAAGGCTTAGAACTCAAACGGCTTTGTCCACCACAGATATCTCCATTGCCTTCATTTACCACCAGATTGCATTTGGAAGCAGATTAGAGAGACAAGAGGCTTACTACAGTCAATCTCTTTAGAGGCAGGACATCACACCTCTCTCTGCAACATTCTTCTCTTGCTGCTAGTGCGGGAATCAAGGCAACAATTCTCCTCTCTCATTCCTGTCGATACAGCTCAACAGGGTTGCAAAATTCACCTGCTGCCATGCCTACACTTCTTCCGTGAAAGGAAGCTCACATTCCTGGTTGTCCTCCCTGCATCTGCCCCAAATGCCAACCCAGAGCCACGCCAGATGGAACCTCTCCCCATGGAAAACAGACATATCCTCCCAGGCTCAGGGGAACAGCCCCCATCTCCTAGGGCTGGCAGGAGTAGGAGCAATGAGGGGTTAACTCCAAATCCTCTCTGGGGGGTGGGCTGGGTGGAAGGGACAAACACAAAGCTTTCTGAACTGTGACTCCAGCTCTAATGGATTTTATTCATGTTTCTCAAGCAATGTGATGTGACACAGCACTGGGACAGAAACAGGACCAACAAATATTTCTCCCCTTCTCACATCACCCTCGCTGCCAAACTTCTCCACTTACTAAGCCTTTCCTGTGGGTTTATGCCAGCAACAGCTAGCAAGATCTTTGCAAGAAATAGCTGGGGAGGAGGATGGGATATCTTGGGTGACTGGTGCCATAGATAGCATGTTTGCCAGTCACACAGCCACAAAAGGGCTCTGTCAGACCTATCCAAACAGCCTCCCAGCCTGGGCTCAAGAATGAGCCCTGCTCCACAGCTCACCTGTGGCCCAGGAGCCAGAAGCTCAATTCTGAAATGCCACTACCAGAACTGCAAGCATTAAGGGTGAGGTGAAACTGGAAGAAACTCTGAGCCTAGACCTGTGTCTCTGGCTGGCACCAGGAGAAACTGGGAAGCGGTGGAACCTTCTGCAGAGACCTGGTAGGAAACAGGGAAGCATGCCACCTTCAGAACCTCTTTGGGGCCAGCAGCTGCAGGGGACATCCAGCTCCAAGCCGGGTCAGGGCCGGGCTGGCCCCTCTGCCTCTCAGAGGAACCAGGCTTTTGGCCAGTACCGGTGTCCTGGTCACAGTAGTTCGCACAGGCTGATGCTTAACGCCAGCACAGTTCAGGCAGGCAGGAGTGTGTGGGTATTGAAGCCATTGTAGAGTAGGGAAGGGGAGGGGTGGGGGGAAAGGTCTTGGCCACACAGAGATGTTTGCCTGCCCTGGCTGAAGGGGAGGTCTGGTGTGCCAGGTGAGTGTCTGCATAGGTATGGAGGGAGATGGGCAGGATGAACCCACCTGGAGCTGGGCCCTCTCCTCGGGGCTTTCAGCTGCCAGAGAGAACACAAGCCTTGTGCAGCTCCTGCCCTCTCCCATGCCCCAGGAATATGGGCTCTGGCATGAGGCACCAGTGGACAGGATTTCTGCCTGAGGAGGAATTGGCACACTCGGGAGATGATCCAGTCATTTTAACAGAGCTGCCTGACTCAGTCAGAGGCAGCCTTCGTGACTCCCACCCCACGAAGACTCCTGTAGCTTCTAATGGCATTTAGGTTGCTCCCGCATTGCTGCAGGTAGAAGCAGTGCAGAGAGGGGCCATCCCGCTGTGGAAATTAGCTAACAGCGTACTCAGCTTCACGCTGAGCCAACACCACCTGATGACAAGAGGCAGCTATAGCCACAGTCAAGCTGCAACCCCCCCATGCTCCCAAAACCAGCCAGCACCACGGTGGGAGAACTAGACACGGGACACAGCTTGACTGACAGGGTGCTCCAGCGGGCACAGACTGACACCACGAACACAACACAGATGCCCATCTAACCGTTTGACCGGCTTGTCGTCCAGCAGGTAACTGCCTAGCACTGACCCTTTCTTCAACAGGAGCTTTTTGCTTTGAGGCGCCTGGAAGTTGAAAAGAGAAGGGATGAAGGACATGATTAGGACCCAGGAATCCGACCAGCCCCAGTTCAACCACTCACCACCTCTGCAGACTGCTCTGGGGAGTCAAGGCTGGAGCCCTTGCAGCCCCGCATCATGCAGCGGTAGTGCCTCACTGGCAGGTTTGAACAGAGGTGAGCACAGGGCTTGCTTCTCTCAGTTCAACTCCTTTAACTCATGCAAGAAGGCATCGCTGTTGCTGCTTTCGCCTTTGCAACAAGATCCATCAAAAATGGTGATGCCCCAAACCGAACTTTTCCTCTAGCCAGCCAGAGCTTTTATTTCTGTGGCTTGTTTCTCCGCTTGGTCTCACAGCTGAATCTCTCTTTCCCCATCTGCCTTTTTATTATGCTGATATTTTGTGGAACAGACCAATTGCCCTTTCCTCAGAAGGCACTGGTACCCCTCCTGCACCGGTACTCACCTAGAGCCGCACATGCACCCCAGGAAAGGAAGGAGACCACTCTGCAAAGGGCAGCGCACATGCTCTGCCTCACACAAACGTCCCTCTGTATGCTTTCCCCCTACTTACCTCAGGCTACACACTTCCTGCAGCCAGTGTTTACCAGCTCCCCAGAGGAGAAAGCAGGACAACTCCTCTTGCAACCCTCTTCCCCTCATGCAGCATCTTTAAGTGTCAAAGACGAGCAACTTGCCTCTTCGTGGCAGAGAGAGGACTGACCTGCCAGCTCCCCCAGATGCCATGCTAAAGCCTAGCCTGCCCTCACTCACAGGCTGCCTAACTGCCCTGGCTACACACACAAAACACAAAGTGAGAGACAGCATGGCAAGGTGCCCACCTCCTCGGCACTGGGGGAAAGGGAGATGTACTCGCTCTATAGGTCTGGAGATTTCGGACATGTCCTCACATGTTATTTCTGGGGGTAAAGGTGGGGAAAGAGGAATTTGCAGCCTGCCAGGTCTGCCTCTGGCAACGGTTTTGAACTGACCAACACCTGCCAGCAACTCTGGACAGGCCTTCCTTCATGCTGCCCACAGCCCAGGGGAGGACTATGAAGATTATTTCTTCAATAACCCCTGGCTTATTTTTAAAGACAAAAAATTAAGTAGCTGCTCTGTTGGCCAGAACTCCCAGGGCATCTTTCTTGCAATGCAGTCCAACAAAAGTATGGACTTCACAGAGGACCTCACACAACTAGGAACTTTGAGGGGAAAAAAAACCTACACCAAAACGTTTTTTACATACAAAACTGGTGTTCAAGAGGGGCTCCAGCCACAGAAACAATCCAGCACTGAGAGGCTGACAACTGTGGAGCACACATCTTCCAAGGCAAAAGATACCCAAGTGCATAGTGACCCTTTGGTCAACACTGCTATCAGGCTGTCGTTCAACCAACCAGTGGTTCTCCAGTGGTGATGGAGAAGGAAGCTTTCAGGGTTTGAGCAGGTTCACTCAAGGGCACTTGCTAGGCACACAGAAACAAGGAAATCATATTACAGCCCACTGGAGCCGAGTCACGGCCTTCAAGTCACCTGCAGAGCAAAGGGACTCCCAGGCAATCTGCTATGGCACCAGCCTACCTGCAGAGGAAATAGCCTGTGGAGTACGTACCTGGGTGAGAAAGGAGAAACAACAGGGCATGTTTTACCATTGGTTCTGGCATGCTTTATTGGCCTGCCAGGTTTGTGTAACATTTGGCTTTTCACCAGGATGGTAAAGGGACAGACGTGACATCACAGCTGTACAACACACGATGGCAAGGATTCCACAACAACAGCACGTGTACAAGCATTTTGGGTGGGAAAGCTTCTGGTTTATCAGTGGGATAGGAAAAATTCTGGTTTATCAGTGAAATACAAATGCATGTCCGATGTAGTCAAAATCCAGAACACTCTTCATGATGAGCAGATACGAAATTTGCTGTGTCAACAAACAGCGTGCAAGCATAACTCCATAGCCAGATGGGTCATAGGTGTGAAACTGAACCCGCAACCCTTGAGTCTTAACAGCACCCATCGGTGTCTTGCTCACAGACAGGAACAGCCACACATTGCTATCTGTGACCTAGCCACTGGGGCAAAACAGTGTCCCACAGTGCCGCGGGGCCAAGTTCTGCCCACCCTGGCAAGGCCAGAAACTCTTATGAAGAGCAAGGTATTAAGCTGGGCACCAAGAAGTGCAAAGGAGCAGCAGCTGGGTTGCTGTCAGCTGTGTACAGCCCAACTCCTCCTTCCAAACATTTCAAAATCTTTGCCATGAAAGAACCACTATTCATCACACCTTCATTTCACAGAAATAATACAACTCTTTCCAGCCCCAACAGAGGGTATCAAGGCCTTGGGTTTCTTTTTCACCTGTAAAAGCATTGATAGTCTCTGGCAGAGAGAGCATCACACACCAGGGATCCGCATCAGAAGGCTGGACTCTCGTTTTTGCTGCTGCAGGGAAGGATTGCTATTTTCTCTGCCCCCGAGAGTGGGACAGGCTGGACAGCAGATCTTCTGCAGGTGTATGACAATAGCAGCATCTGTGCCTTGCCTTGGAGCCCTGCTTTCCTGTGGACTGAAATAAGAGAGGCCATCTAGATGTCCTGGCTGACAAAGGGAAAAACTTTACTCCAGTACAGGCTTCGTCTGCTGAGCATGACACAGCCTTGCCAAATGAGCAGTGGTGGTAGGAGGAGTTCACCCTGCTGCCCCATCCCTACCACCGGCACAGGGAGAAGGGAGGGAACGGCTGCTCTGTACTATGACTCTCTCTGCTAGGCAATCTCTTAGGTCCACCTGCAGTGGTCATGCTTCAGAGCAGCCCTGAGCAGGTGTTAGTGGGGGAAAAGGAGAGGAGAATAGAGGAGAAGTGGACAAGCTTTGCACACACAGAGGTACATACCTGAACTGTGGTCTCCACAGGCCACCCACCCCACCCACAGGAACCCAGAAGCTGATGAAGCACTGTGCATGGAAAGAGGAGAACAAGCCATTTCCTTTCCCTGTTTGCACTGGACTCTGCTACAGAGTGACTGTGTTTATTAATTCTCCAAGAGGTAGAAGGAAGCTCTGGTGCACACACACATACTTAGCAGCTTTAAAAATAGAGGGGGTGGAAAAAAAAAAAAGAGAAAAGGAAACAAAAAAAAAAATCTTCCTTCAAATTTCAGAAACACACATACAAAGGCACACACCTCACCTCCATCCAAAACAGTTACTGAAGTTGTTTTACACAGCTGCTGCTCCACTTGGAGAAGTCCAGCCTCTCCCTCAGCGGGGCATCTCATCCGCTATCTGGGCATGAGCCCTGGGCCTCCTTCCACGTTGCCTTACACACCCGCCTCTCTCAGAGCCTACCACTGCCCGTCCTCACTGCAAGGCAGATACTTTCATGTCTTCAGGTGAAGCATGGTGACAGAGCAGGCAAAGACACGTGGTGGAAAGGATGGGTCCAAGAAGAGCACAGTGCAGCCTTGCCAGTGACATTTGGGAACCCAAAGACATTTTCGTGAAAAAATAAGAATTAAAAATAGGTCACATATTCATACTTATCTTGAAGACTGGGAAAGGCCAGGCATGGAGTTGACTGTTCCAGATGTCAGAGGCCCCCTGCTTTCTCCTAGCCCTCTGACACAAGGCTCACTAATGCACCTCTACCCCAGCAGAGTTCACAGGAATGGGGGAGCTGCCCCAGAGGAACACCTGAAAACATCTGCTACAGACTCAAGGGATCAGAGAAACTCCAAAACCTTCCTATGCCTCTCCATCCCTATTCAGCTGGCAACACATCTGGGAATCCATCTTCTTCCTCACCACCTAGCTCCAGGGATGCATCCAGCTTCACTGCCCTCCTTGCATGTGCCTGGTGCCTGTCACAAGGCACAGACCCCACCGTGAGCAGCAGGCAGCACCCACTGCAGCCCTGCGTGTGGCTGCGTGACAGTCACAAGCTAATGCGCCTTGGATTAAACTCAGGCAGCTGCCAACAACACCAGCAGAGCTCATATCCAGCACAGGCAGAGAGGTGCTGCGAAGTCTGTATGAAGCACCAGACCAGGCGTCGTGAGCTCAGGTCATTGTCCCCCGTGGAAGTGACAGGCCCCCGAGTGGCGACAGCAACAGCAGCAGATGAAAGGAGGGTGGTTGGGAATTGGGATTTTCTTTCTTAGACTAACCAGCTTCTTGGCTTCAAAAGCGTCTCGCTCATCTCGAAGTTTCTTGTTCATCTCTCTGCTCCGAAGGAAGACACAGGAGAGAAACAATGAAGCACTCATCAAAAATAAAGACCAACATTTGAAAGCTAGAACAGAAAGGGGGCCTGAGACACAGATAAAGATGTTATTTATTGCCAGACATGTTGGGATTTCCATGTATCCCAGCTCAGGTAATGGGCTCCACATAGTCCCCTTAGCCAGCAGTAAAGACTAAATTCCTACAGTGGAGGGACTGCTTGGTGAAACAGCACAGCCTGTACACTGCCAGAGCTGGCCAGATTGCACAGCTCTGTCTGGACCTAGAAAAACAAGCAGTGCCTGAGTGCTGCTTGAACACACACCATAGCTTTCTGTGGCAGAAATGAGCACAGTGCTGAAACCTTCAGCCCCTTATGCGCACAAGAGCTCAGCATTTCTCCCCAGCCCTGTTCTTACCTGAGGAGCTCCAGCTGCCGAAGGAGGCTTTTTTTCTCTTTCTGCATGTTCTTGGAGACCCTAAACACATCCCTGGGCAAAGGGGATTTTAAAATGGGAAATAAGTTAGTGGGAGAGAAAACACAAAGATCCCTTTCTCAGGGACACTTGTGGTATCCTCAAAGATAAGGGCCTCCTATGCTAGGAGGATTCAGAGGAAGCAGCACTGCTGCAGGAGCTGGGATGGCTGGGTTCTACCACAGGCTCTCCTGCTCCCCTGCAGTGTAAGGGCAGGCAACCCATTTTCTCCTTTCACACTGCGGTTTCCTCAGCTGTTAGAGATGGGAAGGATGCTCACTGCCATCTGGATCTGAAACATCCCAATGTTTTAGCTAAGTATTATCAGATTAAGCCCAGAAACAGAAACACAAGTGACTAGAAGAGGATGTGTAGGAACTTTATAGAGGCGATGGTTAACTGGAAAATACATGGAGGAGAAGCCTCCTTTAGGCTGAGGAACATCTGTGTTTTTTACAGTGCTTTTCTAGCCAAATGCCAATGAACATATTCATTTCCAACTAACGGCAGGCGGGAGCTAGCCGTATCACTCCCTATTTAGGCCTATAAGACCACTAGGATGTTACTACTTTTTCTCAAGAAGAGACTGGCAATCCTCTGATGAGACCAGGCTTCTAAGCAGAGATCCTTATTCTTCGGTTACTTGCCTGCCCTTCCTTTCCTGCCTGGGTCCCTGCCCTGACACCCCCTCCCCTGCCCATTCCCACCTGTCTTTCTGCTCTTGCTCAAGCTGAGCCTCTTTCTGGAGCTTCTGTAATTGCCCCTTCACCACCTCCAGCTCCCATTTGCTTTTCTCCAGCTCTTCCAGCAGGTTTTCATTCAGGTGCCGGAGCCTTTCGTTCTGCACACGGGTCTCCAGCTGCTCTGAGTTCAGAGACTGTAGCTGATGTTCCAGCTGCAATGGGAGAGGAGGAAAAAGGGTTAAACACAGCAAGGAAGAGTTTTGTGCTACAATCATGCCTGTAAAAACAGGCTGAAAAGGAGATGTAAACAATGAGGGGGAAGGGAGATAAATGCAACTTAGGTCTACAGGACCACCAGTGGCATCAAGAAGGTGAATTGGAAGCAATTATTTCTCATCATGCCAGCTCAGGGGACCAAGCAATGCAATTAGTCAGGCACAGCTGAGGAAGTGCTTCAGGCAGTGTGAGGAGCTTGCTTCTGTCAGGCACTGTAGAAATCAGACCCCAAGTGAGCCTCAAAGGACGACTGGAAAAATTTGGGCGGAAGCGGGGGTGTGTCTGTCGGGACTTATTAAGCATAGTTGTTGAAATGCATCCTCTAGTTCATGGGCTTCCTGAGCCCATGGCAGCTGAAAATGGAATATATCAAGGCCCTAGGAGTATCTCACACTACACCTGGAAAGTCAAGTGATTGGGTGGCCTTTACTACTGTTGGAGACAGGACCTCAGGCTAGAGATGTTGTTTAAATGTCACTGGGGCACAGCTGCACTCGAGGCAGCACAAGACCCCAGCACAGCTAGCAAGCCTGATTTGGGAAGCTTAAAGCCCGCTGTCAGGTGCTCAGCCAGTGATATGATTCCTCACAAATGGCTGGCATAGTCTGGGAAAGAGTCAAAGACTGATGCAGCGGTCAAACCCACCCATCTCGGATGACAAGTAGGGCGTCACAAGCAGGATCTTACTGACACTTCAGTATCTAGCCAGCCATACCAGCCAACCAGGGCCCTCTGCTGAAGCTTGTGCTATGCAGAAAGTGTGGAACCCATCTGAGAACATACAGCCCCAAAATAAAATTATATAATCCATGCTTAGAACCAAAGAGGAGCACCAAGAACCAGTTCTGACCAGTGTAGTAAGTGGCAGAGTCAGCCTTCACATTTATACCTTCAGCTTGCCTTTTCTCTCAGCCTACCTCCTCCCCCTCTCAAAGGGAAAGTAAAACATGGTGGCATACAAGATAAAGTGTTTTTTCCTTGCTACCCTGCTTTCTGCCAGCACACACGTACAACAGTCTTGAGCAGGAGTGAACAGAGCTGACCTTTCCTAGGTTCCTTGAAACATAAGCCCCACACCTCTCCCCACTGAGGCTGCAAGCACAAGTCACGCCCAGCTTTGTCTGGAGACTTCCAGTCGTTTGGACGCCAGGGAAAATTTGAGCGTGACCACATACGCTGAACAATGGAGTTGAGACTAAGAAACAGCAACCCCAGGCCACAGCCTTTGGATCTTTCAATAAGCCAGGGGACAGGCTTTAAGTAAAGCACCTGCCCCTCCCTAAGAAATCTCTGCCATACACAACTCTCCCATTTATGTTGTCTGTACTTGAAGCAACACTGTAGAATAGCACGATCACAATACTGGCTTACACCACAAGAGGGACCTGATTATCCACATAACTCTGAGGCTTATACTAAGCTTAGAGCATCAGAAATGTCCGTTTGAGAAAGTGTCCACGTAGCCCAGTACTCTGCCTCGACCCGTAGCAAGAGGAGATGCTACCTAGGAAGAGCATGCCTGGACACCTAACTATGGTCCATTCCCCTCACATACCCCCAGTATCTATGGGCCCTGGACTAGAGATGTTAAAGGCCACATCCCTGACAATTCCTCCTTTTAATGAACATTCACAAGCCTGTTGTCCATTTGTCCAATCCATTTTTGAACTGCTGATACTGTCTGCCTCCTGCGGCAAAAATCCAGAAGTTCACTGATCTCTGCGTAAAGAAGTATGTTCTTCTAAATTAAACTCATACTGGTCTCACTGAGTGTCCCTCACTTCTGCTGTTGCAGGATTTAGGGAATAACAGTTCTATGTGGACCTTATCCACCACCTTGCTGAGTCCATAAAGCTCATATATTTTCCTTCAGTCTCCTCCTCTCCAAAATCAAGTCTAAGCTTTCCTAGTTTCTCTTCCTAAGGCAGATGCTCTATTTCCTGAATGATATTAGTTCTCTGTACCTTCATATTCAAGAAGGACACAGGGGGGTTAGAAGAGACCAGAACTGCACACTGCAGTTGAGGCGCATAAAGCTTGTGGGCAGCAGGAAAATTACATCCTCTGTCTTCTTCTCAATATCCTTCCTGATGGCACCTAAGTTTTGCTGGCTTTTCCATCTGCTGGACAATGAGCTGATTATTTCAGAAGAGCTATTTCACCCACATTGCAGCTAGGTATCCAACTCAGATACCCCCAGCCGCCAGCAGCTTACAGGTACCTCCCATGACTTATTTCTGTGGGTGTCATGTCTCAGTTCTTCAGACACAAAGGAAAAAGATACCCAGAATGGACCATCCCATACAAATGTCCATGCCAGGGCCAGCACGCTAAAGGAAAGTTTCTGCTTTGATCTTTTCTGTGACTGATTAATCAGTACGTCATTAGGTGCTGAAATGCAAGTATACAGTGTGTACAGCTCTAAGCATCACAGAACTGTTCACCCACATTATTTTGGAGCAGCCAGAAAACACAAACTAGACAAATTTGTCTCTTGCACGTCCATACACAGCTTTCTTACACACTACAAAATGGTCCCAGACTCACAACTTCCTAATTTTTACCCTGTCTTCCTTGCCAAATGGTTATTGTACAACTGATAAGAAGACAGTGCCAAGACAAAACAAAGCAGATAAGGTGTGGGCAAAACATTTGCAGGAAGACACTACAGTTGAAGACAAACCAATCACTTGACAAACCACTTCAACGTCCTCAGAGAAAGGAAAGACCTAGACTAGCTAGTACCAACCCTCAGCAGAGGAAAACCATTCTCAGTCAGAAAAGGTCTTAGCAGAAAGACAGTAGAAGGAGACATGCTTCTTTAGGAAGTGTTTGGGTGCTGTTACCTTCTTCTGGCGGCAGAGGATTTTCTCCAGCTCCTGCTCTTTGCTGTACAGTTCCTTCTGGAGCAGGTTACTCCTGTCATGTCTCAGTGCTTCCTGTAAAGACACACAGCTGTGCATACAACATCCAGCATGGTAAGAGCTGTTCCTTGGCCAGATGAGTCACTGCCTCTGCTTCAGACCAGTTTGACTTCAGCTAAGAGAGATGAGGTACCTGGCAGGTCAGCCTCTCCCTTTCTGCTTTGATCTGTTGCTCCATTTCTTCATAAAGGCACCTGACTTCTCGGTCATGGTCTGTCTCCTTCCTGCAAAAGGCAGGGTGCACACAGATCAGCAGAAAGGAGAGTACAGAAAGAAAACAGGAGGGGAGGGTGGAAACAGATTCCCACTAACAGCTGTGTGGCACTGAGTGGGATTTTAACCAGACCAAATGTTATGAGTGGGCACTGATGCAAAACAAACGCATGGGGATCAGATCAAGATAAAAAGTAATTTTATTACAGCAAGAAAAACCTCTGCATCCTGTAACCCAGTATCTTCTTGCATTTGAGGCAGCATCCAAGCATCAGCTGGTTCCTGACAGCAAACAGCCATGATGTTCTCCTTACCGCTTCAATGCCTGTTCCATAGACTCCTTCTCGTGATTCACCTCCCTTATGTATGATGAAACACGCAACAGAAACTCCTCAAAATTGGGTAAGAGCTCCGGACGCTCCTTCCGTAGCCGAGCCCAGAGCTCCCGAATCTCATAGGGACTGCAGCAAGCGTACAAGAGAGATGGAAACCAAATGAGTTTCTGTGTCATCTTATGGACTGTTACTCCAACTCCAACATGCACTTGGGACAGACAAACTACCCTTCTCCTGTGATGACCTCCATTACACTATCATAACAAAGAGGGGAGTTGGATGGTGACAGAGCACGCATGCAGAGTGCAGATCTACTGCAAGGTTAAAATAAAAGAAGTCATCTGAAAGAGGAAAAGAAAAGTCTAGGAAGCAACCTGGAATTATTATTTTTCAAGCATTCAGCAATAACACACTTGGTGTATAAACCAAGATTCGACAAGATGAACATTCAGCAAATCTGCGAAGAGCTATAGTCAAGCAGCAAACTGTTACAGCCCAGGGATTTTAGCACACATGACACAGGTGATGTTCTCACACCAGGACTGTACTGGTGGATGCTACTGTCCTTGTTATTTATTTGTTTCACAGGTTTGGAAACTGAGGCACAATCAAAAGAAGCGAATTTGCCCATGTGTCACATCTAGATAATAATGGAGGAAGCCCTGGAAACCCTAAGTCATCTTCTTCTGAATCTGCAATAATTATATTGCACTGTTTTGGTGTTCAATGCATCACAAGTTGGACACAACACTTACAAGACTCTTAGAGAAAGAGTAAGCTTTATAAGCCTGCAGACATCACTTCATGCTTCTTTTGGAGGAAGAGCTTTATATTATTATTTTTAATTTTTCTTTTAATCCATTAAGTACTTTGGAGGAACTGCCTTGAAATGTACAGAATAATTATACCTATAGACATTATCCAAATAGATATTTTTCTTTGTCTATGTATTTGTCTCAATATTCTTTGTGAAAAAACAAACAAAAACAACTAAAAAGCTCTTGATTGCCCTGCCACCATTCCATGATAGTCGTCTTTTTCTGTCCCAAGTTGAAAAAGTTACTAGCACTTCATCAAAACTTCGTGTTTTAGATAACAGAACATATTGAGTCCATTGATAAACAAAGCCATTTCTTTCTGGCAAAACAGCAAAGATAGCTCAGATTCTTGCTTCGACCTCAATTAGATTTTGTTTTATATTACTTCTTTACAGCAGCTGGCTTGGCACAAAGGCATGGCATGAAGTAGCTATTGAACCCATTGCATAAAACTGCACATAAGTGGTCAAAATAAAAGACGGGATAATTCCACTTTAAGACTTGATGCTTCTCAAAGCACAGTTATAAACAGCAGAGGCTATTTTCCCACAACAGTAATGTGGCCTTTCACAGTGTCATTCCATTTTTTGAGGCATAACAGCTTTCCAGAATTTTTCAGGACAGAAGTTGTTTAGCATTAAAAGAAACATGCAGGTGCTTCGCATCACAATGCAAATGAGACAAAAAAAAAAAAAAATCTGTTTTCTGACAGATGCAGCTCTGAAAGCAGCAAACTCCTTCACTCAGCTTCTGTCTCCAATTCTGTCCATCTCCTGCCCCTACCTGGGCTGCTCCCTGCAAATTTGCAGCGCTGTTGGACTACGATGCCTGAAAAACAGGGCTGCCACTGATGCTGTTGGGCACCCCAGCCCCAGCAGATGCGCATCAGTAAGAACAAGTTATGCAAAGTGTTTCACTTGTGAAGGCCCTAAAAAAAGGCTGGATGACACTGGGGCCAGGAGACACTACTGGGGCCTTGCATTAATGCAAGGGCATTAATATAATGTTTCAAGGCTCAGGTGAGCATCCCTTGCCCAGTTTAGCCTTTCACATTCTTCAAGATCAGCCCAGTCCCAAACAACCCCTCGAGCACAGATCTTTCACAGAGACTCTTAGAACTAAGGCTGTCTGAACATATGTGAACAGTCACCCACCATTTTGGAACAGATAGCACACTCATCCTCCTTACCTTGTCTAACCCTCACATGCTTCTTTTCATTTGCTGCATGCAGATGGGCTTCTACGTCACTAGCTGCTACATTTTACAGCTGTGGTATGAATTCTAGTTTGGGAAACCTGTTGCATAAAGCTCTGCACTGGAAGTAATTGTAAACTGATGAGAAAACCCAAACTTCACTGTGTTTATTTCCAAGCATATGAAAACCCAAGACAGCAGTAGAGAATGCCCAAGCAGTGCTTCAGAGAGAAAGCAGCTCAGTTCACCTCTTTGGTCTTTGCTGGTACTTTGAAGTTTTGGTATTGCAAGATCAAAATAGAGTAGAAGTAATGCCATGCGACTCCCCTACTTACTCTTCAAACACTTGGGCTGCTCCGAGCTGCTCCAGCATGGAACAGAATCGTTTCTCTTCATCATCATCTGCTGGGTCCAAGCCATCTGACCAGCCTGACTCAAAGGTCTCCTCGTGTCTGGAGTGATCCATTCTCCCAGCCCCCTGACACAATTCAATCCCTATTAACTTTCCTGGTGGAAGGAGAAGGGAAGAAGGAGAATAAAGTCAAATTGGATGTTATTAAATAAGCTACTATTTGAAATGCAGCCCGACAGAGCTCCACGTGAAGCTGCCTGCATGCTGCTGCTGTAAAATACAGCTCTTGGTCAGTAAAAAGCCTCCGTTCCAATGTCCTGAGTGATGTCAGTGTCCAATTTGCAATGCTGGGACTGAAACTGGCTCCCAGCCAAACAACAGGCTGTTAGAGCTCTGCTCACATCTGCACGAAGATGATCTACCACCCACGGCCTTGGATTCTCAGCATGTGAAGCATGTGGCATTAGGTCACTTCACTCCCATGGAGCAGCGCTGTGGGTTCAGTTGCCAATGATCCCAGAAGCTTCCTCTGGAACTGCAAGCCTGGCACTGAATAGCACCATGCCTCAGTTCCCCATCTTAAAAAAAGTGAGGAGATCATTACCCTTCCCCTCATGTGCTATATCTGTTCTGATTCAAGTGCTATGGGACAAGCACTGCCTCTTGTTGGATTGTGTGGAGTGTCTGAACAAAATGAACTTACCCTCCAAACATCCCCTCCTGCCCCATCCCACATTAGGATGGCTTCCAGCTATCTGGATCCTGTTTCATGCTGAGACACTAATGCCATGAGAACTTCATGCTATGCAAGGCATGTGACAAATATTACTGCTGGGAACAAATTCTTCTCAAAGAAACAAATCAAGCAATCTTATCCAAAACGCAGGCACCCATCCTGTATACAGAGGTCAGACCTCCATTAGCAGCTACTCTTCCTTTCCAAAACATATCTGCTTGGTTCAAACAGCAGAAGTGACATCACAACTACAGGGCCAGGAGCCAAGGATGTTCAGAGCACGGATGAGAACATGAAGCTGCTCTAAGGGGAAAAATATCCACTATTTGTGTACCTCAAGTCACTTAATTCAACCACTTCTTAGCTCTGCATGTGCAGAACCTAGCCAATTCTCTCCTGCTCTTGAAACGTGCTGTAAAAAGAACTTGCAGTATGGAGATACAGGCCCTACTCAGCTTAAAGCCTGAGGCTCAGACAGTTAATTAAGGAGATGGGCTTAGATTAGGCACTTTGGATGTCTGCTTTAAAGAAGGAGTCATTATCTTTCATTATCTCTCTTTTACAGCTTGGAAAATTGAGGAAGAGAATGATCTGAAGGTTGTTTTGACATCCTAGAAGGATCTCAGATTGCTTTAAATTGAACATTTTAAATGTATGCTCTTTTGTCAGCTGTGCAGATGCACCCTGTAACTTCTCAGAGGCCATGCAAGGAGCCATCTCAAGAAGTAGAGTTGATTGCAGCTTGAACTGCTTCTCTTGATTTCCCCCCTGCACACCCCAGAAGGAAGATAGCAATATGCCAGGCCAAACTCGAGTTAGGGGCAAAGTCTGACAAGGATTTCAATGAAGCCAGACACAAAGAACAACCATTAAGAAAAGAAATGCAGAAATCAAGTGTTTTGCCTAGATTGGAGCAAGTCCCACAGAGCCAGGCTACCAGCACAGGGTGGTACCTGACAACTGGTAGCTGACACAAAGAGAAATCTTGCCTACCTCTGCCAGCAATGCCACTGAGGCAGGTACCCTCACGATGTCCGTCTATGGCTATGGCTGGGACAAATGCCTCAAAACAATGAGATTTGGGAATAACCAAGTCATCCAAGGTGCCAAAGGTGCCAAGGTGTCCAAATGACACCCATTCACCTTCTACACAGCATTGGGCAGGAAAACCCATGCTCCTGAGGTGACTCTTCTTTCTGGCAAAGGCAGCAGAAACAGCCAACAAGGCTTCACCCCTGCAGGCAGGGACACGAGGCAGAAACAGGCATAGTCAGCAGGCACTCAATGGGTTAACACATTCCCAGAAAGGCTGGCCCAAGACACAGCTTTCCATGTTCATTCAGCTTCTCCTTTCAGGGCTGGTGGTTGCGGGTCATTCAAGTTGAAGCACCAAAAAGACCCCCCCTTCTCCAAGTTGTGAGGAAGCCATGAGCAACCACAAACAAGACACTGCAACTTAAGGGCCTCCTCAACCACTTCCGAAAATTCTAGACCACCTGTGTTCACTTGCTTTGACCTGATCCCATTAACACATCTACATGTCCAAGGAAGGTGCTGACAGGGTGCAGATTTTCTGAGAGTTTACAATCAACTAAGGCAACTAAGCACCCATGGCAGAGGTTATTAGTGCTATGGTGGTTCCTCCTCCTTAAAACCTCTTGCACTGCTTGTACTGCTGGATGATGACTCTGGTGTAGGATTAACATTCTCTTAGAGTTTGGAAAAGGGGGCAGTAAGAGGAAAACAAAAGCCAGTGTGCTAGCCTACTGACAGGACTCCTACCAATATCCTCGAACAGCACTGAATAAACCAGCTGAAGACAGTCGCCAAGAGGCATATTTCTGTCCTCTCATCCAACAGGGTCCTTATCCAGATGAACAACTGTGGATCACATGGGCAGATACAGGCTGCAGTACGGACCATCTCCAGTAGGAGATGTTCAGAAGCTGGCTCTACCAGCTAGGCAGGTAAAAGCTGTGGAAGAAGGCAACGCAAAGCCTCAGGAAGAGGGAGACCAGTATTTCACACACACCTTCTCCAAAGATATTCACATAAGCACGGGGCATTGCCCTATATAGCTGGTACAACTTCGGCAGAACCACTGCACTTTCCTCCTTACCAACATAAAACATCATGTCACAGGTGGGCTTTTTCCTTCCTCTGCCTCTGTGCAAGTCCTTACCTAGTCCCATGCTGAACTCCACAGGCGTCAGGTATCCATTACTGTTCTGTTCCAAGCTGTCAAAAACAGTCTCCAGCTGTTCAAGGGTTAGGGGGAGTTCACTCTGGAGCCGCTGCGGAGACAAAAGAACAAAATTAAGACATGACTCAAGTCTTCCCTGTGACTAGGTCCTGTCCCTGCTGTCCTCAGCTTCAGCCCACAGCAATGTGCCCCTTTCAGCCCTGCATCCTGGCAGGGATGTGACAGTCTGCCAGTATGGCTGAGTGGTGAGACAAATGCCTGTTTGGACCCACTGATACAGCAACGCTTTCCACTACTGGATGACTCAACCAGGACTGCAGAGAGGGAGCTTCGGGTTATTTTGTTTGGAGGGAGCTCAACCCTCTTCCTCCCCCACTTCTGAACCACTGCCTCTAGTTCCCTGTCTGCCTCCCTTCGCCCCTGCCCCAGCCCTGCCCGAAGGTGGCTGCCCACCGGGGCACTGCTGGCTCCCCGGGGCCACTGCTTCTCCTGGGGAGCTCTCCACCAGCACATCGGGTACCAGCTCCATCTCTGGCCAGAGGGGGAAGACAGACTTGTGGGCGTCTGGATTCAGTTCCCAGCTCTTGCAGGAAATCTTGCAGGTCATAAAACATTCTGTGCATAACAGAGTTAGCTTTCTTCTGTCATCTTCTGCCTGTTGGGACCGTATCACTACCCACAGCACAGACAAAGCGCAGAGAGATTTCGCTTCATTATACATGTGTAGCGCACCTAGCGTCAAGGGGCACCCAAAGAAGCCTCCAGATAACAAAAAGCATCAACTAAAACCTAATTACTGTCCGGTAAACATTTAATAAATACTTATTAATGTAACAATACAAAATTAGGCATCACACAATGCAAAACAAAGTGAGTCAATAATTAAACAAGCATGGACCTGCCAAGTGTTATAGATGGAGGGAGAGATGAGACAGAAGAAAAACAATCTGCATGTAACATTAAAACAAAACTCACAAAGAACTATAGAGATTCTGTTAACAAATACTGTTATTAACAGAAAGCATCAAAACACATTATTCTACAGCAAAGTTATAGTTCAGGTCTAAAGTGAGTTTTTGAGATCAGGCTTCAGCTATGGTTGAGACAAAGTTATACAGCTTTTTTTGTTAAGAGTTTGGTGGATTTTTTTCATTGTTCACTGTGTTTGGGGATGGAGTGTTTTGTTTTTTTAAATAAAACAAAATATTTCTGCCCCCACCCCGATTTCCCACCTGCTGCATGCCTAATGTTTGTAGGAACTGTTGCAAATTTTTTTTACTTTATGCATTCCTTAAAAATTTGGAATGGCAGTCCCAGTTGTCCCAGGAATTCCCTGGAGGTCCAAGGCCCTCCTGGGATTTTCAGTTCCTAGCAGCTGGCTGTGGCAGAATTTGGCTTCCAGAAATCTCAATGAGATAGAGCCCACGTGCACATCCACGCTTGCCAAAAGTAAAGACATGCCACATTCTCCCCTCTTCTGCCACCCACAACTTTACAGCCCCTCCCAGGAAAGGGGAAGGATTTTATCCCTCACCTGCATGTCCACCTTGGTGATAAAACCCTTCTCATCCTTGTCACACAGCTGAAAGAGCTCCCTTGCTTTCTCGAGCATCTCCACCTGCACATCTCCCAGTTCGCTCTTTTGGCTGGAAGAAGAAACACCAGAAGCAATCCCATCCTCCTCATCCCCTTCCTCTTCTCCTTCCCAGCGGACATATCTCAAGAATGCTCCTCTCTGGTCCTCCATCTTCTCAATGACTTTTCCCTCAGGGCAGGGGCAAACAGAAGAGCTGCAGGGCAGGAAACAGAGAAATCCCAATCAAACATGACCCTCCACTTCCACCCTACACATCATCTAGTTATCTGCCTTGTTGGTTTGAAAGAACAATATTCAGCAACCTTATCTGTTACCGAGGGGAGGGTGGTGAAGACAGAAGTGTGCAAATAGTTTGCATCAGAGACACACACCATACATAGGTACACCCTGTACACAACATGGGCGTAACCAAGCCTACCGCACAGCCGTAAACCTCCACACTGTGATGGGCTCCAGCCCCTGCACCGAGTAGGGATGCTCTTTTGCCATCTCTCCTCCTCTGGCTCAGACCCACAGGGCAGTCAGAGTTCTCTGTTGGTGAAAGTCAGGTGCCAAGGGAAGGTTTCAGATGACATGAGAGGATGGACAGGGAATATTAAAGCATGCAGGTAAATCTGCATGGGAGCACGGTGACAAGTCCCACGAGCTGAGACAGGGAGCAGGGCCAGCTCCCAGCTCTCGCACAGCTCCCTGGATGCCCTGACCACAATGCTTGTCTCTGGTCTGGGTTCCTCCGCTAATAACATGTGCTTTTGATCCTCCTGTCACTTTTCTGCACCACTTTTGAACACCAAACCTGCATCACAACTGCAAGAACCCAGAGAGGAGGAAGATCCGTGCAAGTGAAGGAGGAAAGAGAAGAAGCAATGTCTCTCCCAGCCCTCTCCCACCCAGGTCCCCTGGCTGGCCTTCCACCTCTGATGCTTTCTTGTTAACGCTTCCCAAATAGTAACTCCATCTCCCTTCATGTTATTACAGCACAAAGAAAGGTCATACAATTCCTGCACTGGAAAAAACCTAATGAGCTGGGCACTCCTGCCACCCTTGCCTCCCAGCCTCTGTTTTCAGATCTTGTAAGCTGCCAAACAGAATTTTAATCTGAAATGTTCACCTTTATAGGAAGGAAACCACACAACTATGAAGACATTTCAGAGGCCAAAGAAAATAATTCCATTACTTACAAGTACCTAAAACAAAAAGGCTAGGAATGAGAACACCCCTTTAAGCACAGCACTGTGACTATAAAGATGCGTACAACACATCCCTACCCCAACCCACCTTCTGACTTACTGATGCCACATAACACTTTCCAGACAGCTTTTCTTCAGCAACACCACCACATTTTTTAAGCCTTGTTGCACTGATTCCTTTAGACTTCTCCTGCTGCAGGTCTGTGTCCTGCATTGCAGGGCAGAAGTGAGCTGTGCAAGCAGGCTGAGAGCAGATTTAAACAGTGCTACACAAAGAAGGCTGGAAGGTTGTTTGTTTTTTGTTTTTTTTTTTTAATCTCCAAGAAATCAAAAGCCACGCACAGATGCCATGATAACAAGTTCATTCTGTTTACACTCGTAGTACAATGGGAGGATAAAGAGCATGATGGCTAGGAAGAATGTCACATGTAAGAACTATATGAAGCTGACACAAAAGGAGAAGGCAATTACACACCACGCTATTTGACTCCATTTATTACTGCTGGTTTGTGAGCCAGAGGGTTGTTCTGCTTCAAAGAACAAGCAGAACACTTCACTCCCCCTTTCAAATCAGTGTTTTTTCAGGACACCTTCATTTAGTGTCACTTGAGAAGATATTTATTTGAAACTCTGCCGAAAACTACCTATAAATGGGTATTCTTACCTGTTTCTAGTCAAGTAGACATTCCTGGCAAGCAATGGACACAGAGCTGGACACAAGCTTCAGGGAACACTGCAGAGGAAAGAAGGAAAGAAAGCGTGGAAAGCGTAAAAAGTGAGAAGGCAGGGAATCTCTTTCTCTCTTGCTCTTTTCCAAACAAACACTCCTACCAAGCTTTTTTGTGTTATGGAGCCAACAGCAAAATGTGGAGATTAAAGCTGGATTCTATCCATTAGCTGGACAGTCAGCTTGCGTCTGATGGCAAGTCTGTACGTGTTAGTAGTAAAGAAGTCAGAACCCCATTTTACTTTTCATATTCAAGTAAAAGTCGCAAAGCTGATCTTGAAAGAAAAAAAAAAATCACAAAACCCCCAAAACTAAATATCTTATGCTGCATAGATTTTACAGATGATTACAGTGAGGAAGCACATAGCCCCATTGAAGAATGATAATTATTGGCTGCCACAGGCCACCTTGCTGAAAATTTTTGCCAGACCCATTCCTTCCATGAAGACAAAGTCTTAGCAAAATCTGCACCCTGTACCAGACGGTGAGCGTAGGTGGCAGCAGGGGGAGAAAATGAAACTAGAGTTCAAACCAAGAACTACAACAAGATTGCAGAAAACAGAATAAGAAAAAGTGCAGATAAGAAATATGTTTTCTGAAACATCCCTCTAGCTACGTAAGAGACACTGAGGTCCCCAGAAGTAAAGAAGATCTTACATTCTTATTAGCAGCCTTCATAGTTTCTATTTCAAAAGCCAGAGCAACCCACGCAGACGACGTCTCCCCAGCGCTGCTGCAGCAAACAAAAGGTTGTACGGGGAGGATGTTCTATTCTATTCTCTCTCGGAGACATATCTGCAGGCTGAAATCAGACCCTTTACATCCCTACCTCTAGCAACTCCTAATTTTATCAAAAGCCAAGCTGTACTGTAGCTCCCAAACATTGGCTGAGCTAAAAGCCTCTTAATTAGAAGAGCTGGGAGCCTGACATGGACAAGAGTCAGAAAGGATTTCACTCAGATGTAAAAGACCAAGCCCATTAATTCAATGTTCCAGGTGCAAACTCTCTTTTTCAAGCTGCTTCAAGTGGCTTCAAGCCAGATGTGGCTCTGTCAATGGTGGGACAGCACTTGTAGAGGAACAAAGCGGCAGGTAAGAGAGCACCCCAGTAAGCAAAATACATGGCAGCTTTTGTGGACTTGTCTCCCAGAGGCCTTTGACTGAGAAGCGCTTCATCTCCGTCCCCATTTGCAATGGCATTGCATGGTATAAATGCAGATGAGACACAAAGCAGATCTCAGTGCAACAAATGCTGTCACACCTCCCCCAGTTACAGATCATCACTGCAAACTATCGGGGAAGCCGCTTCATCAGCAAGATGTGGAACATCACTGAAGGACAGCTTTGAAAGAGGCTGCGGTCATTAGAGTACTAAATCTGGGGACTGGTACCCAAAAGCGAGGCCAGCAGAGCTGGCTTGGGTGCAGAAAGTACAGCTTGGGGAGAGCCATGCTTGCCTAACACAAGTGGAGAAGACAGAGAAGATAGCTATGACATCTAACGCTTTTGGTCAGGCAAACCTGCCAGGCTCCCCCAGTGAGATGTAGCCAAGCCACCTCCAGTGGCAAAGCCAGGGGTCATTACCAAAACTTCCCGACAGGATTAATTTTTCCAGGTCTCTTCTGGTAAGACAAGGTAGTCATTGAGTCAGCACCAGTTAAGAATTAGTTTCCACATCTGTCCTGGAGTCAGGACAATCTCTGTTTCTTGAGCTGTTGATTTCCATCATATGAACATCTGCAATGGGTCAGAGCAGAGGTCATCTAGCCCAGCATATTCCCCTCAATAGTGGCCACGAATGGCTGGTGAGGGAAGAGTAACAGCAGGGCAAACACAGAGAAGGCTTTCCTGAAGGGATCGGCCAGCCTCTAGCCACTGTCAGCCTGGGGCAATCCCTGAGCCACATGGTTCCCCTTCATTTTCAGAGACACTTGTCCAGCCTCCCTTTGAATCCACATGAAAACATTCACTGTTCACATGAACATGCTGATAGAAATGGGGTGCCTGCTGCAATCAGTGGGTGCTGACAAAGCTTCACGGGACTATTCCGGTTTTCTGTGTACACAGTTTGACCAGCAACCATTCCACAAGACACAGAGTCCCAGCCTCAGCTCAAACAAGTGCTTCCTGCCACCTTCACATCTGGGAACCGTGGCAGAGCCTAAAAACCCCTCTCCCAGGGCCTGGAATACCTACCAGGAAGGTGGAAGTGCCAGGGACACAAGGGCACCAAGAGGCTCCAATCGCCCTGGCCAGTCTCGATGTGTAATGTTCTTCTACCACCCCCTCTTCCCCCACCCCAGGGGTTTGGCTGTCTGTGCTCTAGGTTAGCTCTGATACTGCACAGTCCAGATTTGAGCAGTGTCCAACATCTGAACAGCCTGATACAGAGCTCGAGAGAAAGCCAGACTTCAGGACCTGCGGATTACACCACATATCTCCTTCCACAGTGTATGCTGGGGCCCAGCAAGCAAAAATTCACCTGCTCCTCACCTTCCCAGAGCCTGGAAAGCAAACATAGATCTTCTCAGACACAGCAAAGAACAAGAAATTCAACTGCTAGTAATGACAGCTAACACCACATCTTGCATTTCTACACAGCTGTAACCCAGACCAGTCTTACATGCATATTTTAAGCACCTGAAGCATAAACTACAGTTTGTCCTGTGCAAAGCTGTGCCAGACAGTCAGCTGGATCCCATGGGCATGGCATTCTTTGGGGAAGTCACAAGATCTGAATTTTAATTCTGACTCAGTTTGCCATATGGCCTTGGGTTAGTCACATCACCTGTCTATGCTTATAGATTGTCAGCTCCTTCAATTTGATTCTGATGCTTGTGACAGGTGGCACTTTATTTTAAGACTCAGTTCCTGGAGACTGATAATTACATGTGAAACTCAAGCATCAAAATAGTTTCAAAGCCTCGAAGTTGAAGAATTAAAAACTTGAACACAGAACTTGAAGAAACTGCAAATTTCAACAAACTTCTGTTTGAACAGAACCAAGGTGCTTTTACTGGAAAGGGGAGATACTACTTTCAAGGTAGCGTTACAGTGCTATGCTTTCCAATTTATTGTCTCAGAAAGCTGCTTCTTGTAGCAGTAAGCAATGTTAAAGAGGTAAAGTCATGGCTAAAATGCTATCAACAGCCAAGTCCTTATCTATGTGACTGTGACCACCACGTACACATGACAACTTTGGGTTCGGGTTTTTTTTTCTTCCACAGCCTGATGACAAAGAGGAAAGGAAAGTGGGGAGCACAGCCAAATTTTCCACAGCTGGTCCTCAGATGACCCCAGTCACCACAGAGCATTGTACATGCAGTCAACACACAGCATTCCTAGCAGTCCTGCCCCAATGCAAGACAATGAATCAACAGTTAATGAAGGAGGAAATACTAAGTACAACTTGCTAAGTGGCTAACCCAGGATCACAGAGCAAATCCTGTGTTTGGGTTCTGTGGAACTATAAGGGAAAGCAGGTTTTTGTTTTCCTATACCACTAAATTTTTGGTGACATTGTGGTAGAAGGCAATATTAAAGAATCCTTATAGGTACATAGTAGGTGTCCAAGGTGTACCACAAACTAAAGTGCTCAGATACTTGCTGGAAAGTTTCCCAAAGGACATCGTCCTGTATCTCTGCCTAAGAAACAAGAACACCCCCATATGAAAGCTAAATATTTAAGCCATTTATTTAAACACATCAGAAGAACACCCTCCCTTTCCTTTCTACTCTCGGTGCAGAAAAAGAATCCTACAACTTTAAGGGAAGGAATTCACCAGGTGTTTAGGTGTGCCTTGACCATGCTCTTGACGAATGTGCTGAATGAGACGGGTATGATCCCATGCGCAAGAGGGCATTACACGGACAGAAGGAGATGAAGGGCTAGGGCAAGGGATCCCTGCAGCAGAAGCATGTTTCTTCAGCAAATTACAAACACACAGCAGAAGCACACCAGGATGTGGTAGTACGAAGCATTTGTTGCTTGCTCATGGAATGGGAGCATCACTCAGGAGCAGCTGAGCAACAGGTACATTTTAAAAGAAAAGGGTAATAAAAGCTTCACAGGTCTTTATACCATTTTATATCAAGCATATGCCACTTGCTTTGTTTGTTCTACTTTCCTTTCTCTCCCAATGTTTTGAAAGCCAATAATTACTAAAAAAAAGTGTTCCTTGTGACCATGTCCTACATCTACACATCCCAGATTTTATAGTACTGTGAGATTCAGTGATCAAATACACTTATTTACAATTATTATCCTAGTTGCATGCAAAATGCACATATTCTAAATGCATTGACAAAACTACAGCCATACAAATCTGACCAGGTGAAGGTACAGCAGAGGTCTTGCCAAGGAAGGACACTGTCCCCAGTGTCAAACTGGCTTCCACACAGGCTGAATTTCCAAAAGCTGCTCAAAGGAACTGAGCACCCATTTGGTGGAAATTGTTTTAAAATGCTCTGCCATGGTGCCTGAAAAGGCTGGAGGAGAGCGGAAAGAAAAGACTTATTTCTCAGTGTACTTTGTTCCAAATTAATATGGCTCTTTTTCTTATCCAAGAAATTTGTTTCCATTGTTTGGATTTTGTTTGGGTGGTTGTTGAGTTCTCCCTTCCCAAAGGGAATGGCAGGAAAAAAAATACACTGAAAAAATAGAAAAACATCAACTGTTTTGCAAGGGCTTTTTTCTTTAAAAAAAACTAAGAAAATCTATACACCCCCTGGGCAGAGAGCCTGAAATCAGGTGTAATATCTAGAGCTACACTTCACACACTCTCTCCCTCTCTATTTTAATTGCCTGCATTTGATTGTATCCCTTTAAGGAAACAGGAAGGAATCCAGGAACCTTTGTGTTGTTTAGTCAGCAGGAGATTAGCCCAGCTTGATAGACCCAAGCTAACCGGTGTGGCAGTATCAATGAGTGACTTCATCATGAGATATGCCAGGACAATACAGAGGTATATCCCAGAAACAGGGACAGCTGCAAGGGGCTCCATCATTCTGAACAGTATCTTAAAAAAGGTGTTCTGCTGCAGTTCATCATTTCCCTCACTGAAGTCCATCAAAGAGGAACACTTCTTTATGACTTATCATAACAACATCTTGATCTTTGCCAAAAAAACTTGCCATGAAGAAACCTGCTCAATGCAGACACTATGCTCCTATCTGCAAGCAACTCAAGATTGGTAACAGGCTTTTTTTTGATTTCAAGAGGTGAACAAATAAACTTCCTAAACTGCACTCACTGATGCTTCCCAATTCAACAATACAACAGACAGCACCAACACATACCAAGAACCATCAATGTAATGTCTTCAACACAGACAGGTATCCACGACATACTGAAACACTATTCTTTCCCCCAGAAATTGCCACAAATCCTCCATCACACACACGCTGCTCTTCAGCTATGCCCGTCGCAAGTCAGCAACATTTTGCAGCTCTCTCACACTGGCACAGTGTCACAGCATTGGCACTGCAAACACTGAGGGCTCGTGTTTGCACTGGAACCGCTCCTACTAATCGAGGTTTTGGCTTTATTGGGTTGTTTTGCTTGGGGAGTGGAGAGAGAAACCAGCAGTTTTTCCTCTACTGATATTTTGGCCAAGAGCTAATTCTCAGCGATTAAAAACAAAATCCAAACGACATTTTTTCCATAAACAGCTAATGGTCTTGGATCTGTCAATACAACCAGCACACAGCTGATTTTTCACAAAATAAAGAGCACACCTGCAATAAGACATGATAAATAGCAACAGCTAGTTTAAAAACAACTCATTTTTACAAATTCCTTCACTTTATAAAGGCTTACAGGTTTCCTGAAACTTTTTTTTTCTCCAAAGAGACAGAACAGAACGTTGAAACAGCTCAAACAATCTAACAGAAGGATTTATCTTATAAGGAATGGAAAAAACAGCAATATTGTACCCTTTGGTTTCAAGACAAAGAGTTAATTGTATTTCCATAGGCTGGAGACCATGCTGCACATCCACAAAGGACATGGTTAGCCAGCAGTAAGTAAATCAATAAATACCATTCACTTGGTCAAATAGAAAAGGCTCTGAGCAGTATCAAGTTTCCCGCTGCTGCTGCTGCTGTTAATGTTCTACCACAAATACATGGTTGTTTGAGGACCGAGGCAATCAGCTCAAGAAAATAATTGAGAAAGACAGGATATTTTAGCTGTGAAGAGATACTACAGCCTTTATTCATGTTAGCTGAATACTGCTAACAGTGTTGTGAAGGTAGATGCTGCTCTGAGTTCAGCAATCAGCAGGTAGATTACACCTGCATAACACCAAGCATATTAACCACAGAGCAAGTGCTCTGCTCTGCTGGTGATACCCGCTGGCAAGGCAGCATCAGTTGACATCAGACACGCTAGATCATTTTTGATTCAAAGTGAACACTGAGCACTGCGAGCCCAGGCAAAGGAGATCCCTCCTCTCTTCTACTCCTCTTTTTCAAGGGCTGGTGCAGCAGGCAGGAGAACCCCATAAGGAAGACAAGCTCCAGATCTAAGCTGGCATTCAAAGCTCTTGAAATAGTCTTTACAGGAAATTACATAAATCCAGGGCAGTCTTCATCTTGTTTAATTGAACATCACTGGCAATTTCCTCCTGCCTTACCAGCCCCTTTAGCAAAGGGAGCACTTGCAAGCAGAACAGGTTGTACCAGAGGCAGCAACCAGAAGCCAGTGCGCTTCTGCTAGGCTTGTGCCACTAGTTTTTGAACAGCTAAGATGTCATCCAGGAACGCTTGACACACGACAAGTACCACCTTGGCTGCTGCAGCTCAGCAAGGACACGTCAGCAGAAATGCTGCTGTGGAGACTCCTTTCACGCCCTGAGAGCAGCAGACCCACAGGTACACAAGGCTCTTCCTCTGCCCTCAGGAATGCAACCACATTTGGTGTCCTGCAGAGAAAATTCACGCTGAAAGGAGGCATCCCTCAGTCCTGTGCTGGTGGAGAGCTAGATGCACTCCATCAGTGTCCTTAAAGTACTTCAAGGGCAAAATTACATTATGCAGAAACAGCCATTTGTGGAGTAAGTGGATAAAAGGTTCTAATGGATACACAAAACTTCAAATGCAAAAATTTGGGGTTTGTGGAGTTGCTCATGTAACCAATTCCTGACTGGCAGAGAGAGCGAAGAATTGTCCCCAGTCACTGTCTTCTTTAAGAATGTGGGAGCCTCAGATAGAACTGGGTGGTGGCAGTTGCACATCAAACAGGAGGAAGCACATCTCTGCAAACCATTAATGTGTGGGACTCGCTGACACGGGATGCTGAGGATGTCACAGGTGTTCATGGGCTGCAGAAGTGGCTGGTATTTTTCTTCCCTGAGTTTGTCCATAAACGACTATTACACAAAATATCTGTCTTGGTGAAAATTTTCTGAACCACAAACAGCCATAAGAGTTTACTAGGAAAGAATCATTACACATCCATGCTGGGAAGACGAGCCTATCTGCCATTAGCTGCTGTTGGAGACACAGTGCTGGTTCAGCCTGGCCATTCCACAGCATGAATAGAGGCTGCTTTCTCAGCAGCAGGAACCACCCTCAAAGTACACAGAGTCTTCTGCCAAAAGGACTGCAGAATTTGCTGTATTTTCACCAAGGACAGTCCTACGAACTGGACTTGGTACTCCAACAGCCAAAGTTCTTCCCACAACTATCACTGCCATCAGACCTATAACTTGGGTGCCAAACTCAACTCAGACCTCCCTTTGAGTTCTCAGATTCTTGCTGTCTATATAATGCTGGAACAAAGATTTTCCTTTCCAACAAGAAGCTCAGTCTCTCCGACAGCCATGCATCTTGTCTGACCTCAGCAGCAACCCTCCTGGGCTGCTGTTACCTATGCACACTCATCCAGCAGAGTCACTGTTTCAGTCAGTCACCCTCTCCAGGCATTCTTTCACTACTTCTCACCTCTGTTGTAAGAAAGGGGAACAACAGGTGTTAGCTTTGTGGAGGATGATCTGTCTGCCACACAGCCTCTGGATGCTGAGAGAAGCATTGACTGCTGCCTCTGGTGGGTTCCCAGTCTTGTTCTATCACTTCTTCATTAAATTTCCCAACAGCCACCCACTGGCCTGAGCTCAAGCCTCTCCTGGACAGACGCAAAGTTTCCTTGGCTGCCTCAGGGCCCTCTTTGCGCAAAGGCTAAAAATACTGCAACAAGCCCATCTCACCTGGGGTACAATAGGTGTAAGATCACAGAAGGGGGAAGAGCCTTATCTTTGTTGATCAAGATCTTTGATTTTGCAATCAACCTCATACAAACAAAAATTCATCGCCTTATGTTGTCCTCAGATAGCTCCACCACCACACACATGCACAAATAAAATGTCAAACCAGAACATCAGATCACCTAATTCCCTTTCAAAGGAGAAGCACTCACTCACACTGCTTACTGAATACTTGTGATAGTGATTTCTTCTACAGCTGAGCCACCAAGTTCTCTGCAGCACTTGAAACCTCCTTATCCAGAGGGCTACAGCTGCAGGGGGGATGCATGAAGTTCAGCCATCTTTTCCTCATCCCAGTAAACTGACCTCCACTCTATTCAGAGCTGGACACAGTGATCTCACCCCCATAACCTTTTCTGCAATGAGGGAGAAGCTTTACCTCACTACTCTGGATCTGTGACTTAAAGGACAAAAATGGTTTGCAAAGATTAACATGTAGGAATGAGTATGGAGAGGATTTCTAGGCACCACAACTCCCTGGAGAAGCCTCTCCATGGCTGGTGATATATTGGTTTTTCCCAGGAGCGATGTATGGGACCCACGGACAGTTTGACCTTTCTGCAAATGCTATTAAAACAACAAACAGAGCCGAGGCAGCTGAGTGAAGCCAGTTTCCAAGAAGACTGGTAACCTGTTCTTTGCCTCACAGAGATGAAAGTGGCCATACGCACAGGTGCGTGACACTTGGTTACCTCTCAGCTAAGGATCCACCCTAACAGTGGGGATAAAGGCAAAGATTCACCCCATTCTGCTGGCTGTGCTATGCAAAATGCCTTTCCTGAAAAGCCAGTGTAATCTGTGCACTGGAAAATGATTAAATCCTTGTCCTCAATAAAGACACCTCTTGGCTTCCAGACCGCTGAGGGGGCCAAAGGTGACTTCTTGGATCCAGGGAGTCAACACTCCCTCTGCCTAAAGAAGAGAGAATGGGTCTGAATGTCCAAGAATTCCAGGATCTCATACAAGATATCAGAAATATCCTCTCCCTTTCTCATTCAGGGGGGACAATCTCAACCAAATACTACAAGGCTCAGATTTCTACAAGAGAGAAAACCAGCAGTCACAAGCCCTGAACTGTTCGTCCACAAAGCAGTATAACACGTGCAACTGAAGGGCACGTGTTCCCTGCATACCAGGCACAGCTTAGTGCAAGGAGCAATCAATGTAAGGAACAGCATTTGAAGCAAACTTGGAAGCAGGTGCTGTCTGAGAGGTGCTTTTGTTCGACTTGTACAACTGTTCTGGGAAAGAGGAAATTACTGGGGGGGTGGGAATATTCCCCTTTTTGACAAAAGTTGTCACCGAGTCAGAAGCACACAGCAGCAACACTGATGTAGGATTACACAAAAGGGGGACAGCAAGTTACAGGTATGCTTATGGGAGATAGTGGAAAATTTCCGGACACAAGTTTTTAAAGACAAATTTCTAAGTCTTCACGAAGTATGCAGCAGACAGTCCTAATCCAACCAGCTCAAGACATCCATTTCATAAGAAAACATCACAATCCCACATGTTCTAAGCATGTACTTTTTCCCCTTTGCTTTTGAAAAAGTGACCATTGCAGCTATTCCTCTAAATCAGCAGTTTCCCAAATCAGTGGGTTACTGGGATTAGTTAAGTGACCTGCAGAACCACATCCAGAACTGAGAGCAAGTTTCTCCAGTTCAACATTTGCAAAGACTTTGGGTGATCCAAACAGAATCATTAACCATCTGTTAATTACGCACCTCCAGCTCTTGAAAACCACAGAATAAATCTTCCTTCTTCTGTCAGGGAAATAACCACCGCTTTCTGCAGTGATATATGCTGCCACCGCACTCAGCGAGTCTCTGTCCTGTTTCTACTCTGCTGCTTTAACGCAAAAGCAGGAAGTCAGAACAGAAAGTTCCTAGGGAGAAACTCCGCTGAGACACAGCAACTTGCAAACTGGTTCAGACTTCCTTCTACTCAAAGAATTCCTTGCCCAGAAGAGAGAAACTTTCTTCCCTCCCCTCCACCCTATTACACAACCCTGTTCTCTCTCTGCAGGTGTCCCCAAATACCTCAAGCAGCAGGACAGTATCGCTCCCCTTCCCTGGAACCGGCAGTACATTCCACAGCAAAAAGCTACTGGAGAACGAACACCGCCACTGTAAATAGATTATCAGAGCAGGTCCAACCTAGGAGGTGTGGTTTACAATGCTCCCTACGCATCTCATCCCCTTTCCAACAAAGGCTGGTAGCCACTGGTTCAGAAAGCAGCACAAGAAAACTCTCCGTCAAGCTCCCAAGGTAAATTCCTTGCAATCCTGCCTCATGCACGGCTGTGAAGGAGAAGAGCTTGCCTCTGAGCTGCCTTCGGCAAGGGGCGGAAAAAGTGGTAAAAAAGCAGATGATGCCTCGTCTCATACTGAAGTCACCTTCCCTGAGAAACTCTAGCTGTGCTTGTAGGTAGCTCGCTGCCCACAACACATCTGCTCTCAACAAGGGCAGGGCTGGAAACTACCCCTGGGAAACCTGCCTCAAGTTTAATTCCACTTTTACATAGCTGGCAGCCTGTTTCACAAAGAGCAGCGTCGAGAGCTTAGGAAAACTAAAGGTAAAGCCTAAGGTGGCACTGCAAGGAGCATCTTCCCAAAGCACTGTAAAACACACCGCGGGGTGGGGTGCACACCCCAGGACTTTCTCACTAAAGCGGTGACACCCTCTATCTTGCCACTGACCAAAGCACCCCTCTATCCCACAGCAACACCAAAAGGAAGCAAAGCTACCCCTGCCCGCTGACAGTTGGAGATGCTGATGGGGATTTGCTGCAGCAGCTCCAGGGCCTCCAAGCAGCATGAAGTTGCCCTCAGCTGTGTCAGCTCCCACTAGTTAGGCCTGAGGACTTTGTGGAAGCTGACAAAGAAAAGAAAAAAAAAAAAGCATGTTGAGACCCTGGCAGGCTGGCTCTGTCACCTGGTATGGTTTTTTTTCCCCTTTGCTCATCCTCACCCCAAATGCCTCTTCGTGTCAACCCTCAAGCGTAATATTTGCCCAGGAAACAAGTTTTGCCATACAAGTCACGAGTGGGCAAGCCCAGCCTCTACAGAGAGCAAAAAACACTTTTCCACCAGTTCCCACTGAGAAGACTCCAGCTGGTGTCTGAACAGTGGAGACTTCATCAGCCTGCAAACAGAAGAGCTACAAATAGCCCCATCCTCCCAGCAGCAAGTGATGATGGGACCTGCAGAAAGCAAAGGTAAAGGCAGGTCCTCCCCCCTGTGTTTGAAGATGGTTATTTCAAACCCCAAACTGAAAAATGGACATGAAGACTACCACAAACTGCCACCTTTGTCTTTAATACACATTTAACGGAGCCAGCGAGCTCCTCTGAGCCATCTGGGAGGGCTCTGTGCTGCCAGAGGGCAGCTCTGCTGCTCTCAGACCAGGACAATCACCACTCCTCACAGGCTCAGCTTTGCCTCAGCCCCAGGACCACGCATCCTTTGGGGCAGGCTCTAGCTGTGTAGCTGAGGCAAATAAACCCAAACAAACCCAGACCAGATGAGTTACCTGCCTCTGAGCAGGAAGGTTTACTCACCATTTAGTTTACTGTTGCAGCAGAGGTGATGCTTAACACTGAACCATGGTCTCAGCTGGGATGCTGCTAGAACAGCATGAAAAAAGGAGCAAACTGCTCTTCTGCACCTCACAGCCTGTCCTGTCTCTAATCTCCTCCTGGGGTCCTTTATAAAGATTCTCTTAGTACTGATCAGAACAAAAAAAGCTTATCGAACACACAAAAAAATAGTATTTTGGAGCCACATTAATGAATCCTTAGTGTTACATGGATAAAGGTCAGGAAATGCAAAAAGTTATGGTTCCCATAGTAATGCTAATTCAACCATATCACTCATCCTGTGTATTTAGTGGTACACGTTGAAAAGAAAAAGGCTTCATCCACTGATGCCAGAAAGGTTTTTCATTTAGTATTGAATACCACCCCACACACGCAACATTCATTGTTCAGAGAAGTGGATTTTCAGATCGAATTGGATTAATCCAATCTAAGCATCATTGCAGCTCCCCATATCTGGGGCAATAGCAAGAGCTCTCAAGCATGATTACAGACTGAACGTTATTTGTCCAACCTGAATAGAGGAAAGGGACCCAGGCGTCAGAGTGGGTTGAGTCACCAAATCACAATTGGTGCCTCTTCTGCACTTATATGCAGCAGGGAGGTGGTAAGGAGAGAGGGGAGAGAACAACAGACCAACACCAACCCACACACACCCATAACTAGTAACTGTTAATCCATTTCTATAGGTGCTGATTTCTTTGATACTGACAGCCTGAAATATCCCCTGCCTAGTATCCCACCTCACGAGTCTGGAAACAGGCTGCGAAAGAACTACAGCCATGCTGACCTCCCTCCAGCACAAATCTGCATAATGCTCTGCTCTCCAAGCTCCTAAAGTCTTATCTTCATGTTTTGCATAAAGTCCACACCATTCTTCCCAGAGAGAACAGCTACAAGTGGACCATTTGCATTTAGCAGCTTCGACTGAGCAACCAGATTTGCATGGGAAGCAAAAGACTCTTTCTGTGCCATAGGAAGCACATTAAATCAAAGGAGTTTGCGCATCCGTATTGGAGCAAAGGATTACTCCTCTGGCTACTTGTCTGGGAAGGAGGAAACAGCGCAGAGATGCAGAGATCTTGCAAACTCCTTTAAGAGGTAAAGAGGGTAAGCAGGAGGGAAGGCTGCTCTCAAGCACAGGAACAAATTGTGCAATGGAAGAAACGTGTACATTTGTGGGGGCATCTGCATGTGTCCTTTTTCCCTCCAATAAATCTGCATTCTTTCCGTAGTTCACATGACCTCAGACAGAAGGGCATGAGATGCCTTTGAATTTCAGAAACCTGATAGGTGAAGAGAGAGGCTCTGGCAGCACTGCTGCTGAAGAGGTCCTCAGCCCTGCTAGACACTGGATGGAGCTGTACATGGAGCAACATCAGCCCCAGAGTCTGCAGCAGGACACAGGCACAGGAATACACAGCAGAAGTCTTTCTGCCCACAGGGCTACTGGGTGGCTGTTCCTTCACTCACACCCCTCAGGCCCTTGCTGTCACCATCCCGTGGGGTGCACTCACCTTTGCTTTTGGGGTCCAGCATCAAGTCTCCATGTTTTAAAGAGGCTTTGCAGCCCTCCCCATGGCTGCAATGCCTGGCTATTCCTCAGAGCTGCACAAATCGCAGACAGCAGTTACCCACACCTGCCAAGGGTAACAAGGATTTGGTCACGCTTTATCTTATCTAAGCAACAATGATGCTTGTCTTCCTTCTCAGGCAAAGCTCAGCAGCTCTGCAGCTGCCAAGGAGGGGAGCTAGGCAGAGGCCAGGAGCTTCAGCCTGCAGTGAGTCACATCGGAGCAGGATGGCTCTGCTGCCCTGCCTGTTCCACCCCACAAGCTGGGCATGTAGTCCACAAGCAAGTTATGGGGAAAATAAGGCTCAGCAATATTTACACACCTCATCTCACCTTCCCTTCAGCTGCTAGCACAGGCATACAGCTCACCTTCCTCAAACACAGTGCAGCCACGCTAGTCCTGGCCGACATATAAGCCAGTCAATTTTATTTCACAGGGAGTCAGACCATTTGTCCAAAGAGAAGACTTCAACATCCGTCATGCTGTCAACCTACAAGTCACCTACAGCTTAAATATCCAGCTGGAGATGAGCTCAGTTTCATCCTCTTCATTTTACTGAGGGGAAACTGAGGCAAATAAAAGCACTACTCTTACTCAAAGGTGTTTTGCTGGATGAGATGAAGTGGTATTCAGCTGCTATAAACAGTGAGGGTCACCACGTTTTCCTGTATTGTGCTTTAAATGTGTCCCCCCACATCTACACCTCTCCCAAGCTCCTGCTATGCCCAGCCAAGGGCTTACAGCTGGCCTGCATGCCTGTGATCTGCTTCTAACCCTCCTTTTTCAGAGGTTGGACTTGCCTTGCCATGCTCAGACTTAGCTGGATTTTTCCCAAAAGATTTGCTTTCTGTAGCCTAAATGACATATTTAGACATTCCACAATTTTATATTTAGTACCACACAGCTACCAGTCGTACTCCTCCAAAGGTCTGCAGATATCCTGCTTGTCATTCTTTTGAAGAGCTTGAGAAAGCAAGCAATAAACAGCTAGATATTGTTACCTTGATTGCACAGCTACAACAACTGGACTTGACATTTTTCAAGCCTTCACTGCATTGCTTTAGTCTTCATCCAGCACATGTGCCAAAGGCTAATTCTTTTAAAAAACTGCAGAAGAGGTCTTAACAGCTCTCCCCTCATTCATACTCTCACATCCTCTTCAGAAACATGGGATGCCTCAGCCCATGATACATCATCTGCTGTGAACAGTGACATCTTTGCATCTGCCAGGATCTCACCAGTATCACAAGCTCAGGCCAGTGCCATGCTCAGGAAACACTGGACCACCACAGCAGATGTCAGGAATTCAGGGCTCCCAGTCATGCCTCTAAAAATTTAGAGGTCTGCTGCCATCCTCAGAACACCACCAACCCTTCCCGCGGGGCTTTCAACTGTATGTAAACCCCAAATTTCCTTCCGAACCAAGCAATCCTTTCCACATAGATGGGGCATTAACTGGTACAGAAAAGTGATATGAAGTCTTGTACAGGCACAGAGATTAAAACTGCAGAAGCAGGGAAGAGAGCTCCTCCTTCAGATGGCGTCTCTGCTAAATTAACTGCAACCACACACTTCACTAGATAGAAAGCAGGGATGTTACAAGCTTCTCTGCTCTCAAGCTTATTACTTGACAGATTTTCCTCCAGTTATGCCAACCAGATGAGAGCACTGTACCCTTCCAGGGCATTATAGCATACCCCATTTCCTCCAAAACAAACCAACGATTAAAGTCACAGTCTCTAAGAGCACAAGACAGTATTTGTTCCTGCTTTAGTGCTGTGTGACACACAGTTAAGAGAAAAACACTTGGTTAAAATATCCACAGGGCTTCCAAATCATGTTACCCAACCCAAACAAAGCACAAGAAGGCCCACCATGACCCCAGACTTCATCTGAAAGTTCACAGTACCACCACCCATACACATCCCACAACAGCTATGAACCTGAGGTTTGGCATTGTTTTCTCCCAAAGCTCACAATACTTGCTATTACACTTGAGGCCCCTAGGTCCTGCAGTCAAGTGAAATACTGAGATTCAAGCATTCCTGGCAGCTTATACAGACAGGCAGAAATCTCCAAGACAATCAGAAATCAGCATGAGAAAGCAAATTAAGAACATAAGTTTCAAAAAAAAATTCTGTCATCCTACGGCACTTTTTTTATTTTTTTAACTGTCTGATGGTTTATAAAAGCTTAGGGCTGTCAAACCTTTTGAACATATGGCCTGAGAAGAGCCCTTTGTGCCCCTTGCCACAGCGGCAGCACGCAGGGAATACTCCGTGAATCCACCCCAGTGTTCCTTGCACAGCTGCAGGGGTCAGGTTTGTTTAGCAAAATGTGCAATTAGGTCCATGCATAGGGAAATACTTCTCGGTATCAGCCAAAAAAATAAACCTTTAGGATGAAGGATAGGCAAAAGAGAACACTGCTGGAAAAAATATTAAGAGAGGTTATCAGAACACCAACAGCATCTCCCTTTCAAGCTGGTGGGCTATCCATACCTCAAAGGATACACAGTGGCAAAGGACAGAAAGCCTTACTAACTGTTGCAATTCTGCTCTTTTGATGCCACAACAAAATGGATCATTCAAGATTCAGACATTCAAGGTAAACCAAGTGTTTCCACCTCAGACTTTATATGGACAGCAAGCAAAGGTGTTGGCAGGAACCCGGAAGACGCTACACTGCTCTTCTCAGTAGAACAACACATCTGCCACAGCTGAAGTTTCTTGCCACTAGCTTTAAATCCGAGACGAGCTCCTGCAAGCGGGTGAGGAGAGGTGGGAGGATTTGGTCCTCAGAGCAGCCTTATCAAATAAAAAAGATTTAGACAGTGAGTAACATGTGGGCTATGTTATGGAAACCAAATCTAGTTTATTGTACATAAGGATCAATATCTGCAAAGCTCTCTGACCGTGAAGAACATTGTGCATGGAGCTGTGCCCACATGATTTACGTTACTGCCAATTGCCCTCATCCTATTAGTTTATTCTTGGAGGCTGTCTGGCAGTCACAAGTAACGGCAGCCCCCCCAGCGCTGTCTGTGCACTGCTAAAGCCAGCCCCGCATGGAGCCTTCCTTTGCAATACAGTCTTCATGTCAGTAGATGATGGGGTCTGGATTCATTAGATGCATCAAACTGAGATGGGGGCAGAAACCTTCCTGTTGATGGGGGCAAAACAGCCAAGCAGACTTTCCAGTTGGACAGTACTCAGCTTAGCTCACCACAGCAGAGAGACCAAGAGAAGAGTGATGCTCTGGAGAACGAGACCAATGTTGTTTGCCCAGCAGTGTAGCTTCAGAGAGATATTATACCATCGAATGAAGGCTCCTCAAATGTTACACCTCGGGCCTCCCATCAATCCCCGTGCATGAAGATGCCCTGGCAAAAGGAGAATTCCTCCACCCCAGTCCACTGTAGTTTCTCAGAACCTCCCCTGGACTGCCTGAATTGGCAAGTGAAACAACAGGCTAGACTGATCACCTATTTGATCTAGAAAAGCAATTCTTGTAGCCCTCAGGAGAGGTGCTACACAGACACACCTGTATATAGCTGCTTATGTGACCCTCAGAAATAAATATAGCTCCAGAACATGAAAAATAAGATGTGATTGCCCCTGAACTTGGGTAAGGCAATACTAGAAGTTACCAGTTTTCTGCGAGCCCCTTGATGCACAACAGCCATCTCCATCAGAATAAGCAAGGACTCAGCAGTTCGCGTCTAAAGGCGCAAGCTGTGTTTGTATTACCCTGCCTCCTCGCAATACTCCTGAGCGTGGCTGTCTCCCTGTGTCCGAGGCTGGTGATCACTGGCCGCTTTTCCCCTTGGCTGTTTTCAGGAAGCCCTGCAGGAAGGACCGGAGGTTCAACACACAAGTTCACCAAAGTGCATCCCATGCGCATGGGATGTTAAAGAGCAAGACGCTGAAGTCTTAGGGGAGGGAAAGCTGTGGTAATTTTCACTTCCAAAGAAGAGGAGAAGCAGCGCTAACACAGCTGCCACAGGGACCCGTGGCATCTTTACTGTGCAGTGCCATCTGCACCTGGACTGTGGTAAGAAAAAACAAAAGTGTGCTGGGAGAATGCGAGAAGACAGAAGATCTCCATTCAGGCCCAGCATGCAAGACCAAAGCCCCTGGACCTCGTCTCAAAGGAGCCTGCAGACTTCAGAGCGACAGAGGAGGGGAGCAGGCAGAAAGGACAGCAGGTCCCCAGCCCGCACCCCAGCAGGGCAGCGCTCCCGCCCCAAGGCCGCGGCCACGGCCGCACCTGAGGAGCGGCGCGCGCAGAGGAGGCAGCTTTGCGCGGGAACGTGGCTCCCCCGCAGCCGGCCCCCGTCGGCAAGGGGCGGCTGACAGCCGGGGCGAGGCCGGTACGCCGCCGCGGGCAGGCAGGGACCGCCGCAGCGGGCAGAGCCCTCCCGCCACCCGCGCCCCTCTGCCCCCAGCCGCAGGGAGGGGCGGGGGGA